>ERZ889078.668-NODE-668-length-30419-cov-24.391846_pt1 | contig 30419 bp, 30 predicted proteins | sample MGYA00521266_ERZ889078 | MGnify/ENA primary metagenome ERZ889078 (study PRJEB32303, sample SAMEA104408618) | aquatic metagenome | biome: Brackish water; feature: Pelagic; material: water | place: Baltic Sea | collected 2014-06-16T06:34:00 | depth 76,534 m ...
GAGACTTTAATGCTCTTTTCTATGGTTAGGCTAGAATACGGGATTGTTAAGTGGTAATTAGTATTGGAATGGGCTAGATTTTGATAATAAATATATTATAAAGTTATGTTTTCGACTAAATCTATCTCTTTTGGCGTTACTATTACGGCGTCGTACACAAAATCGACGTTAAGTTTGTTCTTGCTCATGTAGACGTCGCCAGTTTTTATGAGTTTAAAAAGTTTTTTTGGAGTTATGTTTTGAATGGCCAGTTCATAATCGACTCCACTTTTAACTTCTATAAAGTGAAGAGCCTTATTTTTCGTGGCAATCACGTCTATCTCGCCAAAACGAGAGTAAAAATTTCTCTCCACGATGAAAAAACCTCTCTCTTGTAAAAACGCGACCGCTCTCTCTTCGGCCACGTTTCCTTTGGCTCGGCTCATGAAAGAGCCAAAAATATCAGAGGCGGATACGTAATCAATCCAATGTAAGGCGATAGTTTTTGAATGGGAGTCAATAGAGCCAAAGTCAATTCAGAGGAAAGTTCTTTTTCAATAAAGACTTTTTTTATCAAAACGATTTTAAAAGCGACGTCCAAGGCTTTTAGGGAGAAAAGAGCTATGGCGTAAACGTTGTAGCCGGTTAAAACCATAAAGCCGATGGCAAAGTAAAAGGTTGGATGCATGATTAAAAACAAAAATATACTTCTAGAATAGTGCTTGTACATGCGAGCCAGCATCCCCAGAAGAGTATCCGCTTTTTGCCACTGCGCTTCGTAGATTTCCAAGAACGCAAACAAAAAGACGTAATCTAGTATAAGTTCGTCTATCATCTAGCCAAACAGCTTCGAGAAAAAGCCTTTGCTTTTTCCCGCTTCTTTATCTATCATTTTAACGTAACTTTCAACGCCAAGCAGACCAACTTCCGCGCGTTTGACCATCTTGTCTTTTCCTATCACTACGGTTAAGGGCACGCTTCTCACCATGAACTTAGCCGATAGTTTTGGATTGCGCGACGAATTCACTTTTGCGATTACGACTTTTTCATCCTTGTAACGCTCCGCCAAATTTGGTAGATACGTCATCAACGTTTGACATGGCCCGCATGTAGCGCTATAAAAGTCTATAAAAACCACCGAATCCGTACTTTCCATAAAAGAGGAATAATTTGAATCTGTCAATTCTAAAACGTCTTGCATGTTGATAATCCTAATAATTAGATGTAAAAGTATATCAAATTACGTATTATTTATTTGTCATCCCTAGACTACCAAATCAACCTCTTGCATACTCCCCGCTCCACCATCTTCTTTAAGGTAAATGGAACTCTCTTTCATGGTGGCTCGCGTGTTTTGAGCGCTGTCTTTGAGATCAAACTGCGTGTTCGCGTTTCCCAAATAAAGCGCTCCGACGTTTTTATCTTTAAGGGAAAAAAGATTTTCATTGCCCGACTCGTCTTTTGTCCAGATAACCAAACTGTTAAATATGTCGTCGTTTTCATCAATCCAGTTGTTATTGTCGCCATCATAAGCCGACAACTCGTCAAACCCGTTTCCCTTGGTCGGTCCAAAGAGTTCGCTTCCATCGTTGATGACGCCGTCTTTGTTTTTGTCCAACGCTAAAAAACCGCTTCCTTGACCCACGAAGGAAAACTCGTCGCTTTTGCCGTCAAGGTTTAAGTCGAAGTTGTGTTTCATGTCGCTTATAGAAACCACGTCGGTTCCAAAATTAAGAACTAGAGGGTCGATTTTTGCGTCTCCGGCTTTAAAACTAACGCTCTCATGTAGTTCTGTACGACTTTGCATGCTAAACGCCAATGAAAAATCGATTGATTTTCCATCTTCGGATTTTACGTTTCCTTTTGCGGAGAACTTCAAAGACTCCTCATGAACTTCGCTTTTCTCATAGCTATAATCCACTCCCCATCCAAGGGGTTTGGCTTGGGTCGAGCCCTCGGAAGAACCGACTCTTTTCATAAAAGACAAATCGATTTTCTTGCCACTCAACGCCTCGATGGCGCGAACCGCGCTCATGAGCTTAGGGTCAAGTCCTTGACCCTCCAAAGCGTCTCCAACTTGAGTCGATTCGTTGGCGTCGTTTATGGATTTAAACTGATCGCTCACTTGCAATCGATCCAAATTTTTAAAGCGCTCGGGAGCGTCTTCAAACGAGTTCCATTTTTCAAGAGATTCTTTTTGCGTTATCTCGCTACTTTTTTCATGAGAAGAAAAAAGCGAGACGTTTGAGCGTTCGATTTTCATAATGCGTCCTTGTACTAAGTAATCAACGCAAGTAAATCGACCGATTGTTCAAACGGCTAAAACATTTATTACTCTTTGACCTCGTCTTTCATAAACCATATGAAAATCAAAGGTATGAACAAGAGGGTTAAAAACGTGCCCACCAGCAACCCCCCGATGGCAACGGCTCCCAAAGGCGCCAGTCTCTCTAGTCCAATCGCCGAACCCATGGCGACGGGGTACATGCCGGCGGCGACCGCGAAAGCCGTCATGAAGATGGGGCGAGTTCGGATTTTTATGCTCTCTCTCATGGCGTCGACCTTGCCCAAGCCCTCTTTCATCTTTTCATCCGCGAAGTGAATGAGTAAAATGGCGTTGTTCACTATGATTCCCGAAAGTAAGATGAAGCCCATCATCGCCGGCATGGAAGTGTGATAATCCAGCAACAAGAGTATCCATGAAGCCCCTATGATGGTAAGCGGTATGGACAAAATAATCATCAAAGAGATTTTCACGCTGTTAAACAGAGCGACAATCGTAAAAAAAAGCAGTACGATTGAAAATACAATCGCGCCGGCCATGAGCGTGGCGGACTCTTGAAACTGTTTTATGTCTCCCGTTTGTTCCATGCTTACGCCCAAAGGCAATTTTACGCCCTCAAAAGCATTTTCAAAACTTGCCATGATGTGTGAAATCGCCGCTTTTTCCCTAAAACCATATACGTTTATGACGTACTCCAAACCCTCTCTCGTAATCATGCTAGGCTCCAACTCTTGCGAAATCGTGGCGAGCGCGTTTAATGGAATTTTGCCCTTTGGAGTCTCTATGAGCGTTGACAAAATTTTTTGAGGAGCGTCTCTCATCTCCTCGTCTATCCAAACCCGCACGTTAAAGTCGGCGCTGTTTAAGAGAGGAAATTTTGAGACGACGACGCCACGAAGCAGGATTTGAATTTGAGACGTCACTTGATCCATGCTGAGTCCATACAACTGCAACTTTTGCTCGTTTACCTCCAAATCGTACACCCTTTTGTCCTTGTCCCAGGTTTTACTCACGGAGACCAAACCTTTTGTGCGATTCATCACGTCTTCCACTTTTTTGGCGGCACTTAGCAAATCGTCAAAGTTCGCGCCAGAGAGCGTCACGTCGATGTTCGCTCTTATGCTTGCAATCGCGGTAGCCCCGTAATCAACCACGTCGAGAGTTTTTATGCGCTCTATTTGAGACATTTGCTTGCGCAGACGGCGTTGTATCTCCCAAATGGTTTCCTCTCTTTCGTGTCTGTTCACGTACGTCGCCATTATCGATATGTGGTCGATTCCGCCGCCGCTTCCAACGCTCATAACTCCGGGTTCGCTTCCGATGGAAGAGGAGAGATAATTCAACTTGGCGTTTTTTGAGATAATCGCGTTGGCTTGTTTTAGAATCTCTTTACTCGCTTCCATGGGCAAGTTCGCGTCCGCGACGATGGAAATCTTCACGCCGCCCGTATCCATCGGAGGCATAAGCTCTTGTCCCACCGTTGGCATGACGCCTTTGACGCTTATCGCAAAAAGCAAAACAAGAATTACAAAATAACTCGTAGCCGCCACCTTGCTTCTTAGCGCTAGATTTAAAGCGCCTGAAAAAAACTGATGAACAAACTCATTCGCTACTGTCGCGTATCTATGAAAAAATGCTTCCATAGCGTTTACGCGCTTGTTGTCCAACGCCAATAATTTTAGCGAAAGTAATGGCACGGCGGTAACGGAAATGACGTACGACGCCACGAGCGCCAAAAGCAAAGTGCCGACTAAAGGTTGAAAAACCGTTTGAGGATAACCGCCCACGAACATTATGGGAGCGAGCGCGATCATGGTCGTAACCGTTCCGGACAAATCCGCGAACATTATCTCTCTAGTGCCAGAGAACACCGCGTCGCGTATGTCGTCATGCTCTTCCCTGTAATGGCGCTCAATGTTTTCCATGACGACGACGGTATCGTCAAGCAACAAGCCAAGAGCCAAAATGATGGCCGTCAAAGTCACCACGTTGAACTCGACTCCGACTATCCACATAAGCGCGATGGTGCTTAGATAAACGATGGGAATGGTGAGAAGAATGACGAGCACTTGTCTAAAACTTCCCAAAAACAGAAACACGACAATCGTTGAGAGTATAATGGCGTCGATTAAAGATGAAAACATATTGTTCGTGCTGAGAACGATGGTCTCTTTTTGAGTGTCCGTTATCTCAAAATTTAAATTTGAGTACGTGGCCTTTATCTTGGTCAACTCCTCTTCAACGAGCCCTATGGTTCGCACGACGTCCGCGTTTCGAGAACGCTGAACGGATATGGCGATGGACTCTTTCGAGTTTCCAAAGTAGGCGGATGAGTTTTCATAATTGCCAAAATAGACTTTCGCGACGTCGCCAAGCGAAACGTCGGCCGTAATTTTCATGGCTTTTATCTGCGATACGTCCTCTTTTTTACCATTTACTTTGAGCAAGTATCTACTCGTGTCGTTTGTGATAAAACCTATGGCGTAATCTTGCGAAGTTTTTTCAATGGTCGCCAAAACTCCAGAGAAGCTAAGACCGTACTCATCAAGTCTGTTTTTGTCCATAATGATTTGAATCTCTTTTTGATAACCTCCGAAAATTTCTACGTTGGCTACGCCTTTTAGTTTTAAAAGACGACGCTTAATCTCCGTCTGCGCAAGTTGACGAACGCTTGTCAAATCGACTTTTTCATTATCTCCTCCATTGATGGCAATAACCACGATGGGCGCGGTGGCGCTCGAGATTTTATGAACTTGCGGTTCTTTTACGTCTCTAGGAAGGGATGAACGGATTTTGTTGAGAGAATTCGTCACGTCGCTTGCCGCCATGTCGAGGTTTTTGGAGTACTCAAACTCCGCGTGAATCACGCTCACCTCGTCAATGGTGGTGGAGTATACCCGTCTAACGTCCTCAAGAGTATAAAGTTCTTCTTCGATCGGCACGCTCACGTTTGAAGCCAAAGTTTTCGCCGAACCTCCAGGCTCAACGACGACGACCGCAATCTCAGGATAGTTAGACTCGGGGAAAAGTTTTCTATCGATTTTTCCATACCCCAGCGCGCCGAGGACTACGAACAAGGTCAAAAAAGAGTATATGAGATACGGCTTTTTTAAGAGCGACTCTATCCAACTACTATTTTTCATAACCATCGCTCATGATGGATATATTTTTGTAAAAAGGCAAAATGGAAAGTTTGGATTCGCTCGCGAGTGCGATTTCACCCGAGACGCAAGGCTTTATGATTAGACTTTCGTCATCTTCCATGACGATTTCCACTCTCTTTTTTTCAAACTTATTATCGTTAAAAAGCATCACGTAGGTCGTGTCTTTTAGATGTAGAATCGCGTTTCTTGGAAGAGCGCATCCCGTTGCGGAGTTGGTCACGACCTCTATGGACGCGTAACTATCGTTTTTAGCTTTCAAGAAACCGTTCAACGCGACTTCCGCCACGTTGAGATTGTTTTTCGCGTTTGGATATATCTTCGAGACTTTTCCCACCTCAACCCCATCATGCAAAACCATGTCGCCAACCGCCACGGCGTTTTTGGCGCTCGCGAATGAAAACGTCATCTTTTGAACGTAGCCGCTCAGAAGAAGTATCGGCTTTGAAGCGAGAGCCAAATCTCCCTCATGCATGTACAAAGCGGAGACGACGCCATCGTAGGGGGCTTTGATTTGCAAATAATCCAAGTCTGCGTTTAGCGACGCAATCTTATCTTTCGTCGCGTCGCGCGCCGCTTTTTTTCTCAAGAGTTCTAAAACGGACGCGTCGTACTTCTCTTTTGAAATTCCCTTCGCCTTGTAAAGATTCTCGTTTCGTTCTTCTACGCCCATGTGATACTTAACGTCGCTTTCTTGAACTTGCAAAGTTTTCACCAAGGTTCGCATGGCGCTCATTAAAGACTTTTCGTCAATCTTAACAAGCAAATCGCCTTTTTTGACTTTTTGCGATTCGCTCACTAAAACTTTCGTAATCGCTCCGCTGAATTTAGCGCTTATTTGAGCTTCCGCGTCGCTACGCGTTTGCGCTAAAAACGGACGCGTCTCATCTATCTTCGCCTCTTTCGTCCGCGTTGTTTTTATGTTATAGTTTAAAGCTAAGGCGGTTGGTTGATTTTGTATGTTTTCTTGCGTAGAGATTAATTTTTTGGCGGCTAATCCTACAAGGATGACTAGCGCGATAAAGATTACTATTTTTTTCATTTTTCATGACCTTTTTCAAGAAGATAATTGAGATAATTCAAGGAGTTTTGATAGTTGTGTTTGGAGCTGATATAACTACTGTTCGCCAACTGATAGCGAGCTTTTGAGTAAAGCAAATCGTTGATGTTCGAAGCGCCGTTGTCGTAAAGGAGTTGTTCTATTTTTTGAGTCTCTTTCATCAGGGCCAACTCGCTTTTGGCGCTTGCAAAAGTTTTTACGGAGAGTTTTATCTTAATCAGCGCTTGCGTCAAGGAGCTTTGCAACTCTCGTTTTGTTTTAACGGCGTCGAGTCTGCTTTGCATGGTTTTGATTCTGCTTTTTTGAATCAGACTCGACGTCTTTCCAAAATCAAAAATATTCCATTTCAGATCGACTCCAGCCTGCCAAACGTCCGCGCTTTTAAAATCGCCGGAGTATGCGTTTGAGCCGTCGTTTATCCCTGAACTTAAACCGTAATATCCGTTAAACCCGACCTTTGGATACTTCATGGCGAAAGTTTTTTCTTCTTCTTTGATTTTCTTATTTGTATCCAAAGTCGCCAATCGCTGTCGCTTCGTTTGCGCGAGAGCCGCGTCGTAACTCTCTTGGCTCTCTCCAACGTCCACAACTTCAATCTCAATTTTCTCAAAATTGGAAACTTCCTTCACAAGCATGGTCGCCGCTAACGTTGACTTTAAAATCTCTATGTTTGATTCTATCTCAATGAGCCCTAAAGAGGCGCGATTTAAATCGGCCAAAGATTTTAATTCGTCTATCTTGGCTAAACGCGCCAACTCAACCTTGTAAGCCACGCTCTCGTGCAAATCTTTCAACGCTTTTACGTAAAGCGTTTGCGCGTCTCGCTGCGCTTGAAGCGCCAAGATGTTTACGTATAAAGTTTTTACGTTGTAGATGAGTTGCTCACGGCTTAAAAATCGCAGATTATCGGCTATCTCCTTTTGTAACGACGCCACTTCTATGGAGCGAGTGTTTTGCATGCCGGTAAAAAGCTCGACGCTGTACGAAATCCCGCCAACGAACATGTCTTGAGTGGTGGGAATAATCGCCGCTCCTCCAGCTACGCTAACTGGAGTCAAAGGAGTAAGCGTACGAGGGAGATTGTAATGAGCGTACGACGCCAGCAAATCAAAGCGACCGTAATTTTGCGCTTGTTTCTCTTGCATGTCGGCTTTGGCAATCTCCACGTTCATGGACGCCTTTTGAATCTCCGTAGAATTTTTAAGCGCGACGGACACGGCTTCATCCAAACTAAAAGCTTGCATACTTACCGCTAAAGACAACAATATTATTAATTGATAAATATTTTTAATTCTCATAAATTTTAAACTCCAAAAATGGTTTTTTAGATTGGAATTGTTACAAATTTACGTTAGTTTATCGTTAAGATGGGAATCTTATCTACTTCTTTGTTTGATTTTTGTTTGGGGGCTTTTGTAGATTAATAGTTAAATTTAGAAATAAGTTGACCCCATTGAATCAATTCTTTCACTCAATTATACGCTTAAATATAAAACCGAACAGCGTCTAAAAACCATAAAGTTTTTAGACGCTCTGATTTTATTGTATGCGTTGCTGTCTTTGATGATTGGCAAATTCGCTTTTGTCGATATATCCGTTAGCGTCGCTGTCAACGTCTTTAAACACTGGAGCGCTTGGCGCGTTACGCATCAATCTTCCATCTTCCGCATGTTTTTGCATTCGGCTTTGTTGAGCGTTTTCAAACTCGCTTTGAGTTATTTTGCCGTTTGCGTTGGCGTCAAAGTCACTAAACGAAGGCATATCATAGCCTCTTGCCGCGAACAGAACGCTAGCCGCCAATAAACTAGCTATTATTAAAGTTTTCATCTTGAACTCCTTTTTTTATATGTTGTAATTATCGCATTTTCACGTTAACTCATCGTTAAGATGAAAATCGTGCCTACTTCTTTTTTTTCAATTTTTACTTGAATATTCATAGCCGCCGCCAATCTCTTGACGATGTCTAGTCCTATGCCACTGCCGTTTTCATCGCTATAGGAACGGTCAAAAATTTTGCTTGGATCTTTGATTCCATCGCCGCCATCTTCTATGTACAAAGAGCCGTTTTTCTTATATATTTTTACGTATCCGTCCACTCTATTGTATTTACAGGCGTTTGAAATGATATTTTGGAGGATTTGCTTTATGGCGTTGTGGTTTAATTTTACTTTGAAGTTTGAACATTCTATTTTAAACTCTGTCCTTGGATATATCTGTTTTTGCGTTAACGCCACGTCTTCCACGATTTCGCATAAATTTAACGTTTGCATTTGAAAAGTTTCCTCTTGAAGAAGCGTGGTGAGGCTGTCATGAAGTTCCGAAATGGCGTGTACGCTTTTGTTTAGTCTGCCGACCGCGTTGTTGTTTTTAAGCTCCGGCACTTTTTCCAACAATTTCATATTGAGTTTTATGGAAGTTACCGGAGTGTTTAAGTCATGAATCAAATCTTTGGAAAATTTATCAAGTGTCGCTATGCTATCTTGAAGCGGTTTTAGCGCGCTTTTTGCGAGCCTATAACTCAAATAAGCGAAAAACAGCAGCAGAAGCAACTGAATCACGATAACTTTTTCTTTTAGACTCCATAATTTTTCATCAAAGTCTTTTGTTGATTTAACCACTTTCATGTAAAAAGCGTTGCGTTGCATGGGGATGAACTTGATAAATTCACTCTCAGAGCTTGTAAAATTTGTTATGTCTATATGTTTGTCGCTTGTAACGAAACTTTGAGCGTAATCTTCTGAAAACTCTTTTGTCCCCTCACCCATTTTTATGTGTCTCGCGTACTCTATGAGCGAAAATTCCTCCACTTTTAAAAAATAATCTCTAGTCTGAGAAAAGTAAAAAAAACCAGCTACAAGAATAAGGATGGCAACGCTTAGAAAATAGATAATGAAAAACTTTAAGAAAGCGGTTCTCTCATGATGACGCAAGACGATATCCTATGCCTTTTATGGTCGTGATAGGCAAACCAACTTTTCGAAGTTTGTTTATATGAACGCGCAACGCGCCCTCGCTCATCTCTTTTCCCTCGCTCAAATACTCAAATATCAGCTCTTTATGAAGAGTTTTATTGAGATTTTGAAAAAGAAGTCTTGTAATTTGCAACTCGTACGGAGATAGAGGTATAAAATTCGCGACGTTGTAAAGCTCGTCTTTTTCTATCACGAATCGAAAGTCGTCCACCCTGATTTCGTTTGAGTAAGTGTGATATGATTTTCTAAGAAGCGCATGTATGCGAACCAACAACTCGTCGAAATCGAAAGGCTTTTTTATATAATCATCCGCGCCAACGTCAAATCCATGAGAGAGTGAAGCGACGTCGGTAAGAGCCGTGATAAAAATAGCGGGAGTCATGTCGCCGCTATCGCGAAGGCTTTTTAGAAGTTCAAAACCATTTATAAAAGGAACGTTGACGTCCAACAGCAAAAGACTGTAGTTCTTTACAAAAGTGGCGTCGAGAGCCATCTCACCATCCGAGACGTGTTCCACTGTAAATCCCTCACCCTCCAACAATTCAACCAACGTTTCCGCTAAGACTTCATCGTCTTCAAGCAATAATATTTTTGACATGACGAAAGTATATATAAACGCGCGTTAGTTCAATGTTAAGGAATTATTTTAACAACGAGCGTGCTAGTTTTTTCATTTTTTTCTACATAAGAGCGGAAAGCTTGACGATAAGATAAAAGAAGCACCATTTATTGAGTATGAAATATTGGTAGAGACAAAAGCCTATAAAGAATCAGAAACGTAAAGATGCTGTTTAGAATACTTATTGCATTCCATAGTATACTAAGTAACATTCTTGTTTTAAAAGATAATTATTTTATAGTAATTTAGTTTATGTTATACATATTTAGACTCATTAGGGTATATTGTCGGACGATTAGAAGGTATTTCGATATAATTTCAAAAAAAATTCTAAGGAGCAAACAATGGTAATAAACATCAAAAATGAAACTGGTGGTTTTGAGTTCGTTGGTTCAAGAGGCGCTGGAGAAACAATACGAAAAATTATGAAAAAAGAACTTGATAAAAAAGATGGTATTGTTACTCTAGATTTTAGTGGTATAGAACAGGTGACTCAATCTTTTATAGATGAGTTTTTTGGTATTTTTGTAAGAGCTTTTGGAGTAGAGTACATCAAAGGTAGAGTTCGCTTAGTCAATGAAACGCAAGGGACAAAAGACACAATCAATTATGTTATTAAATACTCTATAAAGAAGACGGCTTAAAAAAAGTCTTCTTCATCCTCTAAATCATTCCATAAATAATTTCTTTTAAAATCATCCATAGAAAAGTTAATTTTAGCTTCGTCAAATTCAAAAGCGACCACTACGCCTTTCCAAGGCTCTACAAGCTTTTTTACAGAATACTTACCATTTACATATCTAACTAACGTATCATTAGAAATAATTACAAAACGACCATCTGTTTGTTGTAAGATATTTATCATGGCATACAAACCAAATCCAGCATTTTTCTCCTACCCATACATCTTTTGAACAGTAGCGGTTACACCCTTTTCCAATGCTTTGAAAATTGCCGCTTCTTCAGTGTGAATGTTATTATATTTTAGTTTGATATTACTAAGAATCCCAACACCTCTATCTGCAACTGCAAACTGTACTTTCTTATTTGTTTTATAGTATTGAGTCATAACATGCCCGTTTGAGTGCGCATGATCTGCAACATTATTCATAAGTTCTAAAAAAAGATACTGTAAATAGTCTCTTAAATCTTTTGTATCTATAGAACTTAATTCTCCAAAGTTCTGAATCATTATGTTTGTTAAATGAGTAGATATTTTTTCTAGCCCATTTCTTGTGATTACCTTTTCAACTGGACTGTATGAAGTATTTTCTTTATAGTTCATTGTTAACATATTATATAGGTAAACATTATTTGTTTCAAGATTAAAGCTTATATCGTCGTGATATGCACTCGTCATAGCTATAAAAACAGGTTCTACCCATTTTATGTCGTTAAACTCTTTGTTATTAGCATTAAACATTGATACGTACTGTTCAATATTTAATATTTTTATTTGCTTCATATTTAAAAGCCCATATCTACGACACTGACAATACGAGCCATCTTTACTACGATATAGTCACTATTTTCTTTATGAATAAATGCTATATATTCCATCTGTTGTCCTCGTATAATATATTTTCGAGAGATTAGAGGTGCTCAAAAGCTACTAGCAATTAATCACCTCAACCTTGATGGATTTAAAAGCGGCCGTCAAAATCAGTTCGTCGCTTTCGTCTCCGAAAATGTTGTTTATCTTTGAGTCCGCGTGATGGAAAGTGGCGAACAGCGTTTTTGGTTGAACTTTGTCCGTGAATTTTATGGTCAATGGATTTGTCTCTCCGTTCACCGTTTTTAAAATAACTTGTTTGCTCGTGAAATCAGCCGCGTCGCCCTCGTGAACTAGAAGCAAATCTTCGTCATACTTGTCGTTTAGCTTTGGACTTTTGCTCGTTTGCGCGGCGTTGTTGTAGTGGTAGATGCTTCTACCCGTGGACAAGTGATAGCCCGTCAAAGTTTTGTTGATTATCTCTTGAACCATTCCGCGGAGTTTGTATTGGTGGTAGTGAAACTCTCCCAGACCGTCATCCGTACGGAAATCTAGTTGATGCAAGATAGGCGTGTCTTCCGTGTGGACTGGCCATTGGAGTCCGCGTTTGCGATGCTTTTCAAGTCTTACGTACGAAGCGCCGCTAAAACGTCTGTACGCCACTTCGCGCACTTCGTCCCAAACGTCGTTTGAGCTTTTGTAGTTCGCCGTTCCGCCCATCTTGTTGTCAAGGATTTGGAGCACTTCCCAATCATCCGGCAAGTCCGATTTTACGAGCGGTTGCGAGAGGTGGAGTCTTCTCATGGCGTTTACGTAAACGCCCGTTTTTTCATACGCAGACTTCACGCCTACGACGATGTCGGCTCTTTTTGCGATGTCCGTCATGAAGAGTTCTTGAACGAAAATCAGTTCAAGCCGCTCAAACGCGCGGTCTATTTTGTTTAGGTTTGGATGGATGTGCGTCAAGTCTTCGCCAACGTTGATGACGGCTTTCACTTCGTCTCGCAACATGGCGTCGACGAGTTGAGGAGTCATAAGACCTATCTCTTTTGGCGTTTGATAATCTGGATCGTAATAAGGCAACATTCCCATGTCGCAAGTCCCTTGAACGTTGTTTTGTCCGCGAAGAGGCATAAGCCCCGCTCCCGGTTTGCCGACGTTTCCAGTCATAAGAGCCAAGTGAGTCATCGCCATGACGGCGTAACTTCCGTCTAAATGCTCAGTGATTCCGAGTCCCCAAAAAATCATGGACTTTTTCAAAGCGTACTCGCGAGCGACTTTTGGAATCATTTTCGCGAGGTACTCGTAACCCTCCACTCCTTCAAAATATTTCGGATTCGCGTAGGGGTCGCCCAAAATTTGCGCTTTAAAATTAAGGAAACCTTTCGTTCTGTCTTCTATGAAATGGTCGTCGTAAAGCTCTTCGTCTATGATGACGTAAGCCAACATGTTTAACACTAAAAGATTCGCTTCATGAGGGATGATTCCCTTGTATTTTGAAAATCTATGGAGTTTTATCTCTCTTACGTCAAAGGTCGCCAAGTTGTCATGTTCTCGCGCCACGTCCAAGATGCGATTGGCGATAATCGGGTGCGCTTCGGTCGTGTTTGAGCCGATTACGATCATAAACTCGCAGTTGTATATGTCGTTGAAAGGGTTTGTCGCGGCGCCCTCGCCTATGGTCATTCGCATGCCTTTGAGAGACGGCGAGTGGCAAACGCGAGCGCAGTTGTCCACGTGAGGAGAGTTGAGCGTGTGGCGGGTGAACTTTTGAAACAAGTAGGAACTCTCGCATGACGTTCTAGCCCCGCCTATCGAGCATACGGACTTTCTGCCATACTCGGCTTGAATCGTTTTTAGCTTCATCGTCGCGGCGGTCGTCGCGCCGTCTAGCGAAGTTTCGTACCACGTCTCGTCCAAATCGACCAAGGTTGAAGCGACCGCGTCTTTGATGGTGGGATTTTTGTCCAAAAAGTTTTTGCTGATTCTCGGTATGCGAAGCCTGTCCTCCGAATCCACGAAGTCGAAACCGTATTTGCCTTTAACGCATAACTTTCCTTGAGAAACCACCCCGTCCGGATGAGCGAAAATCTTTACGATTTTGTTCTCTTTTACGTTTACGTGAGCCGCGATATCGCAACCAACGCCACAATACGTACACACGCTGTCTATCGTCTCTAAATGTTCCATGAAAGCTGTCCTAGATTTAATTGATGAAGTTTACAATTCTTTGTCTTAAGAATGCTGGCAGTAAGTTTAGAGAAGAAATAATTAAATAAAATCTAAGGGGAAAGGCGTAAAATTCTTTCTCTTTTTCAATGGCGTTTTTGATTTTTTTCACGCCCTCTTGGGTGCTTAAGATAAAAGGCATCTCAAAATCGTTTTTGTCCGTCAGTTCGCTCTTTATAAAACCTGGCAAGATTGTTAGAACCTTTACGCCATGTTTTTTGTACTTGTATCTTACTCCCTCGGCGTAAGCGTTCAACGCCCTCTTCGACGAGGAGTAAACCTTGGAACTCGGCATGGAAAAAAGCGACGCAAGAGAAGAGACGAAGACAATCTTGCCACTCTTTTGTTCTAAAAATAGTGGCAGTAAAACCTCTAATATCGCATGATTTGAGAGAACGTTCACGTCATAAAGATTTTTAAACTCCGCTATTGTTGGGATATTGTTTGAATGACCCAAAGATACGCCAGCGTTAAGTATGACCATGTCAACTACGCCAATGTTTCTTATCTTCTCTTGTAAAAGAGGGAAATCAGTCACGTCGACCGCCACAACTTCAACGCTTTTGCATCTTGTTTGAAGTTCGTTTTTTAAATCTATTAGACGATTTTCACGACGAGCCAGAAGTACTAGCTCGGTTTCATCACTTGCGTATTGTCGCGCTAATTCCGCGCCCAAACCGCTACTAGCGCCCGTTATTAAAATTTTCATTTTGTTGTCATTTTTAAAATTGGCGTGAACTCTAATTCTGGATTGTCGATAAACTTTTTGCATCTTTCTTGATACAACTCATAGAGTTTACTTGGATTTTCACTTTGAAGTTTTGAGTATAGCGCGTACGCCTTATTGACATCGCCATCTCTAAAGCTTTTTGTCGCTTCAAGGTAAATTTTGATCTCAGCGTCGGATATGTTTTTATTGTTGCAAATAACCTCATGAATCTCAACCGCTTTGTTTTTTCCTTTAACTTCAACTAAATCGATGGGACGAATTTTGTACTCGTCCTTTAGAAGTAAAAAAGTGGCATGTGAAATCAAAATCTGCGCCCCATACTGTTTTGTCAAACCCTCCAAACGAGAAGCGAGATTTACGTTGTCTCCGATGATTGTGTAATCTGAACGCCCATAGGAACCCATGTCTCCGGCTGTTACTATTCCCGTATGAAGTCCTATGCCTATAGCTATTTCAACATCATAGATAGGCGTGATTTTTTTGTTTACGTCCACTAGCATCTCTATCTGCTCTATCGCGCTTACAAGCGCTTTGTCTGCATGGTTTTTCACCTCGACGGGCGCGTTCCAATAAGCCATGATGGCGTCGCCTATAAACTTATCTATCGTTCCATGGTGATTTACAATATTGTCAACCATAGGAGTCATGTACGCGTTAAGCATATGAATAAGCTTATCAGGCGAGCCAATTTTTTCAGAGATAGTTGTGAAACCTCTAATGTCGCTAAATAAAATTGTCGCTTCAATCTCACGCGAAGCGACTAAATCCTCTTCTGAATGTTCAAGAAGATACTCCATGACGGCAGGAGAAACTTTTTTGCCTAGCATCCTTTTTGCCTGCTCTTTTTGGCGAGAAGCGATGATATAGTCCACTCCTACGGAGAGAATAAGCGTTAACAGATATGCGACTAAAGGAAAAAGAAGATTAAGCACCACTCCATATTTAAAAAGCGACATAAAAAAGAGTTCAAAAAGTCCATATAAGCTTGCAACGGCGATTGGAATGATTAACCAAGATTTGATAAAAGAAAAAAACAGTAAAAAAACAATTACTATAGCCCAAATAATAAAAAGGTCATAGAGCGCCATATCCGCAGGTTTGTATAAAAAATCTCCACTTAATATATTGTCAAGCGCGTTGGCGTGAACCTCAACTCCGGCAATGGCGCTGTCAAATGGAATCGAACGCAAATCAAAGAGCCCAACCGCTGACGTACCCACTAAAATGAACTTGTTTACAATCTCTTTTTTATCGAAATTATCGCTTAAAATATCAGCGACGCTAATGTATTTGAAGTACTTTCCTTTACCTCTAAAATTGACGCTAAGTCGTCCAACGTTGTCCGTAGGTACGCTAAAGTCTCCAAAGTTTACGCTACTTACGCCAGCCTCATCACCAATAACCTCAACTTTTTGAGCGCCGCTATAGATGCGAATCATCTCTAAAACCAAGGATGGATATAAAACTTCATTATATTTCATAAGCAAAGGCACGCTTCTTATCATGCCGCCATCATCTGGAGTGTTGTTAAAAAAACCACTTGAGTACATCGAATCTTGCAGAGACTCTATGTTTAAGACGACGCCTTTAGGCTTTAATATAGTGTCTTTTTTCATATTTTTTTCTACAAATATAGCGGGAATCATGGGAGTGTTTTCTTCATCGGTTGTTTCAAAAGTAAATACGTAACCACCTACCACTGGCGTTGTACTCAGAGATTGAGCCAAAATTTCATCATAATTTTGAAGTTTTTGTTTTGACTTGCTGAAGAGATGGGCGAACCTATGAGGAGAACTTCTATCAGCTTCGGCAAATACAATATCCAGCCCAATTACGCCAGCCCCGCCATCACTGAGTTTATACAACAATTTAGCCACCAAGTCCCTCGACCAAGGCCACTGTCCATACTTTTTTAATGATTTTTCATCTATGTCGACGATTACTATCTTGTCGTTTTTAGGCAACTCGCCACGAATAACAAACAAAAAATCTCTCAATCGGTTGTCTAGTGAAAAAAAAGCTTGGGGCATAACTAAATACGCCCATGAAAGTAGCAACGCCAAAGTAAAGGCTAGTCCTACTTTAGTAAAAAAATTTTGCATCTAAGCTTTAATACCGTATTGGTCTATCTTCGCTGCCCGTATCTATTGTAAATGGTTCTGATGGCTGAGTAGTTGGAGTCTCTTCAATCAGCGCCTCAGCTACTGACTCAGCTACCGACTCAGTTAGCTCATGTTCAAGTTCCTCTATTATTTGAGTTATGTCCGATATGCTTTCCGTTGGAATCTCCGTTTCATCTAAAGAATCGACAACAATATCATTTAGCGCCTCTATATCTCGACTAAACGTTTGTGACTCTGGAGTTGAATCTACCTCCTGAGTTTCACCAGACTCTTGCGCTGAGTCCGGCTCTTCACTCATGCCAGACTCTTCATGAGAACTAGACTCCTCGCCGCCCGTCGACTCGTCCTTATCCGTCGACTCGTCCTTATCCGTCGACTCGTCCTTATCCGTCGACTCGTCCTTATCCGTCGACTCGTCCTTCGCGTCAGACTCCTCACTCTCGGTGGACTCCGTTGTCGAGTCAAACTCTCTTATTTCAACTTTATTTTGCGCTATTTCTATCATCATTCCAGCGTCTATCTCATTGGCTCCACCCTCAAATTCAACTGAGATAGCACCCTCATAGCACTTAAATACCTCTCGTGGGCCCAATATTTCACCTGTAAAATCGGTTCCTCTAATTCCTATGGTCGCCGACGCGGTTTTTACTTTAAATCGCTCTGGCGCGACTTTTCCAATCATGCCCGTCACGGAGCGAAAAAATCCCCGACTAGCGCTCATCTCAATCTTTGAGTTTTTCGAACCGTCAAACTTATAATCAAGAAATCCAAAAGATGAATTCGCTCCAATGGTAACGACCGTGTCATCCCTCAAAACGATTTGCGCGCGACTTTTTCGAGCCGTCACTATCTTATCTCCCTTTAAAATGACCATACCGTTTGTGGCGACTATGGAGCCATTGTCACGTTTGACGTCAACGCTTCCCTTCATAGCCATAATGTTTCCAATGTTGGCCCAAAGAGACAAGCTTACCAGCATAAATAATAATATCTTCATCACGAGCTCCTAATAATTTACGCTAACGCCAAACATAGTTATGTTTTTGCTATATTTGGCTGGTATGTAATTTGAACTATTTTTAGCGTATCTTTCAGAAAAAAACAGCTCAAAATTATCCGCAAAGTAATGAGACAGTTTTAACTCCACTTGATTGTAATCGTCATCTCTTTTTGCGGAGCCCGCGGCGTTTGCCGGATTGATTCCATCATTATAAAAAGCTTTTCTGTAACGATAATCCAGTTTTGAAACAAGCCCTTGAGCGAGATTATAATTCACTCCCAAAGAGAAGGTCAACATCTTTTTATCAAGATAACTAAAGTGAACCGTTTCGTTCGAAGAAAAGCTCTCATACTTTCCAGTCGAGTATAGATAGTTCGCGTCAAAGAGATAATAAACACCTGAGCCCACGCCATAAGAGGAGTCACCCATTCCTTTATATTTATCGTCATAACTTCTCGTGGCGTATTTTGCGTTGACGTTAAGAATGACCTCTTTGTCGACTTTGACGTTAAGAGTGGGAGCAAGGGTTATTTGAGTCAATAAATCCGAGTTGAGATAATGCACTTTGTCATAACCAATCGGCATATAGAGCGTATAACCCTCTCCCGAGTAGCCCATGCCAACTTTTAAGCCTCCGACAAGCATACTGTAATAACTCGCGTCAAAGTTGTTTTGATAATAGAGTTCCGCGTCGCCTCTAAGATGCCATCCGCCTTTCTCTTCTAGTTCGTTTACGTAACTAACGTTACCCGTAAAGCGCGAAAAAAAAGTCGAGATTTCGCCTTTGTTTCCTAGCGTTCCAAAATAAGAGTCTAAAACGCCAGAGTCGGCGCTCACGTTTATGTTTGTGTCATGACCTAGTATCAGAGTCGCTTTGGCTTTGATTTCGTCTGAACTTTGCGCCTCTAAAAGATTTAGAGAACTCCTCTGCGAAGGGGTTAGTTGATAACGAAGAAGCTCCTCTCGAGTCTCTTTCGCCAAAACGTCTCTTTTGCTGTTTTTATAGATCTTAAACAGAGCCAATTTAGCTTGCGTGTCGTTTTCATCTAAAATAACAACTCGTTCATACGCGCTCATAGCCTCTTTTTGCTCGCCCAAGGCCTCCGCGCTTTTTGCCCACAATAAGTGCAGTTTTGGGTTTGAGTACTCCGAAGTTAAACTTTTAGCCTCATCAATCGCCTCATGATACATTTGTGACTGATACAAAACTTCCACTTGAGTTATATCCGCAAAAACATTCGTACCAAAAACGAGTAATACTAAAAATAATATTTTCATAATCGAGTCTCCTTAATTTTATATCTAATTTTAGCGTTTAAATTCCAGTCGCGCCGCTAACTGGCGGAGGAGTATTTATTACATACGACACGTTATAATCCATGCCATAATTCTCCAATGCGTTGCCAAATCTGTCTTTTATATTTTTAGACATGCTAAGACGATAAGAGTGTGTTGGCGTTAAGTCTTTATCAGGATTGAGAGTATAAACAAAAGATGATTCAACACCCACTAAGCCATCCGAAGTAATCGTCAATCCAATATTTTCAGACGTATTCAAATCTACCAACGTAAAGAATAAGCTATCTTTGTCCAAATACTCGCTAAAGCTCGCTTGAATATTATCAGTGCCGTTTATATTTGCACCATCAGGAGGTGTTACATTATTCACATACGGACCATAGGTATCGGCTATTGCGTTGAATATATTGATTACGCCCTCTTGATCTAGCGTGGCAACGTACGCGACGTCGTCTTTAATAATTGAAGAGGACACTATATGTCCAGCGCTTTGTATAACGCCATCAAGAGCAAAATTAAAACTATTATTAATCACTAACAACCCTTTTGATGGATTGCTTGCGTAACACATGGATCTGTAGGTCAATGAATCAACATAGGTATTTATGTCAGAAGCAGAAGATAAGAACTCCATACGATAGTTGGAATTCACGCTAGAATCCATGTTGAGACCTGTTATGACGCCTAAAGAGTTGCTTGCTAAGATAAATTGAGAACCATAATTATCTCTAAGAAGAGTGACGTCTCTAGTGGAGCCATTAAGGTCCATGGAACTCATGTGTGTTCCGTTTTCATCAAAGACTTTAACTCCATGATCATAATCGGCCACAAAAACTTTTTTTACGCCACCATCGTTTGCCACCGCAACTTTAAGCAGAGTTCCCTCCACGCCAGTAGTTTTAATTGAACTTAAAATTTTATTTGAATCAAGTGAAAAAACCTCTAAACCATGTTTTGGTCCAACGGCGTACGCCTTTGCAGAAATTATAGAACTATCAGCGTCATACGTCACTCCATATATAGAAGTTGCAGAAGCAAGGTGAGAAACTTCATCCGAGCCCGTTGAGGATAGCCTTAAAACGTAAACGCCGCTTGACATTGTTCCAACTAATATATATTCAGAATCAATTACGTACATATCGTTGATTTGCGAGCCTGCGTCAAATGTGTATTTAAACGCCACGGATGGATAACCTTTATCAAAAATAACGTCAAAAAAATCAATTTTATTCGACGACGCCACCGCAAGATACTCATCTGTCTGTCCAATACGCATCGTTCTCATTAAAGAGCTAACGGAATTCAAATTTTTATTATAGAGTGAAGTATATCCTTTGTTGATTTCAACTGAACCACTAGCCGTTGTAAAACTCCAGTTTTTGTCGCCATTGTAAACGTTTCCATACATATCCGTTATGTCGCCAACAAGTTCCACGTTATAATAAGCGCTAGTGTTTAATTCATGGGTTGGCTTAAAAGTAATGATTGAATTGAAAAACTCTAACTCCCCCGATACAACTTCTCCACCGCTTGAAGTTACTTTTATTGTATCTCTTTTTTCGTATTGGGCGTCTGGCGATATGAACTTGTTAAACTGTATGGATATATCTGTTTTTGGATCCACGTTTTGCAGAGCGTTTGAGGGTTTTATGGAGTTAAAAATCAATGGAGAAGCGTCTATAACTTCGTTTTGAGTTATAAAAGAGTAGTTATAATCTTGACTCAAAGATTGCCCAGCTTCATTCTTAACGGCGGTAGTTATAACTAACTTATATTGAGCCGCTGGCTTTAAATACTGATAAGGCGTAAAAACTATCTTATTTAAGCTCACTTCTATATGAGCTCCAACAACGCCATTGTCTTTATCTAAGATATAGGCACTATCGGCCATAACGCTACTAGAATTTAAAACAGTGGAAAATTCCAAAGATATATTTTGAAATATCGATACGCCCGAACTAGGAATCGACCTTGATATACTGAGAAACTGTTTAGCTTGCGTAGTTGAAGAGTCTATGTTTTCGCCACCACATGAGACAAAAAACAACCCAATGTACAGGGCAAGCAAAAGTTTCAGTAAAAAAATACGCGGCTTAATAATCGAAAAAGCGTTTACTTTCATGGTACACTCCTTATATCTACTAAATCATTATAAAACTTAAAAAATTAAGGAGTGCTTAATAGTTAACTTTTGTTTAAACTATCCTTATCATAACGGGTCTTGCATTGACAAAATTTAAAGCTTCAAGCTCGTTGATCATGGCCTGAATGTCTTTTTCAACCGCTACATGAGTTGATATAAGGAGATTGGCGCTCGCATTTGAGAATGAACGTTGCAACATGGTCTCAATTGAAATATTATGATTCTCAAATATTTTAGTGATGCTGGCTAAAACGCCCGTTTTATCTGAAACGTTGATTCTTAAGTAGTATTTTGACACTATGTTGCCAGCGGCTTTGAGCGTAAGTTTATCTCCTTCCATAGGCTTGTTAAAGCCTAGCATTGGAGCGGACTTTCCACTTCTGGCTATGTCTATGATATTTGCCACGACCGCGGACGCGGTCGCGTTTCCCCCAGCGCCTGGACCATAGTAAAGAGTCTCTCCCACTTTATCGCCAATAACGGAGATGCCATTCATAACGCCATCTATCTTAGCTATCATTTCGTCTTTACTAATCAAACAAGCGTGAACTCGAAGCTCAACTTCGTTTTCATCTTTTTTAGCGATTCCTAAGAGCTTTATGGCGTAGCCAAATTCTTTAGCGAAAGATATGTCGTCTTGAGTTACGTTTTGAATGCCCTCTATTAAAATATCTTCAGGTTTGGCGTCTATGCCATAAGCGATGGACGCAAGGATAAGAAGTTTATGCGCCGCGTCGTAACCGCCAACGTCAAACGATGGATCGGCTTCCGCGTAACCCAACTCTTGGCTCTCTTTTAAAATATCTTCATACGCAACGCCGTCATTCGTCATCTTAGTCATCATATAGTTGCATGTTCCGTTCATGATGCCCATAATAGACTCGATATGATTCGCCGACAGACCATCGCGAAGCGCGTTAATGATGGGGATCCCGCCGGCAACGGAAGCTTCATACTCAAAAGCTATGTCTTTGGCGATTGCTTGAAGCTCATAACGATGGTAGGCTAAAAGAGCTTTGTTTGCCGTAACAACCGCTTTGCCTGCGTTGAGAGCTTTTTTTACCACTTCAAAAGCCTCTTCAACGCCACCCATAAGCTCAACGACAATGTCAATTTCTTCATCGTCCAATATGTCGTTTACATCGTCTGTTAAAATGACGTCAAGGCCTCTATCTTTGTTTAGATTCCTAACGACTCCACTCTTTACAACTATGTCGACGCCCGCGCGAGCGCTTATCATGTCGGCGTTATCGCGAAGTATTTGAACTACGCTCGTTCCGACCGTTCCTACCCCAATAATTCCGATTTTGATCATTACTCTTGTTCCTCTTGAAACTGTTTTAAAAAGATTTTGATGTTTTTCGCGGCTTGACGGATTCTATTGTCGTTTTCTATCAACGCTATGCGAACGTAACCCTCTCCATACTCTCCAAACCCAATGCCAGGAGCGACGGCGACGCCAGCTTCGACCAAAAGTCTCTTACTAAATTCTAAAGAACCAAGATGCGCCGCGCACTCAGGAATTTTTGCCCAACTGAACATGCTCGCTTCATTTTTATTTATGTGCCATCCCGCTCTGTCAAAAGCTTCGATAAGCACTTCTTGGCGGTGATTGTATTTGTCCGTTATGTCCTGAACGCACTGCTGATCGCCGTTAAGCGCGATGGTGGCCGCAACTTGAATCGGCGTAAACATCCCATAATCCAACCATGACTTAATTTTTTGAAGCGCTCCAATCAGCTTTTTATTTCCAACGAAGAAACCGACTCTCCAACCGGCCATATTGTATGATTTACTCAAAGTAAACGATTCAACCGCAACGTCTTTCGCGCCTGGCACACTCATAATTGATGGAGTTACGTAGCCGTCAAAAGTTATGTCTCCATAGGCAATATCGGAAATTATGTAAAATCTTTTCTCTTTTGCCATGGCGACAAGGCGAACGTAAAACTCTTGCGTTACCGTCGCCGTTGTAGGGTTATGAGGAAAATTAACTAAAACGTACTTTGGTTTTGGAGAACTCTCTTTAAAAACTCTCTCTAAATTTTCAAAAAAGCTATCTTCGTCGAGTCTATAATGTTCGTCAAACTCTATGCCAAATTTAACGACGTTTCCACCAGCGAGAATGAAAGAGTACTCATGAATAGGATAAGTCGGATCGGGAACAACCGCTACGTCGCCGGGATTTGTAATCGCGTAAGTTAAGTGAGCGTAGCCCTCTTTAGAACCCATGGTCGCCACGCATTCCGTCTCAGGATCTAAAATGCAGTCATAGCGTCTCTCATACCAGTCAGCGATGGCTTTGAGAAGTTTTGGAATGCCTTTTGAAGTTGAATACCCATGAGTTTTCGTCTTTTGGGCTGATTCGATGAGTTTTGAGCGAATATGCTCAGGAGTGTCCCCATCAGGATTTCCCATAGAAAAATCTATCACGTCTTTACCTGCGCGACGCTCTTGCATTTTAATCTCATTTACTTCGGCAAACACATACTTAGGGAGTCTCTCAACTCTGTTAAATCTTATCTCATCAAACATTTTATATCCTGTAAAATTATTAATGGCATTTTAGCGAAATATATTTAGAATAATATAATAAGACGCGCTAAATTATCGTCTTCCATATGGAGATAAAACTAATTCGTCTTTTACGTTTTTTAGAGTGTAGAGGTCTTCAATTTTCATATACTGAGCGCGCTTGGGTATATCTAAGATTATTTGAGAAGTTTTTTGATCTTGTTTTGTGACTTTTAAAAGATGTAGCGATGAATCATAATAAGCTACGTACGGATACCAGCTATTTCTAGGTGGACTATCCACTTTCACTCTTTTTACTTTTGAGCAGTTCAACCAGTGCGAATATAGCGAATGCTTTAAATGAAATTTTACCGAATGTTCTAATTCCGGCATATTTAAAAAGCCAAGACTCATGTCAACCACGTACGTCCAATCTGTCGCGGAAGTTCTTTCTACGTCGGTAATTGAGCAGCCACTTTTATTTAGTTCCGTCTGTAAAACCAAAGGATCTGTCGCGTATTCAGAACTTAAAGTTATATTCCAGCTAAACTCTGAAGAGTCAAGAGAGGAAGCGGTAGTCATGTAACGGTAGTAGCCAATGTTTCTAAGCGAGTCTCCCATGAGTTTTACGAAAAATAGAGGAGAACCGCTTGTCTTAAACTTTAAACTAATCTCCTGTGGGGTTTTAAAAAAAAGTTTTAACAACCCATTTTCTTCTAAGGTTCCAATAACCTTCATCGTGTCAACTCTATCGTTTTTATAAAAAGCGGACTTTGGCTCAAAAATAACGTTAATAAAATTAACGTTTTGCTCATACTCCTCCATTCCTACAAAACTTTTTATCTTTTGCGACAAAAGGTCTTCTTCGACTATCACCATTTCATCACTAATGGCGAGAGTGAAAAGTAGTAAAAAAGATATAAGACTTTTTACCATAGACGACCTTTGTTGAGCCTCTTAAACTCTGTTTTGCTTAGTTCTTTAAGTTCTCCGTCTTCATAAATAAAAAGAAGATTGTCTGGCTTGTTAAACTTAGTCGTTTTACCATTTACTTCTATATTAACATGTCCATGGCCAAGAGAAAGTAGCCAAGTTTTACTAGGGTCAAGTTCAAGTTTCTCTTTTATGACTCCTTGTCTATTTATGCCATCTGTTTTATTGATATAAGCTATCCAAAGTTTTGAGGTTGGATAGAGTATCAAAGAAACTTCCGTTGTAGTTGTATTTTCAACAACTATAGGCTCACTCATCTTAGCGATTTTGACAGGCTCGATTATCTTTATTTCTGTTATATTATTGTCAGTGGCGTTAACTTCTTGCTCGTCTGTCTCTGTTGAAACCGTTTCTTTTGCGGTTGCGTTTATATTTTGCGTCACGCTATCAATTGCGCTGTTGTCAATTTTGTTTGAGGAACGCTCTAAAGAATCATCTTCCAAACTCTTATACGCGACAAAAACGAAGATTAAAAGAGCTACCAAAATATAAAAGAGTTTAAAATTTCTAGCTTTTTTTGGCGCGATGAAAAAAGCCGAATTTACATGCTCTTCTTGTGGATTTTCATTGAAATATTCTAGACCCGTATCTTTCAAAGCTGATAAATTTTGATTATATTCTCTCTCTAAAATGGATACAAAACCGAGAAATTGAACTTTATTTAACCCCTCGAAACTTTCATAAATAACGCTCTGAACGTATTTAAGAGGAATATGCGTGTCTTCATATATCTTTTGAGCCCCAAGTTCCTTTAACTTATCCAGTTCTTTACTCATTATCTCATCCTGTCCATCAAAATAGCCGCCGCGACACTCACGTTTAATGAGTCGAATTCATGAGACATTTTTATGCTTACCGCGCAATCAAGCTTAGAAATGACGCGAGAAGTGAGACCTTCGCCTTCGCTGCCCAACACCAAAACTTTTTTCTTTTCTATATGAGTTTCGCGAATGTCCATGCCATTCATGTCTGCGCCGTAAATTGTAAAGCCCGATGTTTTAAAATCGTTTAAGACGTCATGAACGTTGTTTTCTATGGCGAATGGCATATCAAATAGCGTACCGGTGCTCGTTCGAGTAATTGTGTCTAGTGGTAAAGTTTTCACGCCACAAGCAACGATTGCGTCCACGCCCAAAGCGTAAGCGCTTCTAACTATCGCGCCGATATTCCCAACGTCGGTCACTCCAGAAAGCACTAAAATAAATTTTTTCTCAAAGAAAAAATTATAGGGTTGAAGCTGACAATCGTCAACCTCGGCTAAAATTCCTTGATGATTTGCGTTTTTACACATTTTTTGCGCGGCTTCATTAGGAATGCGTTTGATTTCAAAGCCCATTTTCATAAGACGAGAGTACTCTTTTTTTTCCAGCTCTTTAGCTAAATAGAGAGTCTTAATTTTATTTGGGTATTTGTTTATAAGGTAATAAATTGGTTGTTTTGCATAAATTAACATGACAGCATTTTATCTAAAAAAAGTGCCATATGCGTTAGTTAGTAAAAATTTTAGGGCAATTTAAACGAAAAAAGACTACTCTTTACTTTTTAACTCCGCATAAAGAGTGACACAAGATTTAACTGCGCTTCTGCTTGGGACTCTTCTAATGGAAAGATAGGTCACAGTGCCGTCACTATGCGTTTTTCTCAACGCGGTCGCGTCCACCCAATAATACCCGCCGTCTTTTCGACGATTTTTTACTATCCCAGTCCAAAAACCCTTTGATTGAATATCGTTCCATAATCCCGCAAATGCGATTCTTGGCATATCTGGGTGTCTAACAATATTGTGTGGCTGACCGATTAACTCATCCATCGAGTATCCAGCCATGCTACAAAATAAGTCATTGGCGTAAAGTATAAAACCTCTCGAATCGGTTTCACTCAAAATATAACTATCTTCGGAAAAAAACCACTCGTCGCTGGTTTTATCTTTAAAGATTTCAGCCATTACAATTCCTTATCTATTGGATTTTGATAATTATAACGTTAATAATCTTTGATAACAAGCTTTTGTATTTTCACCGGTTATTTTACTAATGAGTTTAGCCTGAATTTTTTTAGGTAAGTCCAATTCCAATATGTCTTTTTGAGTTATCGCGGAATCGGCTTGCGCCTCGCCAGAGCTTATGACCACCACCCACTCTCCTCGAAAATTGCCATTTAGCTCTTTTAAAGCTTCAGTGGCGGTGCCTCTGAAATATTTTTGATATTTTTTTGTAAGCTCTTTGGCTAAAAATATCTCTCTTTTAGGCTCTTCGTCTTGTATCTCTAAAAGCAATTTTTCCAAGCGATGGGGAGATTCGTATAAAATCGTGGTAAACCCGTTATGAAGCGCTTTTTGCAAACCTACGCTGCGAGAAGTTCCCTTATGATCTAAAAATCCAAAGAAAAGCATCTGAGTCTCCACAAAGCCACTCGCGACAAAAGCTGTTAAGACTGCGTTGGCGCCGGGCAGAACGTCATATTTTATGGAATTTTCTATGCAGTACGATACAAGAGCTTGACCGGGGTCGCTTATGCCGGGCATTCCCGCGTCGCTAACGTAAACAATCTCTTTGTCAAAAAAGGAGACTTCCAACTTGGCTATAAATTCTGATTCGTTATGAGAGTGTAGAGAGATAAATTCTTGATTTTCTTTAAAAACTGCGCTGTAGCGTTCTTTTAAAATGTGGATGAGTTTTTTGGTAAAGCGAGTGTCTTCGCAAAGGAGTATGTCGGCTTCACGTAGAAGTTCAATACTTCTAAGTGAAACGTCGCCTATGTTTCCAATCGGAGTCGGAACAAGACTAAGCAAGAAAGTTCTTGACTATTTTTTAGCGTAACGCGCGTTAAACTTCTCAATGCGTCCAGCAGTGTCTACCATACGCTCAGAACCAGTGAAGAATGGGTGACATTCGTTGCAAATGTCAATTCTCATTGCGTCTTTTTGAGATTTTGTCTCAAAGCTGTTACCACAAGCGCAAGTTACTGAGCAAGTTACTAAATTAGGGTGAAGGTTTTTTTTCATTTTTTTGCCTTTTGACACACGATTTGCATACGTACGTCTATATATTTTTTGAATCCGTATGGGGGCGGATTTTTCGAAATGGAATTGTATCTAAAATTTTCTTAAAATGAAATCTACAGCAAAATCTTACTCGCGATTGCGACAACGGCGCTTTCAGAGCGAAGAACCAAAGGAGTGTTCAATCTAAAAACTTCTTTACTCTTTAAAAATTCTTTTTCATGAGATGAAAAACCACCCTCGCATCCTATGAGAACTCTTTTAAAGTCACTCTCTCCACTCAAAACGTTATCCGTAAAATCAAATACCTTCGTATCGGGAAACTTTACCATAAAATCCGCTAGATTTTTATAAACGTCAAACTCAATGTAAGAGGTTCTGCCGCACTGTTGCATGGAAGCCTCCAAAATTCTCTCAAACCTTTTAAAATCCAGTTTGAAATTCTTTTGACTTCTATCACAATAAATAAAAGAGATTTTACCCACTCCGATCTCATTGAGAGACGGTAAGACTTTTTCTATGGACTTTGTATCTATTACGCACCAAGCGACGTGTAGTTCTTTACTCGCGTTTACCTCTTTCTCGCATGAAGAGATAAGTCGGATTTCTAAAGTTCTAGCGTCCACGGCTGTTATTTTATAGAAGTAAAGAATTTTTATATTTTCTTTGTTTCTAAATTCTAATTCATCGCCTACTTCATGGCGCAGCGCTTTTACAAGATATTTATGCAATTCACCCTTTAGAATAACTCTCTCTTGTCCGGCGTTTTCATCCAAAACATATATCAAATGAGCCACATCCATACTGATATAAGAGATACAAGCGCTATTTCGGCGTAAAGCAACTTTAGCCCAAAACCTTTGTACGCCTCTAAAGATCTCTCTTTATTTTCATTCATACTCTTTAAACTTTTTATGCGTTTTACTTCTAAAAAAATCAATACAAGAGAGATTAGAATCATCACGATATTTTCTAGGGTAAACTCTAAATGCTTTGCCGCCATCATAATAACGCCTGTAAATATAGCCACCCCAATGGTTGTCGCCGTTAAAGGAACTAAAACTACGCTCATGAGGCGTTTGTATTTTTTTAAAGACTTTGAAGCTCTTAATAAAAAAATATTTAGAAATATCACGCCCAATAAAAAAACTTCGCCAACGCTGTGGATTGATAAACCCATATTATACATTTCATTCATGCCGAAATTATAATATATGTTCCATTAAGTTTAGCCGACGCTATCGTTTGAAAATAGCGTAACTCTGTTTTTACCGCTATTTTTTGACTGATACATCATATTGTCGGCTATTTTTACCAGTACTGTTTCCTCGAGTCCATGATCTGGATATATGGAAATACCTATGCTGGCTCCAATGCGTATCTTATGTTTTTTTATATTGATAGTCTTATTTATATTGTCTATAAGCTTTTGCGCTATCGTCACCGATTCGCCAATATCTTTAAGAGCCGTTAATATGATTACAAATTCATCTCCACCTATTCGAGCGACGGTATCGCTTTTTCTTACGTCTGAGCTAAAAGAGTTCGCGCAAAATTTCAACAAGTCGTCTCCTACTTGATGACCATAAGTGTCGTTTACGGCTTTGAAGCCATCCAAATCTATAAACAAAAGAGCTATTTTAGTCTGATGCCTCTGGGCTCTTTGCATCTCCTTTTGCAGTTCTATCAAGAATAGACTTCTATTTGGCAATTTCGTCACATTGTCAAATAGCGCTAATTTTTCAAACTTGTCTCTACTCCTTAATATGTAAGACGTGGACAAAAACATCAATATTAAAAAAGAGAAAAACAGTATAAGAAGATATTTATTTTCCCTAATTAATTCTCTCAAATAATTTGATTGCGCGTATACCACCAAATAGACGTCGTTGGCTTTCGTTACGTTGTTGTTTAATGGCAAAAAAGTCATGATGACGTTTGTGTATTCATGCGACGCATGGATTGAATAGAGTTCTTTTGTTAACAGTTTAGTTTTAATCTTGTTTTGAAGTTTTTCACTCTCTAGCGTGTGATAAAGATTTGTAAGCCTTTGTTGTTTGTGCGTTCTAGTTTCAAGTATGTATTCATCCGATTCCCAGCTCTCTTCATAATTATTCTGCAACTCTTCTTCTATAATAGTGTTTTTGACCGCGTTTTTTGATATTAAAATATGCGCGTCGTATGAAAATTCATCCAATATGTTATCTATAAGCTGTTTTGTGGAAAACGTTATCTCTATGCCAGCAATGTATTGGTTGTATTGGTCAAACAATGGGTAGGCGAAGGTTATTCCATTTGTTAGTTTAGAGAGTTTAAAACCCTCTTGCATAGGGTTAAAGGTATTTGTCCTAATGATGTCTTTATCCAACTTCAAAAGACTTTTACAATCTTTTTCCGGTTTGTACATGCTCAAAAAGCTTTTATTGTTTTTGAGATAGAAATGCACATGAGAAATTCCTATCTCGTTTAAATGTTTATAATTTTTTATTATGAGATTGTAAATCGCTTTTCTTATGCCTACGGCTTCTTGTTCATTGGCGTCGTTGGCTCTAAAAAGCAAACTTATCAATTTTTCATTGTTTTGGTACATAATTCTAAACTCGTTCGTCATGACTTTAAAATTTTGATAATTTGTTTGATATTTCGACTCTATGAATTTACTCTGAACTTCAAGCGCGTAATCTTTTCTTTGCTTATCGATTAAGCCGATTATGTACGCTCCCGCAATTCCAATTAACATGTAAAAGATAAAAGTAATGAAGAGCTTAGAGCCACTTGCAAATTCAATCACTAAAAGTAGCTAATATTTCTTATAGCCAT
>ERZ889078.670-NODE-670-length-30294-cov-7.873541_pt1 | contig 30294 bp, 19 predicted proteins | sample MGYA00521266_ERZ889078 | MGnify/ENA primary metagenome ERZ889078 (study PRJEB32303, sample SAMEA104408618) | aquatic metagenome | biome: Brackish water; feature: Pelagic; material: water | place: Baltic Sea | collected 2014-06-16T06:34:00 | depth 76,534 m ...
CGTGTGTTGGGGCAACAATAGTGGGGCGTCTTTGGGGGGGCTCATGCCTGATGTCCCAGCGGCAAGCTGGGGAGAGGCCGTTGCCCTGCCGAAGCAGACCTTCGTTGCCGCTTATGTGAAGAGCGGTTGGCGCGCGGGTTATGCCATTGACAGCAAAGGGGAAGGTTGGTCGTGGGGAGCATCCAAGCTCCGTGCAGCGAAAGAAGAGAAAATCCCGGATTTCCCGTATACGAGCCCAATGTCCGCGGTAACCGGACCGCTCAAGTCGATATTCCAACAGCAAAGCGCCGCGTTGGTGCTGACGGAGAGTGGTCTCGTCTGGGGCTTTGGAGTGAACAATTATGGCCAACTTGGATTGGCCTCCTCTGGATTTCACTTCCAGAAACCAGTTCTTGTGCGTTCAGATGTGGTTGCGCTGGGCGGCGGGATATGTCCCTGTGGGCTCCTAAAAGACGGCACCGCATCGTGCTGGGGCGTGAACCAAACGAAACAATTCATCAGCGTGGTTGGCAACAAAGACATCGCCGCCGTCGTCACGCCAGACGTCTATGGAACCCGTTGTCTCCAATACGTGGATGGCACGGTGGAGTGCGCAGGCTCGGGCGCAGCAGGCAGCGGCAGCGCCAATCTCGCGCCTGCACCAGTCGTTGGCAAGGTGACGAAGTTGGTCGCCGCGAAAGACCGTGTCTGCGCGCTGATGGTCAGCGGCGAGGTGAGTTGCTGGGGCAAGGCGAAGTCTCCGACTTGGTAGTCACGCCAGCGAAAGAGATCGCATCAAACGACTGCGCTTCTGCCTATTTGCGACAGTGAGGAACGTAAGTAGTTGTCACGCGCAGCTAGTGTGGTCTCTCCACGGCCAACCTCCCGATTCCGACCAACCTGGACGATGGCACCTGCTCTCTTGAAGGGCCACCTCGGCCGTGGGCCGCATCCAAATCACGACAAACATTGAATACGGCGGCCGACTCGCGATACAGCGACCCTCGGTGGTACAGGACCGCAGTATGTTTTGCGCTGTGAGCCGCCCATGAGCGGCTGAAGCGTCGACGCGCCGTCTGTTAGTTGGTCCGCGCCGTTCGCCTACCTCACAGTTAAATAATTATCTGGTTCTCAGCACGGCAACAATTCGCAATGAAGATTCGCAATGAAATATGGTACTGATTTTCCGGAGGATCTTGGTCTACGTCTCTAAGACTCTAAAATGCCACTAAAATATCATCTAACATTTTTATGTTGTCGACAGTAATTCCGCGTCACAATGAGACTGTCGAGACAAGCAGTCATTGCCCAGCAATCAAAGAACCCACATCGGAGGAACGCCGTGAAAATCTTAGAGTACAACCCGACCCGAGCCTTCACCGCGACCGCTGAGGGTAATGTCGCCGCGGGGCAAGCAGTCGGCCAGGGCACCACATGGGGCCAGGTGAAACCCGCCAACCCAACAGGGGGTGCGATCCAACCGGTGGGGCTAGCTGCTGCTGCGACATCCGACGGCGAGACCGTCTTGGTGCTTCCAGAATGCACCGTTTATGACACGGCACTCTTCCTAGGATTTGCCGCTGGCGCACGACTGTATGTCGGTGCAGGCGGTGCGATCGCCAACGCAGCGCTCATTGCGGCCAATGACATCGTGCCGCTCGTTGGGTTCATGGTTCGCACGGACTGCGCGCAGCTGAACATCAACCCGGTGGCGACCAAGATCGTCGCGGCTGCCAACAGCAACTGTGCCTTCGCCTAGCCCATTCACACGCAATCCACCAATTCAGGAGCCTCTCCCATGCCCACCCACCTCGCCGCCTACACCAGCGCCGATCTCCAGACCGCCAACGGCGTCCTCGGCGCCATCACAGACGATCTCTTCTACGGCACCGGCATCAGCGGCTTCATGCTCTCCGAAGACATGGCCTTCATCGCTGGTTATGCCTGCGGCGAGTCCCTTGATTTCGCGAGTATCGTCGCGCCAAGCCTGCTGCGGGTCGGCTACCCCGCGATCGTGCCGACGCAACGCAACCCGGCCGGGTTATTCACCCCTTTCGACCCGGGCATGATGGACCTGCTGCGCAACGCCATCCGGCTCCGCCGCGGCGAGCGAATCACGGCCAACGGGGGCGAGCGTACCGGCATGACAAACTACCCCGGCGTCGTGCTGATGTGGCTGCAGACCACCTACGAGCCCATTCCAGAGGGCGAATCCTTCTGGCTGCCCTACAGCTTCGCGGCTGGTCAGCAGGTCAACGCGCTGCAGTGGAGCGCGCTGACGCCTGGCTTTGTCCAGTCGCTGCCGTCGGGCCGGTACATGGTCGCCGGCATCGAGCACTACAGCCCGCAAGCCATCGCCGTGCGCGTCGCTTGTAGCGGCAGCAGCTTCCGCCCAGGCGCGCTCGCGCTCGGCGATCCGACCGGGCTCGGTGGCGGACGCAACCACCAGCTGTTTTACGGCGATTATATGGGTTCGTACGGTGTGTTTAGCACCGACGCACCGCCGACGCTCCAGATCTTGTCGGCGACGAGTCGTGTCACTGATGACAGTGACACTGGTTTCATGCGCGTCGTTCGACTGAGCGACGGCGCCTTTGGCGGGCAGTAACCTGCCATCAAAGCGCACAGCGTCCGCGTCGCGTCACGTCCGTCTCGCCACGCAAATGCAATACATCCAAGAAGGCTGACCATGGCAATCCACGGCATCGTACAAACCGCGGCGATCGACAGTACGGAGGCTACAGCGATCCTCGGCACCGACGCCGATCGTCAGAGCATTCTGTTTTCTGCCACGCGTGTGGACGTCGACGACTACACCATCAGCACGGAGCGGCAGGTGACGCTTGGCGCTGGCATTGTGGTGGTGGGTCGCGGCGGCCCTGTCCAGATTACGCGCGAGAGTCACGGCGACGCCGTCACCAAGCCTTGGTACGCGATTGCGAGCACGGCCATGACGATCGGAATTTTGGTGGCGAGCGGACAACCTGAGCGCCCGGTCACCAGCAAGCCGCCCAATTGAAACGCACGTCAAACTCTGCCCACTAGGTTGAGGAGCACCGAGGCTATGAACACACATCACGTCGAGATCCTGATGCCGGACCCGCCCGTTGGCGCAGCCAGCGTAGCGTTGGCTTGGTCGACCCCACGTCGCGTTAAATCCTTCGCGCGGCTGCATGTTCGGGGTCTACAGTCTAGCTTCCAGGCTGAAATCCCAGGGTGGGCGGCCAATCCTCGCGGCGGGGCGCCTTCGGTCATGGTGACGTGGTTTGGTGCCACCGGCGGCGTAATCACACACGTCCGGGCGCGTGTCGAGTCGGTTCAGTCGGTCCCGCTCCCAAACCTGCCTGAGGACGTGACGCAGGGTGTGTCCGCGCCCCCGCAGTCGACTTTCACACCGCTTCCTGCGTTCGCGGCGCCATCTGCGGTGGGCTGCAAATGCGGCGGAGCATGCGGCGGAGCGTGCGGCAAGACATGCGGCGGAGCATGCGGTGAAACGCGACCGGCTGTGGTCGACGCGGCGCGGGCGGGCCATGAAGATGGGCGTGGCCTGGGGAGTGAGCGACCGGTTCAAACTCCGGTCGGGCACGGCATGCGAGATGACCTAGGTGGGCGGCTGACCGCCTTGTTGCACCTGCTGACCGACACAAGTGGCGTCGACGCGCGCAGCGTCGCCGAGTTCATTCAAGTCATGGACCCGATGCGCACGATCGGAAGCTCGGTGCCCATCACGGTGATTCAGGAGACCGCCCGTGTCTTGCTGGCGGATCAGAATCCACATCATGCTTTCGGACCGCCACCGCTTGTTTCGCACATTCCAGCGGGCAAATTATTGGACTGCAACAAGATCTTTCCGATGATCTTGGATGGTTCTATCTACTGCGACATGGCTACCCTCACGTCTTATGTGCAGTGCATGCATCAGCGAATTGCTGCGAATCTGGCAAAAAATGGTGAACCGATCCCAGCGTTGCTGCCCTTCGTGCTACTGCTCATATTCGTAAACGTTAACCGCGCGATGAATTCATGTAAACCTCCGGGCACATTGAATTCCACGTGCGCTCCAAACACGCCGTGCAAGAATTGCCCTACGTGTCTACCGGGCTTGCAGTGTTTCGGCGGAAAATGCATTGTTGTTAGTATTACTAACACACCACCCGCAAATACCGCACCAGGCACGGCCACCAACGCCGTCTCTCCGGGTGCAACTGGCTGCCCAACCTGTGGAAAATCGGGATGCGCGTGGAAAAACTACTACTACGATTCAAACGGCAAGCTCTTGGATCCATGGTGGAAAACTAATGACGGATGCGCCGGACCCGGAAAACTACAGCTTGAGTGCAAGGACGGTAATGCGCCACCGCCCCTTTGTCGCAAGACGAACGCAAATGGTTCATACTCGTATTATATCAAGCACCCTTGCGACTCAAAAGGCGATGTTTACGCGGGCGCGGTGTCGCCGCAGCAAGACAACGCGATGAAGAGCGGGAAGTACGACTGCTAGAATCGCACCAGACAGGTTTAGACCGATACTTGTCGACGGTGGCTCATGAGCGTCGACGTCGTCGCCCCAGGTCGCTCACGCGTACTCATCAGCGTTGACGAACGGAATATGCAGGCGCGGTAGGATCTTGTGGCGAACGTAGGTTGACTTGCCAACGCCGTCGCTGCGGGCCACGACCCACAACAGCGACGTCGTCACGCCGGCTTCAACGCTACGTCACGCATCACGCGACCCAACGCATCCAGGCGACTCCGAGGGACAGGATCTGCCGCCAGCGCTGCGGCCAGCGCCGCGTCGCCATCCGGGCTCACGACGCTGTGTTCAAGCACCGCCGCGGCGAGCGCGCGCTCCTCGCCATCAAGCTCATCAAACGCCAATTGCGCCGACAACGCCGCGCGAATACGGGTTGAGGACGCCAACCGCGCGCGCAGTTGCGGCGGGCAGACACCATGCCCAAACGTCGCCGGCACAAAGAAGTGGGTGACGCTGATGGACGGGTTCTCGCCCGACGCCGGCTTGTACGGGTAGATCGTCCGGCTGCGCGGACAGTAAGCTTCCATACGAACGTAGCCGGCGGCTTGAGCGCAGTCGTCCCAGCTGCCACGTAGACCCGCGCTCGTCGTCTGTCGCTCGTGACCGTACGCGGGTCGCAACCCCTGCCCAGACTTGTCGTGAACGTAGGTAAACCCGGCGTGATAGGTGTTCCATGCGGTCGCCAACAGGTCCGTCACGCTGAGCGCGCTGGCCTCGGTGAAGAGCAGCACCAGGCCGGCGTCATGGTAGCCCTGGAACACCGCCGTCATCTTGCTGTCGCTCTGGTCGCGGACCTCATGAAAGCCATTGCCAACGATCATCACCGCGCCGCTGCTGCTGATCCCCGCCGCTGCCAACGCCTCCGTCACGGCCTCCGGCCGCCCGATGTTGGCGTTGCGGACAAAGAGCACCTGCGCTGGCAGCTCGCCTTTGTCTTGGGTCACGATAGCGGCGTCGATTGACGCGTCTTCCAAGTCGGCGCCGACGTACGTCAGGGCTTCGCCGCCGGGACGCCGCCAGCGCTGCCGAATCGCCTCGCCTTCGCCCATGGCGTGTTCGATAAAGACGTCGTAGCTGAAGGCGTGATCGACACAAAATCGCGCCAGAGCGTCCAGCGCGCCCGTGAACGTCTGCGCGTTGGCGGCGCGACTCGCCGCCACGTTGGCTTTGCGCGACACCCAGACCGGCGCGCGACCTCGCACCAGGGTCTCGACCAGGCACGCCATGTAGGGGCGATAAGCTTCAATGATCCCCATCGGCCCGGGCCCGCGGCTCATCATGCGCGCGCCGACGGCTGTCCACGTCGTGGTCACGCCGGACGGGTCGCCGTGAGTGTGGGTGACGGTCACCGCGCCGGCCGCGCTCAGAATCGAGCGCGCCTCGGTCGCGAGCGGATCCGATCCCAGCGACGCGTCGGCGCTGGCGCCGGCCTGCACGCCGACCGTGCGCCCGGCGACGCGCAGCCCCAGCACCACGCCGAGCACCCGAAATCCCAACTCGACCTCGGCCCAGCTCGGCAGCCAACCTGGCAGCGTGTCGTGTCGCAGGGCGGCGGCGGCGACCGCGCCCATCGACTGCAGCGTCGCGCGGTCGTCCGCAGGCAGCGATTCGCCGCTGAACACGGCACCCCAGAGATCGACGGCGTCGAGCCATTGAGCCGGTAAAACCAAGGCTTCAGCCCAGAGCGCCTGCGCGCGAGGGTGCCTCGCGGCGACAAAACTGGGGTGATCAGGATCGGCGGGACCCTCGGGATCTTCGCGTCGCTCAATCAACCCGCGCGCTTCAAGGAAGCTAAGATTCGTAGCCAGTTCATCAGCGTCGAGCTGCACGCGACGGTTGTCACGCCGAACGAAGCAGGCGTCGGCCACGATCGCGTCCCCTGCGTTCAGACGCGTGGCCAGACCCAGCTCAGCGAAGGCGCCGAGGACGGCGCGCAGCAGCCACAGGTCCGACGGCGCGGTGATCGCGGCGGTCCTGACGATGGTGCGCACCACCTGGAGGCCACGGCGCAGCGTCTCGGTCTCCGTCTCCGTTGGCGCGAGCGAGCGGGTCGCGGCCGCGAGCTCGTCCGCTGCGGCGAGGGTGCGCGAGCCTTCGGCGAAGAGGTGGGGGATCGTGTCTCGAAACGTCTCGAACGCGGCGGCGCTCAAGAACGGAAACCCGGCGCTGGAGACCTCGTTGGGCGCGAGCACGATGGGCACGAGGGCCCGAGCGCGGTCGGAGAGGGAGGCGGCGGCTAGGGCCAGGGAGAGGGACATTCGGCGTGCTCCGTGTCGCGCCACACACGGCCGCGACGAGGACAGGGCTACGGTGGACAAGATAGGTCAGCGCGCCCAGTTGGCAGCGCACAAACACCACCGCCGCTAGCCGGGCTTGCCATCGCGGTACAGCGCCCGAAGCAGCGCGGGCGTCAGCGCCAGATCCACGACCAGCGCGCACACCGCCGTCATCGCGATCAGTCCGCCGAAGCGCTGGAGATGCACCAAGCTCCCCGCCAAAAAGACCGCAAAACCAAGGGTGAGGACCACCGTGGTGCCGACCATCGCGCGGCCGGCGTGCTGCACGGCGCCAGCGATCGCCGCCTCGGTCGACTGCCCCCCGGCGCGGCCAACGCGAAAGTGGTGCAAGAAGTGAATCGTGTCATCCACGGCGATGCCGATCCCGATCGACGCCAGCATGAGGTTACCCATGTCGATCGGGATGCCCATGAAGCCCATGAAGCCGAGAATCATCGCGATCGGCAGCAGGTTCGGCACCATCGCGACGAGGCCGAGGCGAAAGTCGCGCAGTAAGAGGATCATGAAGAGCGTGATGACCAACAGCGCGGCGGCGAGGCTGCGGAGCGTGTCGTCGATCAGGCCCGCGACGGTCGCTGTGAGGGTGAAGGTGCTGCCCGTGACCCGAACATCCGCCAGCTCGCCCAGATGTTCAGCGACGCCGGCGCGAATGTAGGCGGCCAACGGCAGGTAGGCGTGGGCGTCCAGCCACTTGATGCGGACGGTCATCTGGGTGGTGCGCAGGTCGGCCGTCGCCATGCGGCGTAGCTCCGCGGGCCCGGAAGACTCGAAGAGAAAGAGCAGATCCGAGGCGCCGCGCTGCGTATCGGGCAAGCGGTACCAGGCGGGATCGGCGTTGTGGAGCGCCTTGTTGGTCTCTCGCACGGCGTCCAGCACGCTGATGGCGGCGCCGACGATCTTGCCGGAGTCTGGGTCTTCGAAGCGGAGGATGTGTTGCTCCAGCTTCTCGAGGCCGCGCAAGAACGCGAGGTCTTTGATGCCGCGCGCGCTCTTGGCGGTGATGAGCAGCTGCGCCGTCGTCGTGCCGCCAACCTCGCGGTCCACGGTGTCGAACGCCGCCCGGATGGGCAGGTCGCTGGGGAGCCACTTCAGCGGATTGTGCGACACGCCGATCATCGAGATCCCCCACGCTGAGAGCAGGGCGATGGCGACCGCGAGCCCGAGAACTCGGCGGTTTCGCGCTGGGGTGAGCTGCCCCAGACGCGCGGTGCGAAGCCCGGTGATACGCCACAGGGCGCGGTCGAGACGGTCACCGCCAGCCACGTCGCGTCCGCCCAGGAGGCTCTTGTGATTGAACGAGAGCACGATCGGCAAGAACACCGTGGAATGCAGCAGCGCCGCGCCAACCCCAAATGCGGCGGCGGTGCCCATCTGGGCCAAGGCGTCGACAGCGGCGAAGTTGAAGCTCAGCAGGCCCATGGCGGTCGTCAGCGAAGTGAACACCAGCGGCACGCCCGTCGTGGCGAGCGCTTGTTCGATGGCGGCGTCATTGGCCACGCCGTGGCGCCGCAAGTCGCGGTAGACGCTGACGAGGTGGATCGCGTCGCCCAGACCGACTGCGAAGAGAAACGACGGCATGATCGTGGTCATCACCGTCATGGGCATGCCAAACGTGGCCATCATCCCGACGGTCCAGACCACCGACATCAGAATGACGATGATCGGGCCGACGACGCCCACTGGATGCCGAAAGATGAAGACCAGCACCAGCAACATCACCAGCACCGCGGAGCCGAGCAAGACACGCATATCGCGCATCATCGCCGCCTTCAGCCAGGCCGTGAGGGCGGGCTGCCCCGCGACGCTGCACGCAAAATCATCCCGGTTGTGGCGCGCGGCGATCTGCTGCAGCTCGCGAAACACCCGATCTGAATCTGCCTCATTGAGCGGCAACGTGCGCACCACCACGAGCGAGTGACGCAGCGCTCTGCCGAGCACTTGACCCAACACCGCCGGCTCCGCGAGCGCCTCGGTCTTGGTCCGCGCCAGCGTGGCCTCGGTCGGCATCGGATCCATGAGCTCACCCACGGTGAGCGCGCCGTCTGTCATCCGGGTCTTGCGCATCGTGATCAGCGAGACGACTTGGTCGATCAGCGTCGCGCCAGCTTCATCGCCCCACGCGTCGGTTTTGGCGGACGGAGCGGCGGACGCCTTCGACGGATCGCCTGATTTCTCGGCGCTTCCGCTGACTGTGTCATCGCCGAAGTCGCCGAAGTCGCCGAAGTCAGCGTCGCCCGTGGCGCCAGCAGCGACGACTGTGGCGGGGTTTGCCAACGTGGCAGGTCGTGGGTTGGCGGCTGACTTACGCGGTTCAGCCCGGATCACGAGGGGCTCGATACCCTCCAGCGACAGCCCCTCCAGCTCGACATGCAGGGCTTTGAGTCGGTTGAGATATGCCATCGAGAAGACGTCACCCTCGACGACGACGAGGAAGACATCGTCGCGCCCAAACGTCGCGCGAAACGCGTTGAGCGCCAGTCGGGCCTCACTCTTCGACGAGGTGAACGACTCAAACGAGGTCTCGATCTTCAGGCTTGTGCGGACTTGATAGACCGCGCCGATGGTCAGCGCCACGGTCAGAAGCAGCAGCGGGATGCGATATCGCAGCACCGCGCGGGCCCACGCGGCAAAGAACCGGTGACCAGCGCCGGTGGCTGCTGCCGTGGAGCCGGGGGCGGGCGGGTTTGGCGACGTTGGCGGTGTGTTCATAGTCGCGACTATTCCACGACATCGGCGACGGAGACAGGGACGCCCGCTGGTTTTGTCGCGACCTCGACAGGGGTCTGGACAGCGGTCTGGACAGCGCGGCCCGGGCGGTGGACAACGGAGGCCGCCACCCCATCGCTACAACCCCATCGCGACGCTGACCGCTGACGCGGCGCTCAACCCGGAAGCCCATGGAACTGCCCGCTGTGATTTGCACCTGCCCAAGACCCTCACTGCGCGCTGAGGCCCCGGTTTCGCGGGGTGATAGCTGATGGGGCTGCTTTTTCACCGCCTCCGGTTTTGGGTCGAGCGGCTGCTGCTGCGCGGGACGCCATATCGCCTGATCCTCTTCACGTTGGTCACAGCCTTCGTCGCCCTGGTCGGCGGGCTAGCGGTGCACGCCACCGGCGCGTTCGACACGCTAGGCGGCGCCACGTGGTGGGCGTTTCTGCGGCTCACCGACTCGGGCTACTTGGGCGATGACCAGGGCACGACACGTCGCGGTATCTCGGTGGTGGTGACGGTGATGGGCTCTGTGCTGTTCATGGGCACGCTGATGGCGATCATGACGCAGTGGCTCGGCGAGACGGTCGAACGCCTCGAGCGCGGCGAGACGCCGCTGCAGCGTGAGGGCCACCTGCTCGTCGTCGGCTGGACCAACCGCACGGGCGCCATCGTCTCGGAGCTGCTCCTGAGTGAGGAGCGGACGCGTCGGATCCTGCACGGTGGCCCGGGCCGGCGGCTGCATGTCGTGCTGCTCGCGGAGGACTTCGGGCCGACGCTGCAAGCGCAAATCAAGCGCGAACTGGGGCCGCTGTGGGATGAACGTCGGCTCACGGTGCGCCGCGGTGACCGGCTCGTCGCCGCCGATCTCGAGCGGGTCTGCCACCTGAAGGCGGCGGGCATCCTGCTGCCGGGTGAGGATCGCGACGAGGCTGGCGAGGCCGATCGCGACACGACCACGATCAAGGCGCTGCTCGCGATCTCGCGGCGGGCCCAAGCGAGCAACTTGCCGCTGCCGCCGCTGGTCGCGGAGATCTTCGATCCACGCCGCGCGGACTTGGCCCGTGACGCCTACGCGGGCCCGGCGGTGGTCCTGGCGAGCGATCGGCTGATGGGCCGGGTGCTGGCGCAGGCGGTGCGCAATCCCGGGCTGAGCGAGGTGCTGGCGGAGCTGCTGACCCACGGGCGCGGCAATGAGCTCTACCAGCGTCCGCACCACCACATGGCGGGCCAGCGCTTCGATGAGGCCTGCGCGCGGCACACCGGCGGGGTGCTGATCGGCCTGCTGGTCGGGCTGGAAGGGAGCCGCACGGCGGTGCTGGCGCCGGAACAGGACCGCGTGATCACCGCGTCCGATAGCTTGGTGGTGCTGGCGCCACAGAACGATCTGGTCGGTGACGGTGACGTGGTCATCCCAGGGGACTACACGCGACCGGACCGCTTCCCACGGCACCCAGAGACCGTCGCGATCCTGGGCTGGAATGACAGTGTGCCGATCGTCATCAGCGAGCTGGCCGAGGCCGCGGTGAGCCTCGGCATGCCGCTGCGCGTGATTCAGGCGGCGCCGCAATCGAGCGCGGCGCGGCGCGCGACGATCGACGCGGCGCTGGCGGTGGTATCTGCCGACAACCCAGTCGAGCTGGTCCTGCACAGCGGCGAGCCGACGCTGCCGGCGACGATCGAGGCCATCGACTGGCGCGGCGTCGACAGGGTGCTGATCGTCGCTGGCGTCCGAACCGATCCGGGTGAAGAGACGGACGCGCGCAGCATCGTCGCCGAGCTGCTGGTACGGCGGGCTCTTCGCGACCTAGCGCGGCCACCCAACGTCCTGATCGAGCTCACCCACAACGCCAACGCGTCGCTGTATCACGGCTCGGCGACGGAGGTGATCGTCACGCCGTTGCTCGTCAGTCACGTCTTGGGGCAGGTGCTGCTGCGCCCTGCCCTCGACGCCGTCTTCGCGATGCTGCTGAGTGCGACCGGCCCAACGGTCGCGCTGCCGGATGCCAGCGACGTCGGTGAGACGACGTTTGGCGCGCTGGCGGCTGAGCTGCGGGCGCGTGGCGATATCCTGCTGGGGGTCTTTTTGTCGGCGGAGCGGGGCGGGCTGCACCTCAACCCGGGCAACGACATGGCGCTGAACCTGGGCGCTAGGGACCGGCTGGTGGTGCTGAGCCCATCGGCGGAGCGCGCGGACGCGGAGCCCGGCGATCGGGTGATGTAGCGCGTAGCGCGCCGCCCGAATCAGCCGAGCCGACGCGCCACCAGCTCCACGAGCGCGACGCCGTACAGGACCGCGCCGAGCACCAGCAGCCGCTTGACGTTGCGCGGCGCGAACAGCCACGACAGGCCGGGTCCGTAGAGCAACGAGCGCAGCTTGCGGCCCCACGTGGCGCCGAACAGGCGCGTCGGGATCAGGCGCAGATCACCCAGCACCTTGTGCACAAACGAGTGCCGAGGCTGGAGCAGTTTGCCGAACGCGGCCGGGGTGTGGTGCCGCTCAACGGCGATGCGCGGCAGGGTCAGCCAGTCGCTCGCGAGCCGCGCGGTGCCTTTGGCGCGGCCGGAGCAGGTGAGGTAGCCAGCGTCGCGCACGGCGTCGACCACGGCGCGGGACACGCCGCCCCGCGGAATACAGAAATGGTTGATCTCTCGGCCGCACAGCGCGCTCAGCTGCGCCTTGGACGCCTCCACCTCCCAGCGCAGCTTGTCCGCCGACAGCGTCGTCAGGATCGCGTGGGTCATGGAGTGCGAGCCGATCTGCAGGCCGTGCGCCTGCATCGCCAAGATCTCGTCGGGCGTGCAGATCCGGTCGATGCCAGCGACCTGGCCATTGGTGTAGCTGTCGGGCTCCAGCAGCGCATAGACCACCGCACGTTGACCGCGCGCAGCCAGCAGGGGCGCGCCCAGACGCAGCACACTCTCGTAGCCGTCGTCGAAGGTGATCACCACACCTTTGGCCGGCGCCGGGCGCTCGCCGCGCTGGATGGCGAGGACCTCGTCGAGATCAAGCGTCTCAAAACCGTTGTTTTTCAAGTAGTCGAGCTGCGCTGCGAACGTGGTGTCCAGCACCGTCCACACCGGCTCGTCGTCGACGATCTTGCCGCTGTCGAGGTCGGCTTGGCTGGTCAGGCGGTGATAGCAGAGCACCGGCACCCGATCGACGGCGTGCTCGCCGCGCCACACCACGAGCAGCCACGCGACCACCGCGAGCGGCGTGCCCAGCAGCAGCACATCCCACATCAACAGGAGCTCACTCACTCAGTCCTCCGGATTCCAGCGCGTCGCGGCCGTCGTGCCAGAGAGGCCGCGGAGCGTGCCCAACGCCAGCGCGGCGACCGCTAACGTCCAGTAGCCAGCCACCGCCTGCAGCTTGCCCGGCAGCAGCCGCACACCGTACTGCAGCTGCAGCACACCGGCGACGTAGACCACAAGCTGACCCACCAGCGCCACCGCCCACAGCAGCGACGACGACGCGAGCAGCGCGCTGCCGACGAGAAACGCGGCGGCGGGCACCCAGATCGACCAGCGCAGCACCTTGTGGCACAGCAGCACAAACACGGGCGCGAAACGCTTGGCACGGAGCAGCTGCGGCACCGTCCACGCGGCGGACTGCACCGAGCGCGTGGCGATGCGGACCCGGGCGCGGAACTCTTGCTTCGCCGAATCACGCGGGGTCTCTTCGCCGACCGCGTCAGCGACATACACCACCCCGGCGCCGTCGATGTGCACCAGCTGCGGCAGCACTAAATCAGCCGTTAAGCTCTCGGGGATGGGCCGCCAGTGCCGCTTGCGGACCACGTGCATGGCGCCGCTCACCGACGTCAGCAGGCCCGCGCCACCGACTAGGTCGCGCAGCCGAATCTCGAAGCGCTGGTAGATGCTGAAGCCATCGGCGATGTCGCTCGCGCCGCCGATGTAGACGATGCGACCGCAGGCGCAGCCGACACCTGGCGCGGTGCAGCGCCGCACCATCTTCTTGAGGGAGTCGGAGCGCCAGCGCGTGCTGACGTCGCTGAACGCCAACACCTCCCCTGTCGCTTGGGCGACGGCGTTGTTGACCGCCGCGGTCTTGCCGACGTGGGTCTTAAAATCGAGCACGGTGGCGCGGGGATCGCCGATGCGTCGAACGATGTCGGCCGTGGCGTCGGTCGAGCCGTCGGACGCGACGATGACCCGCAGCTTGTCGGCCGGATAGTCCATCCCGAGCAGCTCGCGCACCTTGCGCTCGACGATCGCCTCAGCGTTGCGAGCGGCGACGATCGCCGTGACGTCAGGCCACGCGTAGCTGTCGTCGTCGTCCGGAACCGCGGCGACCTGGCGGCGTGTCGTTAACCACAGCGGGTAGATGACCAGCGCGAACAGGGGCCACAGCGCCGCGACTGCGATGAGGCCCAGCCCGAGGATTGCGACGAAATGAGTCATGGAGGGGTCCTGCCGAGCGGGTCGGGCGGAAGCTTCACCACTCGCAGGCGACAAATCAAGGTTTGCCGGAGACACGCCGATACTCGGGCCTGCGCACCTGTGGCATACAGAGGCGCTGCGGAACGGTTTGGGGGGAGAGAGGCATGCGGGTTCGGCCAAGTCCACATCTGAGCGGCCTGATGGGCGTGTCGTCGCGCGTTGGCGTGAGCTTCGGGGTCCTGTGCGTGCTGGCCACGGGCCTTGTGCTCAGCGGGTGCGGCGGAGAGACGGTGCGGCTCGATGATCGCTTCTGGCTGCGCGCGCCGGGCGAAGCGCTGCTGCGCGTCACGCCGCCACCGCCGCCGGGCGCGCCCGGGGCGGTGCTTCGCCACACGGTCGAGGGCACGGTCAAGCGCCATGTCGCGTCGGTGAGCGCCGGTGTCGACTACCGGCTGACGGTCGAGACACGCGCCGGAAAGCCCGCAGAGTTCGCGTATCAGCTGGGCGCCGGTCGCCGCTTGCCGTTGGAGCCGGGCAACACCGTGCGCATCCTGGCGCTGTCGCGTGGTCACGCTGCGGACGACGGTCAGGACCATGGCCTGCTGGTCTACCGCATCGAGACGGAGACGGTGGCGACTCCGAATGGCGACGCAGCGCTCAAGGCGCCAGCTGGTCCCGCCAAACAGACCGCCAAACAGACCGCCAAACAGACCGCCAAACAGGGCGAGGCCGCAGCGCCGCAGTCGGTGAGCCGGCCGCTGCTGATCGCGGCTGTCGACCAAAACCAGGTGCTCGAACCGGGCGACCTCCCCCCTGCCCTGCGCGGCCTGCTGGTCACCGACGTCGCCGCCTACAAGCAATCAGGGCGCTTTCGAGGCGACTGCCAGGACATTCGTGAGCACCGCTACTTCCGGCTGACGGCGCCAGAACTGCTCACGCGCAGCGACGCAAAGGTGCTGAACGATCGGCTCTACGCGCCCGGCAGCCGGCTCTTCATGCGGGAGTCGCCCACCCACGACTTCGACATCGTCTTGCTCAGCAACTTGGCGGTGACGCGCAGCAGCTGCCACGACCGGCCCGATCCCACGTGGTCCTGGGCTGGCATTCGGGCGGTGCGGCCGGCGGCGACCAAGGACGCGCCGTAGCCGAGAGCGACGACCGACAGCGCGCGCTCAGCCCGGCAACACAACCTCTGCGACCGCGGTCGTGCGCAGGCCCGACGCGGACTCTTCCTGCGCTTGGATCATCACCCCTTGGGGCGCGGCGCGGCCATCGCTCAGGTCCCAGCGCTCAAAAAGCCAGGGCGGCGACCACGACACAAAGTCCATCTCCGGCATCGACATCGGGTGCCGCATCAGCCGCTGGGCCCAAGACTCCACCGGCAACACCTCGGCGAACTGGGCCTCAACCACCGCCATCTGCTTGGCCCGAGCGGGATCCAGGCCACGGCAGTCCTCCAGCGTCGCGAGCGACGGCCGCATGTGGTGCAGCTTGCAGGCGATCTCTAACTTGCGGGCCAGCGCTAGGTTCTGCTCGCGTTGCCGGATCATGTCCGGCGGCTTCTGACCGCGCGGCGAGTTGGAGATCGCGATGATCGCGTCGACTGGCTGGGCCCGATCCGTTCCCCGTCCAGCCGCACGCGCCAACGCCTTGTTGAGCCGGGACCATTGCACTTGCAGGCCGGGTTCCTCGATCAATCGCGCCAGATCGCCGACGTTAAACAGCACCCGCAACCGCGGCAACACACGACCCGCATCGGCCAGCTCGGCCAGACGAAACAGCCCGTCCCGCAGGTCTTCGAGGTTGCCCTTCTCCAGCACCCGCTGTGCCAAAAAACGCTGATCCATGGGCTGAGTGACCAGCACCAACTCGGCCAAATGTCCCGCCTCGGTCAGGTCGCAGATCAGCTCCGCCTGGGCCTGGCGCGGCACCTTCTCTTTCAACGCCGTCATCCACGCGACGGGACCATGCGAGGCGTGCACCCGCGCCATGGCGTCGACAACCGTGGCGCGCTCAAAGAGCTCCGTGCCGGAGAACATCAACGGAGGTCGCGGCGCGGCGGGTGTCGGCTGCTTCGCGGTGAAGTCGGTGGCGGCGGAGACCAAGCCATCGGCCATCTTCTGCTGCGGATACTGCTCGATGCGAAAGCCAGGGCAGTACTCCTCACACGTCTTGCAGGCGTCGATGCGGTACCATTGCTTGGCCTTGAACGCCTTGAACTCGCCCGGGTGCTGCAGCTCGTATTCGCGGAACGAGCTGAGGCCGTAGAACTGCGACTCGACAAACTCGGGGCCAAAATGGCTCAGCAGACAGTTGGGCACGTTGTACGGCTTCACGCGCGCGCCGAAGCGCTTCAAGGCCGGGATCGCGCGCGCCACGGAGGCGACGACGTCATCGTAGGGCACGTAGAAGCGGCCGAGCTGGTCCGAGTTGCTGCGCTGCGTGATGAAGGGCTGGATCATGAACAGGCCGACGCCGAGCGGCCCCAGCAGCTCCACCATCTCCTTGATGTGTCCGACGTTGTCCGGCAGCAAGATCTGGTTGTTCATCAGGTGCGCTTCGAGCCCGAACTTCTGCTTCACCTTGTCGATGTTGCGCAAGCCTTGCAGGGCGTGTTGCAGCGCGTCTTTGGCGTTGCTGATGCCGTCGTGAATCTCGGACGTGTGGCCGTGCAGCGAGAACGTGAAGCCATCGAGCCCAGCGCGCATGGCCTGCTCGGTGAAGCTGGGATAGGCGAACATGCGGCCGTTACTGGTGACGCCGATGCGCTTGAAACCAAAGCTGCGGCCGTAGCGGATCAACTCGACGAAATCCGGACGAATCGTCGGCTCTCCGCCTGAAAACCCAAGCTGATCGTAGCCCTGCTCAGCGGCGTAGCGGATGCGTTCGCGGATCTGTTCTGTGGTCAGATCGAGTTTGTCGGCCTGCGGAATCACCCGATAATCCAGCTGCGTGCAGTATTTGCAGCGGCTGTTGCAGGTGAAGCCCGTCTCGATAGACAGCAGCTTGCCCATGAGTCTCCCTATCTACGCCGGTTCGGCGCGAGGAGACTAGGCTACCATCGGTGCAGGTTCCGCACGACCAATTCGGTCACCTTGCCGCGCTTGCCGGCCTTGCAGTTGACGGCGCGGGCGGCGTGGATCTGGCTCACGTCGAAGCGCTCGTAGAGGCTGTGAATCAACTCACAATCGCTGTTCGACAGCATGAAACGGACGCCCATTTGATCAAGCTCTACGCAGACTTCGGCCAACTCAGCCTGATCGCGCGCGCCGAAGCCACCGCGGCTGTAGGCGTTGAAGGCCGACGTCGCGCTGATGGGGTGATAGGGCGGATCGAGGTACACATAATCGACGCCATGATCGCGCGCTAGCTTGGGCAGCATCCGGAAGTCGCGCTCGAGGATCGTGGCACCTTGGAGCGCCTCATGGCAGGCGCGCAGCTCCGGCTCGCGGGCGATCCGCGGGTTGGCGTAGCGACCGTGCGGTGTGTTGAACCGACCCGACGCGTTCTCGCGCCACAGCCCGTTGAAGCAGGTGCGGTTGAGATACAGCATGCGGGCGGCGCGCTCGACGTCGTCCATGTCGTGGTCCATGGGATGACGCGCTCGAACCCTGTAAAAGTAGGCTTTTCGCCCCGCCGCATCGAGCTTGAGGTAGCGGCGCTCGTGCAGCTGCAGCGCGGTGATCAGCGCGTCGACCTGGGTCTGCACCACCCGGTAGGCGGTGACGACGTCGCGGTTCACGTCGCACAACACGGCGCCCTGCAGGTCTCCGGTGTTGTGGAGGTGGTAAAACATCGCGCCGCCGCCGACGAAGGGCTCGGCAAATCGCCGCACGCCGGGCGGTGGGGCGAGCACATCGGTCAGGCGCGCCTTGCCACCGACCCACTTGACGAAGGGTGCCGCCTGCCGGGCGGGCTTGGCCTCCGGCGCACCGACGACGCGTAGATTCGGAGCGCTCGGGATCGCAGACAGGCGACCTGTGCGGGCGGAAATCGACGTTTTGGCCATGACTCGTGCCTCCTCAGAAGAGAAAGCCTTGGCGGAGTCCTGGGCCGCGTCACGAAAATCACCGCGCGCTGCCTCACGGGTCAAGTTCTTGGGATCGTGGCGAGATCCTCAAATCTGAGCAATGACGATCGATTTCAAGGAGTTGCGTCGTTTGCCACCGCAGCGGTCAGGTGTCGGCTTCCACGAGCCGGTTGACGCGTCAAATTTTGCTGACGCTGCACGCAACTTTTTGAATTCACTTGCGTTTCCGCTCACAGTCTGGCAACCAATTAAAACTGTTGACTATTTTCTAATTGCACCCGCGGATGTAGCGGGCGCTCCCGGCCAAAATTTATTTCGACAAAATGTCGCAAATCGCGACGAGACGGCTAAATTGGCGACGAAACTTCGCTGACAACGACGAGCTGACGCGGGTTTTCGGTGAAAAAATGCCGTTAGGTGGCCTGTTTTGGTATTTTTTCGAAACTTTCGCTTGCCACGCCCAGGCGCTTACGTTATCCCTCCGCCACCCAGCAGCAGAGACGCTGTTGCGGCTACACAGTTGGCGACACCATCGGTCGCCTCGTAGGAGTTCTCATGAGCGTTTTGGTTGGCAAGCAGGCCCCAGATTTCACCGCCGACGCGGTCCTCGCCGACGGTAGCTTCGGCAAGGTTTCCCTCTCCGATTACAAGGGCAAGTACACCGTACTGTTCTTCTACCCGCTCGACTTCACGTTCGTCTGCCCGACCGAGATCATCGCGTTCGACAAGCGGATCCCGAAGTTTGCAGAGAAGAACACGCAGGTCCTCGGCTGCAGCGTCGACAGCAAGTTCAGCCACTGGGCCTGGCGCAACACCAAGGTCAAGAACGGCGGCATCGGCGAGGTGCAGTTCCCGCTCCTGGCCGACATCACCAAGCAGATCGCGCGCGACTACGACGTGCTGATCGACGACTCCGTCGCCTTGCGCGGCGCGTTCCTCATCGACAAAGCGGGTGTGGTCCAGCATCAGGTCATCAACAACCTGCCGCTCGGCCGCAACATCGACGAGATGCTGCGTATGGTTGACGCCCTGCAGTTCACGGAAGAGCACGGCGAGGTGTGCCCCGCGGGCTGGAAGGACGGCAAGGAAGGCATGAACCCCGACGGCGAAGGCGTGGCGAGCTACCTCGCGAAGAACGCGCGCCGCCTCTAGGCAACGCGGTAACCCGGCAACGCGCCCCGTCGATCTGAGATCGGCGGGGCGCGTCGCTTTTTGTGGCGGGTATCCACCGGCGGTCGGAATCGCTTGGCGGCGGCTACTCGCGCTCGGCCGGTGGTGGTAGGTTCGCCACGCTGCACTTTGGAGGCATAGATGAGCGTCCCATCCTGGCTCGGCGACATTCAATTGGTGACCTTCGACTGCTTTGGCACGCTCCTCGACTGGCGACGCGGCTTGGCGACCGTCGAGATCGAAGAGGAGCGCGACTTCGCTGAGTTCATGGACGCCTGCGCGGTGCTTCAGAGCCAGGAGCGCCACGTCTCCTACAAACAGGTGCTCAAGGACACGATTCGCAAGCTGCGCCCCAAGCTGCGGCCGGCGGTGATCGGGCTATTTGCCGATGATCTCGGGCGTGTGCCGGCGTTTTTCGACAGCCGCGGCGCGGTGGGCTCCCTGCAGGACATGGTCCAGGTCGGGGTGCTGAGCAACTGCGACGCCAACCATCAGCTCGACGTGATCTCGACGCTGCGTGTCGCGTGGGATGTGTGCATCACCAGCCAAGAGATCCGCGCCTACAAGCCCAGTGATCGCGCCTGGGACGCCATCGTGCGCATGGGCGTGGCGCGTACGGCCGCGACGCGGGATTCGTGGCTCCACGTCTCGGCGTTCGACAAGAAGGACCTGATCCCAGCGCGCGGCCGGGGTCTCCGCACGTGCCATGTGCGCCGGCCGGGTGGCGACGCCAAGGCGACGGCGGATATGTTCATCGACAGCCTCGACGAGCTCGTGGCGATGATGATGGCGGCGAAGCAGGGGCCCGTGCTCTTCGAGGTCGCCAGCACCACCACCGATGACGACACGCGGGCGCGACTGCGCAGCTGGCTGGTGGGCGAGCGGATGCCGAGCATGCGTGAGGTGGGCGGGATGCGGGACGCGCGGCTGGTCGAGCTGAAGGACGGCACGCTTGTCGAGCGCTACACCTTCGGCGGCTCGCACGACGTGGAGGCGTACGAGGAGACGTTCGCCGCCGGACACCGCGCGCTGGTGCGTGAGAACTTCGGGGATTCAGTCACGCGCACCACGTCTGAGGCGCTGGTGCGCGGCCACGCCTAGCCGGGCTGACGCTGACGCGTGTCTCAGAACATCGCCTCCACATCCAGCCCACAGCCTCGCCATGGATTGCCCGGCGCGCGCCCTTCCAGCACCAGCGCGGGTCCGTAGTCCGCGCGATGATCGCCGGCTGCGAGCGGCACGAGGTGACCCAGATCTCCCGTCAACAGAAAGGCGCACGTGTCCGCGTTGGCGAGGTCGATGTGCCCGATCAGGCCGGATTCTCCGAGCGGCAGCGGGGCGAGGTCATGCGGCGCGAGCGCGACGCTGCGCAGCCACGGCGGCGCCAGGTACACCCGCGCTGACGGCACATCACCCACGAGGTGCGCGCGGGTGACGGTCTCGTAGCGCTGGCTGCACAGCTCGGTCATACCCAGCTCGCCGACGATGAGGGCAGGCGGCAGCCCGAAGGTGCGCTGCAGCCAGGCGTGCTGGGCGGCGCGTGAGAGCTGAATTCGCCGGCCTTTCGGGCCGCCGGTGTCCATGACGCGAGAACCAGCGGGCAGGCGCAGCGTCTCCGACGGGGGCCACGCCTCGTGGAGCAGGTGTAGCGCGATGGAGGTGGTCAGCAGCAGGACTGGGGTGTCGGAGCTGCACGCGGCGTGCAGGGCGTGGCGCAGGGCCGCCACGTCGAGCTGCTCCGGACGCTCCGCGGGTGCATGGCGATGGTCCGCGGTCGGCGCGGCGCGGAGCAGCCAACGCGTCGGTGCGTCACCCCACGTCTCGCCGATGACCTCGGCCATGTGACCCAGCGAAGAGTGGGGGCGAAGGCTGCGGTCGGGCACGAGGGCGATCACGCGGAACGGGCCTGCGCCGGGATCGGGACGCAGCCGCAGGGGCGTGTCCGGCACCACGAAATGATGAAAGCTCGCGCGCAGGCTGAGATCGTAGAGGGCGGTATCGGCGAGCTGGACGACGCCGGGCTGGCCGTCCGTGGTGCCCGACGTCTCGAAGCGAGCGACCGGGTGCGCGGCGGCCTCAGCCGTGTGAAGCGGCGCCCGCTTGAACGCGGTGACGGGGACCAGCGGCAGCGTGGCCACCGGCTGGCGGTCGGCGTGGGTGACACCGCGAGCGGCTGCGTAGGCGCCAAAAGCCCGGATCGACGCGGTCTGTTCATTAAAACGGGCCCGGGCGAGCGCGTCAAAGTCAGCCGAGACGGCTTCGCCGCGGGCCCACGCTCGGATCCAGTCGGCGGTCGCGGCGGTCGCGGTGGTGGTCAAGGCGCGGTCGGTCATCCACGCGCCGCCTGCCACGCCGCGTCGATGGTCTGTGCGAGCGTCTGCACCACAAAACCGCGCTGCTCGGGCGTCATCACCGCCGGCGGGGTGAGTTGGATGACCTCGCCGGCGCCGCACGGCAAGACGAGGACGCCGCGCTGCAGACACGAGACGACGACCCGCCAAGCGAAGCGGGCCGCGGAGCGCGGACCGGTCGGCGCGGCGAGCGCGATCCCCATCATCAGACCGACGCCGCGAATCTCGGCGACGGCGGGGTGATCACCGAGCGCAGCGCGCAGCGCCAAGAGCCATCGCTGGCCGTCGCGCGCTGCGACCGCTGGCAGCCGCTCGGCCTGAATGATCTGGAGCGTCTCCGTCGCGGCGGCGCAGGCGACGGGATGGCCCAAGAAGGTTGACGTGTGGAGGGCTTCGCCTAACGCGGGGCCCCAAGCTGCCATCACCTCAGGGCGGCCCAGGCACGCGGAGATGGGCCAGCCGCCGCCGAGGGCTTTGCCGACACACAGCAAATCAGGCACCACGCCGGCCTCTGCGCAGGCAAACAGCGCGCCGGTGCGACCGCAGCCGGTGAAGATCTCATCGCAACAGAGCAGCACATCGTGGGCTTGGCAGAGGGCGTGCAGCGCGCGCAAGAAGCCCTCGGCTGGCAAGCGGCTGCCGCCCCGGCCTTGGACGGGCTCAACGAGCACCACGCCGATCTCAGCGGTAGGATCGCGCAAGTGTCGCTGCACGTCGGCGAGCACCGCGGCCAACCGCGCGTATTCGGCGGCTTTCAGCTCGTCGGCGGAGGCGTCCAGTGGGACGGGGGACGACCCTGTCGGCGCTGCGGTCGGGAACGCCACAAACCGCGTCGGGCCGGGGATCCACTTTGCGAAGGGCGCGCGAAAATCAGCCCGCCAGGTCCCACCCAGAGCGCCCAGCGAGAGGCCGTGATAGCCGCCCTCAAACGCCAGGATTCCGGGCTTTCCGGTCTTGAGCAGCGCCGTCTTCAAGGCGACCTCGACGGCCTCGGAGCCGCCGGTACACAGCACCGCGTGACCCAGATCCCCCGGCGCGGCCGCCTGCAGCGCCTCGAGCAGCCGAATGCGAGCGACAGGGGGGTGCACGTCGCCCATCCCGTGCACGAGGTTCGAGAGCTGCGACTTCGCGGCGGCGACCACGCGCGGGTGGTTGTGCCCGACGAAGGCGACGCCAAAACCGGAGCCGGCGTCGAGGAAGCGGTTGCCGTCCACGTCCATCACGACCGCGGCGCGCGCGGCCTGCCAGACGATCGGAAACTCAGGCGTTACGGCGGTGACGTTGGGAGACTCAACCGCCTTGAGGCGGGCCAACCAGGCCTTGCTTCTCGGCCCGGGCGGCGCGATGCGCACGTCAGGGAGCGCGTCGGGCGGCGGCGGCGGAACATCGACTGAGGGGAGGTGTGCGCTCATGGCGTGCGTTGTAGCGGCGCGCTCTACCGTGGGCAAGGATGAAATGCCGCCAACCCAGCCGTGGACGCACCCACGGGCTTCACGGCAGCCTCAGCGATCGTGCCAGAGCCGAAGCCCTGCCTCGACTTGTCGCAGCTCGGCCTCGCTCATGCGATTGTACAGCGGCAGGCACAGCACGCGGTCGCTGATCCGCTCAGTCTGGCCCAGTGGACCGCGCTGATCCTGCGACGCGACGGCCATGCGATGCAGCGGCGGCCAGAAATACCGACGGGTACCCACGCCAGCTTCCGAGAGGACGGCCATGGCAGCGCGTGTGGTCGCGTCGCCGTCTCCACGCACCAAGAGCGCGAAGTTCTGCGCGTTGGTGACGACCGCGTCAGGCACGCCCTGCAGCTCGAAGGCCGGCGGGGTGGCTGCACGCAACCGATGCAGGTGCGCCTGGCGGTGGGTCTGGTCGCTGTCGAACCGCGCGAGACCATGCAGCGCGACCGCCGCGTGCAGCTCGGAGAGCTTGAGGTTCTGGCCCGCCGTCGATGTGAGGGGCGACGCTTGGTTCAGCCCGTGATTGCGCAGTCGAGCGAGGGACGCCGCTACGACGGGGTCACGGAAGCTGACGGCGCCGCCCTCCGCCGCCGGCAGCACCTTGGTCGCGTGAAAGCTCATCGCCGTCGCCGCCACGCCTGGATGCAGTTCGAGACCATCCCGCGAGGCGCCGAAACCGTGCGCGTCGTCGAGCACCACAGGGATCGCGCCCGCGGTACGCACGATCGCCGCGAGGTCGGGCGTGACGCCGTAGGCCGTGACGGCGACGATGACGCCGACGTCGTCATGACGGGTGAGCAAGTCAGCTAATGCCCCGGGATCAAGGGTCCACGTGATCGGATCGACGTCGCAGTAGCACACCCGCAGACCGCTGCTCAGGGCCGCGTTGCGCGTGGCGGCGAAGGTGAACGAAGGCAAGATCGCAGCGCCGCGGACGCCGAGCGCCGTGAGCGCACCGACCAGCGCCGCCGTGCCGCTGCTGACCACCAGCGTCGGCGCGGCCAAGCGATCGCTCAGCGCCGCCTCCAAGTCGCGGGCGTGGGGGCCTTGGTTCGTCAGGGCGCCGGTCACGAGCGACCGCCCGAGCCGCAGCAGCAGGTGGGTGTCAGCCGCCACGTGGGGTCGCACAAAGGGCAGCAGCGACGGCGGCGGCGGCGCCTCCTGCACGAGCAGACCCGCGGCGCGGAGCGTGTGGCGCAGCCCGTCATTCAGCGACGTCTTGGCCCGAAAGCCCGTCGTCGCCTCAAGCCGGTCGAGCTGAGGGATGCGATGCGGAATGGTCTCGATCCCCTCGCCGAACACCGCCTCGGGCGACACCGTGACCACCCCGGCCTTGTGGTCGGTGAACCACGCCATGCGCGCCGCCAGATCGGCCATCGTCACGGGCTCGTCGCGGCCGATGGCGAAGGTGGGCACCTCCGCGTGCGGCGCGTGCTTGCACAGGTGATCGAACACGGCGGCCATGGCCTGCACAGCGTCGTCGACGTAACAGAACGCGCGCACTTCACCGCCGCCATCCACCAACGTCATGGGCGCTCGCCGCTGGATTTGGCCAATGAAGCGCGAGACGACGCGGCCCTCGCCAGGCGTATCCAGCCCTGGGCCGTACACGTTGAACATGCGCACGATGGCGACGTTGAGCCCGTCACGATGCAGCGCGCGGGCGTAGTGCTCCCCGGCCAGCTTGGAGACGGCGTAGGACCAGCGCGGGCGCCCTGGATTCGGCAGCACGCTCGCCTCGTCCTCGTGCAGCGGCGTCACCGCGGCGCCGTGAACTTCGCTGGTGCTCGCAAAAAGCGCCGGAATCCCGGCCTCGTGGGCGGCTCGCAGCACGTTTCGTGTACCGAGGATGTTGACGTCGAGCACGGCCAGCGGGTCGGCCACGTAACGCTGCACACCGACGACTGCGGCCAGGTGCAGCACCGCCGACGCCGTGGCCACGACCGCGCGCACAGCGGCCTCATCCCGCACGTCGCAGCGCGCCGCGTCGCCGTCGGGTCCACCATCGGGCTGCACGTCAATCGTCTTCACCAACAGCCCGCGACCACGCAGGATCGCCGCCAGATGGCGGCCCAGAAAGCCGGCGCCACCTGTGATCAAGATCGGTTTGTCGATGCCGGGGCGAGGGTCGGTCATGGGCCTCCATTGCCAGGGGGTTGTTTGTCACACAATGAGGCCGCGTGATAAAGGCTGACGCCTGACGTCATTGACTGGAACCACGTGATCGAGGAGTCCGATGCTGACGGAGGGTCAAGCGACCGGCCTCATCTTGGGCAGCATCGGCGCGCTCTCCATCGTGGTCGCGCTGGCTTGGTGGCGACATGCACCGCGGCTGCGCCGAGCCATCGCCGTCGCGATCGTTCTGTTTGTCGCGGCGCCAGTTGTGGGGCGCATCGCGCTCAACGCAAGCCCCGCTGGCGCTTCGGTGTCGCCTCCGGCGTCGATGAACATGATGCACGAAGATACGACGTTGGGCGTGCTCGATCGCATCACACAGCCCTGGACCTGGCAGACCCCGGCGCGCTGGCTGCTCGGCCCTGGCCACGGGCTCGCCGGCCGGGCCGCCGCGAATCGACTGCTACACGGTCTAGCCATGCTGACCCTCGGGATCTTGCTCTACGGCATGCTCGACAGCTGGGTCGCGGCGCTGTGGATTGTGGCGCTAGGCATGCTCAGCGGGCTGCCGCTGGTCATCGCCTCGTCGGAGACGTGGACCCCGGTGATCTGGCTCGTCTGCGGCCTCGGCGGGATCGGGGTGGGGTCGGCGAATCAGGCGTCCCTCTCGACCGCAGCGCGCTGGTGCGGCGCGGCGCTGGTGCTCGGTCTAGGCGCGCTGCTAGGGCCGCGACATGAGCTCTGGCTGCTCTGGCTGGCCGGGAGCGCGGCGGCGCTGTGGCCGCTCGTGCTGACCAAACCGACGCGCACGCGGCTGCAGCAGGTGGCTGCCCGGATCCTGCGGCGACCGGCACGCGCGCCGGTGGCCGCGCTCGTCGCTGTGGGCGGCCTTGTCGTGGGGCAGGCGGTCTGGGGGGAGGGGCTCACGCAGGCGGTCGTCGAGGCGTTTCATGCGCAGACCGGGCGATCGCTACCGCATCTTTGGGTGTCCGCCGCGCTGGCTGGGCTCCCCACCGACCTCTCGTTTCTCGTGCTACCCGCCCCGCTGAGCGCGGCGACGCCGGTCGCGTTTGTGGGGCTGACGCTGGCCGGCGCGTGGCACGTGGTACGGCGCGATCGGCGTTGGCTGTGGCTGCTCTTGGCGACCCTGACGGTGTTCAAGATCTATTGGGCGGCGGGCCACGGCCACGCCTACGAATCGCAGCGCTACCTAGCCAACCTCCTGCCGGCGTTGACGGTCCTCGCCGCGCTTGGCTGGCGCCAGATGCGACCGCTCCTGGCGCAGCCGCTGTCCCTCCCGAGCCGGCGGCGTGGCCTGGTGACGTTGGTGGCGCTGCTGAGCCTGATCGACGGGCGCTACGCCAATGACATGGTGCCGTGGTCGGCGTGGCCGTTCGGCGTGGCGCTGGAGCGAAACTTCCAGGTCAACGCAAACTTTCTCGCCAGCACCACCCAGCGTTGGCCCACCTGCGTGCTGGTGTCGCGCTCAGCCGAACACGTCAGCGGCGAGTACAGCGTCGACAACGAGGCGCTCGTGGTCTGGGGCGCCGGATGGCCGGCGCGCAGGGTCGACGGCGATGACACAGCGCTGGCAGCGGCACTTGACGGGCTGGTTCCACGGCCGAATTGCGCGCTCGCGGTGACGGCGCTGGCTTGCCACCTCGAGGGGAGTCGCGGCTGCGACGGGCTTGGCGAGGGCGAGGTGTTGGACCAGGTGCCGCAGCTGAACGCGCCCTACCGCCACGCGCATTTTGGGGTCGCGCGTGGCGCCGTGCTGCGATTTGAAGTGCGACCGCTGGCGCGCCGGTGGTGGCCGGGCGTCCAGCGCTAGGTGCCCCGCGCCAATTGCCGCCCCAAACATTCGCTACTCCGTCGCGAACGACCAGCCCTCGACATACTTTGTGCCATGGTCGCCGCCCGACGCGTTGGCCGCCGTAAACCCCGCATAGATGGACTCTCCGTTGCTGCCGAGGGACTCCCAGACATACTGGTTCAGCGTCAACGTGGGCGTCTTGGGCTTCGATCCGCCCTTCTTCGCCACGAAAAACGTCAGCGTGGTCGTGGCGTGGTCGTAGTCGAGCCACAACGTGGTCGCCTCGTTATTTTGGCCCTCAGGCATGATGGCGGCCTTCGATCCAACCGAGATGCCGTTGCTGTAGACGGTGACGCTGGGCGGCGCGTACTTGCCGCCGTTGATGATGCCGACGACTTGTACCACCAGCGCAGGCTTCAGCTTTGGTGTGCTCTGATCGCCGTCGCCGCCGGCCGCTTGGCCCACACCGTTGGTGGTCGACTGCAACACCAGGCTGTAGCCCCGCGCGTAGCCGTTGACGTCGATCTTCAACTGAAAGCTCTTGTTCTTCGTCAACGGCGTCGCGCGCCAGAACGCACCGTTGACACCAGGACCATCCGTCACGACCCGGATCCTATCGCCCGACAGCACCGCGTCGCCGACCAGTTTCAGCTTCGACGGGTCGCAGAATGTCGGATGGTTGAACACGTAGCCCGGCGTGAGCGCGTCGGCCTGCGCTGTCATGTCGACCTTGTTGGTGATCGCCCCCACCGTGGCGCGTCCGAGGTAGGTCTTGCCGCTGTCGGGTCCGACGGTGAAGACGTTTGTAGCGATGCCCTGGCTGTTGGTCTGACTCGTCGGTTGCGAGAAGGAGCCGCCATCAAGACCACTCCACGACACGGTCACGTTGGCGGCTGGCAGGTTCTGGCCGGTGCGCACCTGTACCCGAAACGGCTCGCTCAGGGGCTGTCCTGGCTTGGCGCGCTGCCCGTCGCCGCAGACGAGGCTGAGCTTGAAGAGGTCGCCGCAGTCCTCGTCTGTCAGCGCGTCGCAGTCTTCATTGCCGCCGCCGCACACGTCGCTGCTCTTGGGCAGCTGCTCGCCTACGCAGGGGTTCGCCGTGCCGCCGTCGCCACAGGTGGTGGTGCCGCTCTTGCAGATTCCGACGCCCAGCGTGCCGCTGGGGCCGCTGTAGCACTGCACATTCGCGCCTGAATTTACGGGCGTAAAGCTACATCCGCCGCCCGCAACGCAGGTCCCCGTCGTGCACGGATTGCCATCGTCACAGACGAGCTTTGTGGCGAGCTTGCAGACGCCTGTTTGACACGCCGCGGTCTTCACGCAGGGCGCGCTGAGGGTGCAGGCCGCTCCGTCGACGACCGCCGCGACGGCGCAGACGCCGGTTTGCGCATTGCACGTATTCTGGGTGCACGCGTCGCCGGATTCTGAGCACGTCACGACCGTTTGGCTGTCGAGCGAACAGCGCTTCTTGGCGAGGTCGCAGATCAATGTGCCGTTACACAGGTCGCCGTCCTCAAACTTCGCGCAGTCTTTATCGCTGCCGCAGCTGCACTGCGAGGGAGCCTGAGGCGTCGACGCCACGCACGCGCCCTTGAGGCACGACGCGCCAGCGCCGCAGGGATCGCCATCGCTGCATGCGGTGTTGTCCTGCGACGCTGTGAGGGCGCAGACGCCGGTTGTCGGGTTGCAGGTGGTCTTAGCGCAGGGCGTGTTGTCGACAGTCTGGCACGTGACCACGGTCGATGGATTCAGCACGCACTGATGAACCGACTTGTCGCAAAACAGCGTGCCGTTGCAGGCGTCGCCATCCTCCTTGGCCGCGCAATCCGCGTCTGTATTGCAGACGCACACGTTGGTCGCGGACGCGCAGGCGCCCTGTTTGCAGGTCTCGTCGACGGTGCAAATATTGCCATCGCTGCAGAGCGTGCCCTGGTTGACCGGGATCAGCGCGCAGGTGCCCGTCTGCGGCTCGCACACACTCGCCATACAGGTGCTGTCAGCGACGCTCGGGCAAACCACGGTCGTGGCCGGGTTCAGGGCGCACTTGCCGGTCGCGAGGTTGCAGAATGGCACGCCGTTGCACAGGTCGCCGTCGTCCTGGCAGTCCGCGTCGCCCTTGCACTCACATGTGAACTTGCCTGGCGTACAGATGCCGACTTTGCAGGTGTCGCCGGTCGTGCAGGCGTACGCGTCATCGCACGGCGCGCCGCTCGGGACCACAGACAGCGCGCAGCTTCCGGTCGTTGGATCGCAGCGATTTTTGACACAAGCGGTGTCCTTGACCGTCACACACGCCACCACGCTCGCCGGGTTGATGACGCACTTTTCTTTGACCGTGTCGCAGTACGCAGCGCCGTTGCAGAAGTTGCCATCGTCCGGGCAGTCGGCGTCCTTCAGGCAAGCGCAGGCTTGCACGTTACCCTCGCAGCTGCCGGCAACGCACGTGTCGACCGTGGTGCAGGCCACGCCATCATCGCAGGCCTTGCCGTCCGTCGCGTCGCCGAGCTCACAGGCGCCGGTGAGGGCGTTGCAGGCGTTCACGACGCATCCGGCCTTGGTGCCCGGGCAGCTGGTCGGCTTCGCGTTCTGGCAGACGCCCAAGGCGCAGAGGCCGACCTGACATCGATCGCCGTTGTGGCATATCGCGCCGTCTGGTGCGGCGAGCTTGAAACACGCGCCTTTGCTGCATCCCCAGAGGCGGCACCCCGCCAGCGCGTCATTGTCGCCGCAGTCGGATGGTTTGGCGCAGTCAGCCCCGACCCCGCCCAGGTTCGTGCCGTCGCCTGAAGAGACAGCGTCGCCGGTGACGGCCGCCGAAGGTCCACATGCGCAGACGGCGACGAGGACGTTCGCGAAGAGCACATGGCGGATGATTTCCAGGCCCGGCTGCCGTCGATCAGGTGCTGCGCGCATGGTGAACTCCGTCTCAAAAAGAGGCCCAAATCCGCCCAAGTATGACTGATGACGCCGCGCTGTCCTAGCCCATGCCAATCGGGGGCCTTCGTGTCACTGCTGCACCGGCGCAAACTGCCCGCAAATCCCGCGCGTTCGCGACACAAGCGCGCCAAGAGTGCGGGCGTTCAGCAGCGAAAACCACGGCGTGCTCGGCATCGGCGTCCAATCCAAAACCGGACGATTCCAGACGACACAACGGCGAGAGAATGGCCAAGATGGCGGCGCCCATGCGCGCTGAAAGCCTGATTTATCAAACTGGACGCGCGCCCCGCAGCCAAAAATGAAAAAAGGACCGCGCCGGGTCCAATTGGACTTGTCCGCGCTGGCTTCGGTCCCGCGGCGCGGCGCCAAAATAAAGGCGGCTCAACAGGGCCTTGGTCATCGTTTCGTCCACCACGAAAAAATCAGCGACCGAACAGAAGCATCCAGCGACGACGGCCAGGGCCACGACCGGGCCACGACCGGGCCACGACCGGGCCACGA
>ERZ889078.672-NODE-672-length-30279-cov-17.181710_pt1 | contig 30279 bp, 35 predicted proteins | sample MGYA00521266_ERZ889078 | MGnify/ENA primary metagenome ERZ889078 (study PRJEB32303, sample SAMEA104408618) | aquatic metagenome | biome: Brackish water; feature: Pelagic; material: water | place: Baltic Sea | collected 2014-06-16T06:34:00 | depth 76,534 m ...
ATCTAGATAAAGAACTAACTGAAATAGAAAATGGATTTAGTTATGTAAAAAGAATATATGATTCAAGCGAAGAAACATTTTATTTGACTGCGACCGCACTCATATATGAAGTTAAAAATTATTCTGGAAATATTTTATTAGATTTAGATTTTAGACAAATGTATAATTTTGATGATACAAACAGACTATATATTTTAAAACAAAAAGGAGATATAATTATTATAAGCTATCCAAAACATAAAAAGTTCTTTGCAATAAAAGGAGTGAATGATTTTAACAAAATCGATTCTTGGGAAAAAAGATTTTATCCTTATGATCAACTAAGAGGAACAAAAAGCGAATTTTATGTTTACAGAGCAATAAATATAATTTGCAATAAAAATCTTAAAGCATACATCTCAATGTCAGACAGTGAAAAAGACGCAATACATAATGTTGAATCTGCTGCGGCAAATGAACATACATTAAAACAAGTTCACGAAATAAAATTCAAACAAAATAAAAAAAATACTTTAGCTAAAACTGCTGCAATCAACTCATTAGAAAGTTTGAGAATGAACATAGGGAAAGGAGAAAATCACGTTGATGGAGTTTTTGCAGGATTACCATGGTTTTTTCAAATATGGAGTCGTGATGAATTAATATCTCTCAAAGCATATATGCTTAAAGGAGATTTAAACTTTGTAAAAAAAAGATTGTTTGCATATCTAAACTCGATAGATGAAACTGGGAGAATACCTAATAGACTTCCACATTCAGATCTTTCAAGCGCGGATTCCATAGGTTGGCTATTCAAAAGAATATTTGATTTCATAAATATTCTTGAAAAAAAACACGAACTAAAAAAATATTTATCAAAAGAAGAACTCCAAATTATAAAACACAAACTTCACTTTTCTATAGAAGAACATATGACCAGATACATAAAAGATTATATAGTTCATAATGGAGTAAAAGAAACATGGGTGGATACGGACGTTGAAAATCAAGATGGAAGACCTGGAGCATGTATAGAAATACAAGCACTATTCTTAGGTTTTTTTAAATTAATGGAAAAATTATGTTTGCATCTTAATTTAACTTATTTTGGATATAGAGAATTAGAGAAAAGTTTCTTGAATAAAATAAAACAAGAATTTTACAAAGATGGAGCTTTACTGGATAGACTTGGAAGCGAAACTCAAAGACCTAATTTATTCATAGCATATTATGTATATCCAGAATTATTAAAAAAACATGAATGGGAAACTGCTTTTAATAAAGCAATTAGAAACTTATGGTTAGATTGGGGGGGATTATCATCTATAGAAAAAAATCACCCTTTGTATAAACAAAATTACACTGGACATAACAATTTAAGCTATCACCGAGGAGACAGTTGGTATTGGATTAATAATTTAGCAGCCATATGCTTAGCAGATTTAAACATGAAAAAATATCATCATTTCATAGATAATATATACCATGCTAGTGAAAAAGATCTATTATTCTCAGGATTTATAGGTCATTCTTCAGAACTCAGCTCTGCATCCAATCAAAAATCAGAAGGATGTTTAGCGCAAGCATGGAGTGTGGCCACATTTTTAGAATTAGCAGAAAAATTAAAAAAATCTTAAATGACTCTTAAATTACTATCAGAAAATTTTTTAATATAAGGTTTAATTTTTTCTTTCATATCTTCTTTTACTAATTCATCAACATTTAAAGAATCAATTTCTTTATTCCAATCAATATCTTTAGGAACTTTAGTCAGGGTACTAATGAAAACTCTTTTTTCTGCTTTAATAAGCGCTTCAACCTTCTTTGCATTATTAGAACCGAATTGCTTTGTTGCAGGAAATTTAGTTATAGCATTAACACCTGCATTCATTAAATAACCAACTTCTTCAGATCGTCTAAGATTTGTACCAGCAATAATTTCTAATTTTGGAAATCTTATTCTCAAACTTGCAAGCCAACTAAGATATTCATCAGATGAAGGCCCTTCAGTAAAACCAGTTCCTCTAACAGGTTTTAAAGCATAAACAGTTATTCTATCCAAAGAATGTTTTTCAATAAAATCAAATAAATAAGTTATTGAGTCTAAAGGTTCTCCAAGACCAACAATTACTGCAGCACTTTTTTTAAAACCTTCAATATTAGTAAACATCACATCATATGGTTTAATTGGTTTATGAGGACAAACTTCTGTATGTAAATCAGGATTAAGAGTTTCCATAGAAGAACAAATTCCTTTCACATAAGGTCTACAAAGTTCTAATTGTTTTTGACTTAAAACACCTATATTCAACCAAATTTTTTCTCCAAAAACTTCTGAAACAGATTTCATAATCCCTACCATTTGAGGAAAAGGCATCATACCAATACCACCTGTTAAAAATTCAATTCTCCAATTAAAAACTTTACAAAATAATGCTTCCAATAAAACAGATGCGAGAGTTCTTCTTTGATCTTCAGGATGAGAATCTTTATGTTTTTGAGTTGAACGAAAACAGAATTTACAATCTAATGCACAATACCAACTAAGAAAAATACATCTGCCAAGCCAAGTTCTACCATCAAAGTTTTCCCAATAAATAGCTTCAGCCTTCTTCAGCAAGTCCTTTGTTTCATCAGAAAGAGTTATTTCTTCTTTCTTCAAAAAAATATTTGGATCATATCCCATAGAACAGTAAGGAAAAATTAACTGTTTTTAAATCTTATCCGCGCATCTCAATTAAAAAAAACTTTGTAAGAACAATCAATAAAGATAATATTAGAGGACCAAGAATAATTCCCATAAATCCAAAAAATGTCAAACCGCCAATGACTCCAACTAATATTACTACCGGATGAACTTTAGCTTTATTTCCAATTAATTTAGGTCTTAAAATATTATCAATATTTGATATTACAACCACTCCTAAAACTAAAAGTATGATTCCAGTCGCATAATTTCCTGAAATAATTTCAATTATTGCTGCAGGCAACCAAATAATTGGGGTTCCTATAAAAGGAACTGCTGCAAAAATAATCATCATAAAACCCCAAAAAATAGGATTTGGAATATCCAAAATGAAAAAGATAAATCCACCAATAATTCCTTGCGCAATAGCAGTTAAAATATAACCATAAATGACTGCTGAAATAATGTTCTTAGTGTTCTTAAATAAATGTTCAATATATTGTTTTTTAAGAGGAAGATTAGATTCAATTTTTTCAAGCCATTTAAGTCCATCTCTAAAAGCATAAAACATGACAAAAAACATGATGAATAAACCAACAAATGTTGATGCTAAAGATCCAATAAACCCTGGTGCACCGCCAATAATAAATTCTCCTATATTACTTGATACATCATTTAAAATTTCATTCATACTAAAATCTTCACCTAAAAATCCTAACTTATTATTTAAAACTGTAAAATCATAATTAGAAGAAGCAATACTTGCAAACTGTGCCTGATTAACTAAAGAAGTTATAATTAATGCGCCAGGAATTATTATTAATAATAATAATACGATTATCATTATCCAAGAACTTAAAGATTCATTTTTCAAATATTTTTTAATAAAAGAATATACTGGATAAAATGCAAATGAAAGAATTAATGCCAACACAATATCTTTCAATATTGATTTTACTATCAAAACAGAAAATACTAAAAACACTAAAAATAAACCAATAAGAAAATATTTAGCAAGTTTACCTCTATTCATAAATAAAATATTAGATTAAAGATTTATAAATTTTATGAAAACTAAATTTTAAATTCATTTCCAAAAGATAAATTTTTAATTTTATGCATGGCTTGAATATCTTTTGCAAGAACTTTAAGTTTTTCAGGAATAGTTACAACATCTAAATCATCCTTTAAACTCATTTCATTATCTTTTTTATATTTCCAGATAGCACCATTTATATTTTCTATATCTTCTTTTGTAAAACTAACTTTAAAATCGTGTTCAACCTCTGGAAATGATTCTGCATGAATATCTTTTCCTCTTAAATCATTAAATAATCTAAAAGTTATAAATGGAATTATTGGAGCTAAAAGTTTTAAGATAACATCTAAACAATAATTCAAAGTAAATAATGCGCCATTTTGTTCTTCTTTTGAAAAAGTTCCATCTTCATTGTAAGCCCTGCTCTTAACTAACTCTAAATAATGAGATGCAAAAGTTTCCCAAATAAAATTTTTAATTTTAATACCAGGATTATGAAAATCATAAACATTATATCTATCTCTAGATAAAGAAATTAATTCATTTGTCTCAAATATAATCCATTTATCAACTTCAGAAAGTTCATGATTACCTTCAACTTCTGGAAACATGCTAATAAATCTTGCAACATTCCACAATTTAGTAAGAGTTTTACCTGCACCTTCAATTCTATCAAAAGAACATCTAAAATCTGTACTTTCAAGATTCCCTTCAACAGCACTCCATAAACGGAAAGGTTCTGCACCATACTTATCTAAAACTATTTGAGGATCGATAACATTGCCTTTACTCTTGCTCATTTTTTTACCTTCATTATCAATAATATGATAATGAATCCATGCATCATCAAAAACTAATTTACCTGTTAAAAGATAATCTTTTAAAACAGTATAATAAAGCCAAGTTCGAACAATTTCTTTACCTTGCGGTCTTAAAGAACAAGGAAATGAATTATTAAAAAAATCTTCATCTCTAGAATATTTTAAAATATACAAAGGAGAAATTGAAGAATCAAACCAAGTATCAAGAACTCTTGTTTCACCAACCCAATTACTTTCTTGAAAATCAGACAAAAGACCAATTTCTTTTCTGTTTTCATCATACACAACCGAATCTTTAGGAGGCGCATCTTTCCAAGGCTGATAATAAGGTCCTTTTGGCGGAAGAGCAGTATAATTGTTTTGTTTATCATACCACAAAGGTACTTCTGTTGCATAAAATCTTCTTCTACTAATTGGCCAATCAATTTTAATAGAATCAATCCAATCTAAAAGTAACTTTCTGCTTTTATCAGCAAAGAAATTAAGATTATTAGCTAGCTCACGCATTTTATCTTTAAACTCAACTTGCTTAACATAAAACTCAGGCATATTAATGAATTCAATAGGATCCTTACTTCTTTCACAAACAGGTGTTCTGTGCTTTAAACGTTTCTGAGCAACAAGCAAGCCTTTTTCATTTAAATCAGAAACGAGTTGTCTTTGAGCATCTTTAACTTTTAAACCATTGTAAGGGCCTGCATTCTCGTTCATAGTACCATTCCTATTAATAGAAATTATAGGCTCAAGATTATGTTCTCTGAAAAAACGAATATCAGTAGTATCTCCAAAAGAACACATCATCATTATGCCTGTTCCTTTATCAATTTCTGCAGACGGATGAGCTTTAATAGGAACTTCCTTTTCAAAAATAGGCGTTATAGCAGTTTTGCCTTCTAAATGTTTATAACGATCATCTTGAGGATTATAAATAATCATTCCACAAGCACAAATAAGTTCAGGTCTAGTGGTTGCAATAATAAGATCCTCTCCAGTTTCTTTAACTTTAAATTTAATATCATTAAAAAAAGAAGGTAATTCTTCATAATCGATTTCTGCATCAGCAATAGTAGTCTGACATCCAGGACAGTAATTATTTGCACGATCATCTTCATAAATAAGATTTTTTTTCCACATATCAATAAAAGTTTCTTGAGTGAGAGATCTATATTCTGGAGAATCAGTATGATAAAGTGCGCCCGGTTCATCACCAAGGTTCCAAGAATTAAAACTAATACCAGACCTTAAAAAAGAATCAACTGAAGCTAAAGAACTTTCTTCTAATATTTTTTCACAATAATCAACTGCTTTATCTCTTGAAACCTCTGTTAATCTAACATTAAATTTCTTTTCAGCAGCCATTTCAATAGGTAAACCATTTCTATCAAGACCTAAAGGAAATAAAACATTTTGACCCATCATTCTTTTAAATCTTGCAATAAAATCCATTATGATGTAAGTTGTAGCGTGCCCAATATGAACTGGTGTATTAACATAAGGAGGAGGAGTATCTATAGAAAAAACTTTTTTATTGTTACTTTTATCAAAAGCATAACGATTGGATTTTTTCCAAGCTTCATAAATAGGTTTTTCTAAATCTTTACTCCAACGCTTCTCGACAATCTTTAGTTCAGTCATATTATATTATGGTATGCGAGGACCATTTATAAAATTTATTGAGAAATATGCTCACATTAGAAAAAGATTTAAAAGATGAACGCGTTTCTCATGTCGATATGGACCTATAGCCTAGTCTGGCAGCCTTTTAAAAACTTGAAAAAAGTTAGACGACGTAAAGACGTCAAGGTTGGACAAATAAGGCGACGGCCTTCTAAGCCGTAGACCGAGGGTTCGAATCCCTCTAGGTCCGTTTAAACACCAAATAAAATTAGAGATTCAAAAGCTAAACTTTTTGTAATCTCTAACTTGTTTTTAAAATTGCGGAGGTGGCCAAACGGCTAAGGCGAGCGCCTGCAAAGCGCTAGGTTGGGGGTTCAAATCCCTCCCTCCGCTTTTTTAAATTTGAATTTAACATAAGGTTCAAAATAAAATGAATAAAAAACTTCTAATAAAAAGAGAACGAGTTGTGAAAGATGGTAATAAAAAAATTATTATTACCAAATTTGAAAAACATTTAGTTGATATCAGTAAAGACTTCAGCACACAATTTGGCATGATAAAAAAAAAAGACTTTTCAAAAAACAAAATTAAAGTCGGAAAAGAAGAATTTCTAGTCTTAGATACAAGTTTTATAGATCACTATAAAAAAATCAAAAGATTAGCTCAAATTATTACATTGAAAGACATTGGAAGCATCATAGCAAATACCGGAATGAATAATGAAAGTGTTGTTATGGAAGCGGGCACAGGATCTGCAGGACTATCATGTTTTTTATCTAAACTCGTCAAAAAAATCATTAGTTACGATAATCGTAAAGAACATCAAGCAATAGCTGCAGAAAATATTTCTACTTTAGGAATCACAAACATTGAACTAAAACTAGGTGATATATACAAAGGCGTGAAAGAAAAAGAGGTTGATATTTTAGTTTTAGATGTTACAGAACCATGGAACGCAATTAAAACAGCTGAAAAAGTTTTGAAAAAAGGAGGATTTGTTGTTGCATACACTCCAAGCATTAATCAAGCTCAAAATTTTGTAAAATCACTAACTGATAACTTTTTGTACGAAAAAACAATTGAAAATATGGAACGAGAATGGACTATAAAAGACGAAGTTCTAAGACCAAGAATGAAAGATATAGGTCACACAGCATTTCTAAGTTTCGCAAGGAGAATAAAATAATTTAACAAAACATTTTAAAACTTAATAATATAATATAATATTCTTTAGGGGGTAAATAACAAATGATTGCATATGTTTTAGTTGGATTGCTTGAATGCGATGAACAAAAAGTTTTAGAAGAACTTTTGTCTAATAAAGAAATTATGGAAGCACACATACTTTTTGGAGAATGGGATCTTCTAGCTAAGATTAAAGTTGAATCTCCTGAAGATGCAGGAACTTTTGTAATGGATCACATTAGATCTTTACCAGAAGTACAAATTACTAGTACACATATAGTTGCAAAATAATTTTTAATTAAAATTAATTAGTATTTCCATTTTATACTGCAGCCCATAGATGGTTTTTCTTTAAGATTTATTTTTCCTTCATCCAAAAATTGTTTTATTGCAGAATATAATTCGTGCTCATTTACAAAATCATCTTCATGAGTATCATCAATTCTACTATGAAAAATAAGTTTATGATCGAAGTCAAATAAAAATGGATCAGGCGTGCAAACAGCACCATAAAGTTTTGCAATTTCTTGACTTTCATCCCTTAAATAAATAAAATTAATATTTTCTTTTACAACCATTTTTTTCATATTTTCAAAACTATCTTCAGGATAATTAACATCTTCATTTGAATTAATTCCTATTACAACTAAACCTTTATCTTTAAAATCAGAACTTATCCTTTTTAATTCTTCAATTTTAGGAATTACATAAGGACAATGATTACACATAAATACAATCAAAACAAGTTTTCCTTTAAAATCATTTAAAGAATAATTTTTTCCATCTGTCCCAGGTAAAATAAACTCCTGAGCTTTATCTCCATGTTTTAAATGATTATAATCTGAACCCATTAACACCATATTACCACCTTAAAAATTTTAAAATTTATTTCTTTAAATTATTTCTCTTATTAATCCATAATTGCGGAACCATAGATAACAATGACAATGTGAATGAACTAACTAATAATTTCAAAAAAAAGGCATTGAAAAAATTTGCAGGAAATAAAGTTATTAATAAAGAAGTGTCTGCAAAAGAATAATTTCCTTGAGGGAAAAACATTTTATGAAAATTTCCAAAAGTCATTTCAAAATTTAAAGATGCTAAAAATAAAAGTATAATCAACACAAATGAACATAAACCGCCTAAGAATAGTATTTTAAAAACATTTTCTTTAAACTTTTTTCTGAATATTAAAATTCCTGAAGAAATAATCAATAAACCAATTCCAGCCCATAAAACAAAAAAGAATTTGCTAAATAAAACTCTAACATCATTCAAATGAGATTTCTCTTCTTCAGAAAAATAATTAAGAGCATCACCTTCTTGAAGAAAATTAAGTAAATTTTCTTTTATATCTGTTGCAAGAGATTTATTGATGGAATTGTAAACATTATTTTTTTGAAATTGTGAATCATAATAAGAACTATCAAACACAAACATTCTCAGTGGAAGAATCAAGATTATTATAATTATAGACAACACACTTAATCCAAAAATTGTTTTTTCAAAATTATTCATATCGAATCAAATCCGAAATTAAAAATAACCTTCCGGATAAGTTATGATAAAGTATATTAATTGTTCTATTAAAAAAAGTTTCGAACGAATTGGCAGGAAAAACGGAGGGATAAAATGAAACAAGGAATTTTCCTGCTAATATTAATTCTATTATCGCAGGCAACATTAGGAGTAAGAATAGAAGAAGTTCTATATGACCCAATAAATACTGAAAATGGTGGAGAAGCAATTCTAATTTATAACGAAGAAACACAAACAGTTGATGTTTCAGGATGGACTATCGCCACAAAAGCATCTATTGCAGATGCAATTCTACCCCCAAACACCTCGATTTCGGCAGGAGGATATTTGTTGATAGCTGATAATGGATTTAGCCTAAACAAAGATAACTCCTCCTGGCCAAATCCAGGTTATGAAGAAGCAATAACTCTTGGAAACACAGATGCAGGGGTTGCATTAATGAATGGAGATATTGAAATTGATGCCGTAGGATGGGGAAATACTGATGAACTCTATAGAGGCAACCCGCATCTTGGAGTTCTTGAAGGACAAAGTTTGAGAAGAATAAATAATACAAATAATAATGCGGCAGATTTTGTAGCTCAACAACCAATCTTTACAGCAATACCAGAACAAAGTAGCAATCTAGAATTAATAATTGAAGTAGAAATAAATATTACTAACAGCGAATCAGAAATATTATCTTTTGAAATCTTATTAGATGAAAACAGTTCGGTTGAAGGAATACAGATAAAACCGCTTGCAGGAGAAACTAAAAAAATACCTGTAAAAATAGAAGTAAAAGATATAGATGGAATTGAAGACATAGAAAACTTGACAGTTGAATTTAATCAAGAAGAATTTGAATTAATAAGAACAAATATTAATGAAACAAACGCATTATTTGAAGGCAACATATCAATCCAATATTATGAAGAACCAGGATCGAAAATATTGGTTGCTCAAACAGGAAATGTTTTCTTTGGACAAACATTTGAATATGACACACTGGCTGCCATGAATTCTGAAAACAATATTGATTTTGAATTATCCGCAGGAAACGAATTAGTAAAAATAATTAATGTTACAAACCTCGGAAACATTGAAATTCAATTAAGTGCGAAAGGAACAGATATTTTTCAAGTAGGAGATTTTGAATGCTCAACAAACAATTTCAATACCAGCATAAACTTGAATAATGATTATCAAAATATTGGACTCTTATCTGTGAATGAACAAAAAGAAATTTCAATTAAATTGAATTCTTATGAAGAAATTTCTTCAGGAACATATAATGGACAAATAAAAATAAAAGGAGAAACCTAAGAATCTAATTTATTGATAAGTTCAAAAATTTCAGAATTATTTTTTGTTTTTATTTTAATTGAATCATCATTTTCAAAATCATTTTCTTTATTAATAATTCCAATGAATTTAAAATTTAAATCTCTGGCGGCTTTCAAATCAGTATCACCATCCCCAACAAAAATAACTTCTTCACTAGAAAGACCGTTTCCCTTAAGAATTTTTAAAGCATTATCTGTTTTTGATAATAAACCGCCACCATAAAATGCTTTGAAATATTTCTTAAGATCATAATGATCTAACTCTTCTTCCAACTCTTTAACAGGGCCTGAAGTAACAATAAATAATAAAAATCTATCTTTAAGATTCTCAAGCATTTCAATAACTCCATCAAATAAACCGCAAGTAAACAACTTTTTTTTCACAAGCTCTCCATACCGCACAGTATAATCATCAAGTTTATCTAATTCTGATTCTGAAACTAAACCCTTCTCAATAAAAGTTAATATGCATTGCCTTATGACCTCAGTTCTATGCTGTTTCCCGTGAACATCTAATGGTTCTTTCATAACATCTATAGAACCAGGAATGTTTTCAAACAAAGGATAATAAGCAGGCATTTTTATTCCAATACTATTTAAAAGAACTCCATCAAAATCAAATATTATCGCTTTAATCATTCTTCTATAAACTCAAATCTTGAAATTGTTTTTCCATCGATTTCTATTTTCTCCAAAAACATTTCTTTAGGTCTGACCCATAAAGTACCATCATGAGTATACACCACTAGTTCTTCTAAAGTTTCACTATGCTTAGCAACACCAAAGACTTCACAAATAAAACCTTTGAAATGTTTATATTTTCCTTTTTTAATTTCATCCATTTTTAAGAATAATAAAGTTTCCCTTTACTCTTTTGTTCGCGATCTAATTGAGAATCAAGTTTATTAGCCCTTGGTCGATTATTTTCATCATCTCTTCTGAAAGTTAATTCTAAATCTTTTAAAAAAATATTCATACCTGCTTCCATTTCAAAAGGACCATTAACTTCTCCTCTGATTGCAGGCTCGCCTCCAAATACAATCATTTGATCTGAAAGATAATCAAGAAACAATAAATCGTGATCAACTATTAATGCTGATTTGCCTGTATGTTCTAAAACATCTTTAATAACTTTAGATAAAGTTAATCTTTGTTCAACATCTAAATAAGCAGAAGGTTCGTCCATTAAAATAATATTTGAATCTTCAGATAAAACTTTTGCAATCATAACTTTCTGTAATTCTCCGCCACTCAATTCATTTAATTTTCTTGTAAAAAGATCTTTCAAATTCAAAGGATTAATTATCAAAGTAGAATACTTATCTATGGCTCTTTTTAAAACAACCATTACTAATTCATCGCTTTCATCTAAATATTGAGGTTTATAAGCTACTTTCAATGTTTCTATTTTATCATCAGTTTCTATTTCTCCAGCCAAAATTTTAACAAAAGTAGTTTTACCAATACCATTTTCTCCCAATATACCAACAACATCTTTACGATAAAGAACTCCTTTATTTATTTCTAAAGAAAAAGAACCTAATTTATGACTAGTTTTTTTCCAAGAAGTTAATTCTTCATTTGAAAGTTTATTTGGAGGAGGTCTCTTCAAAAATTTTATTTCAGAATTTCTAAAACGAACATTTTCTTCCTTTAAATAACCTGATAAATAAACATTAATACCCATTTTAGTAGTTTTAATCATGGAAACAACTCCAAATGCGCCTTCTTTACCATACATCAAATGCACAAAATCAGTCATGTAATCCAATATTATTAAATCGTGTTCAATAACTATAACTGCAGTATTTTCATCAGCTAAAGATCTGATGAACTTAGAAATCTTAAGTCTTTGCTTAATATCTAAATACGATGTTGGTTCATCAAAAAAATAAACATTTGCTTTTTTCAAAACAGTTGCAGCAATAGCAACTCTCTGCAATTCTCCACCAGAAATGTTTGAAATATCTCTATCAAGAATTTTACTTAATTCAAGCGTTTTAACTATTTCATCAACATTATCTCCTTCAGCAGTTTTATTTAATAAATCTTTAACAGATCCTTGAAACTGCTTTGGAATTAAATCAACCTGTTGAGGTTTGTAAGCAATTTTAATTTGACCTTTCTTTTGTTTTTCAAAAAAATTCTGCGCTTCAGTTCCCTTAAAGTAATCAATTAATTCTTCATAGCTAGCTTCTTTAGCGTTTTCACCAACTCTGCCAAGATTAGGTTTTAAAACTCCTGCTAAAACTTTAATTGCAGTAGTTTTACCAATACCATTCCGCCCAACTATACCAACAACTTTACCAAATAAAGGAGTTGGAAGATTATAAAGAGCAAATCCATTTTTTCCATAACGATGAATAGGTTCTTTAGTTAATTCTTCAGGAAGATTAACCATTTCTAAAGCATGAAAAGGACATTTATTTGCAGCAATTCTATCGCCATCAGTAATAACTTCCTCATTTACTGCAACCTTACCATCATCTGATTTGTAAATAGCCTCCTTACCTGCACGATTACTAGGACTAACTCTGATACAAAGAAAATCCCCGCAACTTTGAGGACTACATTTCTCTTTCTTAACAATCATTATTCTATGGTGCATAGAGAATGATAGAAATGATTATTATATAAATATAATGGAAATAATGAAAAAAATTAAATAACAAAGAATTGAATGTGATATTATGAAATATACGACTGTTGAATCAAAACTTAAAACAAATAAAACAAGAGATTATCTTTGGAATAAAATAGACACACCTCAAAAAATTATCAAAATTGAAGAATTCAAAAATGCAAAAATAAAAAAAATTTCTGAAAATAACTATGAGGTTATTGCTAAAAATTACCATGTTCTGATGACTTTTGTACCTAAAAAAGGCATGAATCAAATTTTTATTGGAGTGAAAAACTACCCTATGACTTGGTTTGAAATCAGAGGCGAAACAAACTGTACAATTGTTCATGGAGAATATAAACGAACAGATAGTGGAATGAGTGAAAATAATTTTAAAAAAGAAATTGAATCTCTGAAAGAACATTTCTTAGAAGAGCTCAGAGAAATTGCAAAGTAACACTAACTTTAAATAAACAATTCAGTTATATATTCTTATGAAAGGATTTGTTGTCTATCCAACGTACAGAATTATTAATGATAAAGCTTATGTTTATCTTTATGGTAGACTTGAAAATGGAGAATCATTTCTAACTAAAAATCATTTTAGACCATATTTTTATATAAAAGAAAAAGATCTGAAAAAAGCTCAAAAAGTAGATAAATTTGATTTTGAAAAAGTTGATTTAAAAAATTTTGATAATGAAAAAACTGTTAAAATAATTTTAAACATCCCAAAAGACCTTTCTGAACTTAGAAAAAAATTAAGTGAAAAAGAAATAATTTGCTATGAATCAGATATAAAATTTCCATTAAGATTTATGATGGACTATGGAATAAAAGGAACGCTTGAAATTAAAGGAGAATTTGAAAAAGGAGAAACAGATAGAGTTTATAATGAGCCAACAATTGAATCTGCAGAATGGAGTCCTAAACTAAAAGTTCTTGCTATTGATATTGAAACAGATAGAAATGCAAAAGAAGTTTATGCCATATCAATGGTTACAGAAGGATTCTCAAAAGTAATTATTAGGTCTGATAAACAATTAAACAATGCAATCTCAGTAGGTTCTGAAAGAGCACTTTTAGAAATATTTAAAGAAAAAATTAAAGAAATTGATCCAGACATAATTACTGGTTGGAATGTTATTGACTTTGATTTTGAAGTACTGCGAAAAAGATTTGAAGCATATAATATAAATTACGACCTTGGAAGAAATAATGAAGCATGTAAAATAAAGATTCAAGAATCATTTTTCAGAGATTCAACAGCCAATTTTCAAGGAAGAGTTATTTTAGACGGAATAATGCTGATGAAAATATCTTTTGTTAAACTCAATGATTATAAACTTGATACTGCTGCACATGAGCTGCTTGGAGAGCATAAATTAATAGGATCAAATAATAAAGGAGAAGAAATTGAAGATGCATTCAAAAACAAACCTCAAAAATTAGTTGATTATAATTTAAAAGACTCGGAATTAGTAATTCAAATTCTTGAAAAAACAGGCGTTCTTGGTTTAACAATACAAAGATCATTATTAACTGGAATACAAATTGATAAAGTTAAAGGAAGCATAGCTGCATTTGATTCTCTTTACTTAAGAGAACTAAGAAAAAAAGGGTATGTGGCGCCATCTGCAACTTATGGAAACAGAGAGGAAAGAATTAAAGGAGGCTATGTAATGACTTCAAAACCAGGAATATATGATTATGTTATTGTTTGCGATTTCAAAAGTCTATATCCAAGTATAATCAGAACTTTTAATATCGATCCTTTCACATTTGTTCCAAATTGTAAAGGTAAAAATTTAATTAAAGCTCCGAATGGTGCTTGTTTTAGAAAAGAAAAAGGAATTCTATCTGAAATGATTGAAAAACTTTGGAAAGCAAGAGATGAAATAAAGAAAAAGAAAGATGCAACCGGAAGCTATGCTATAAAAGTTGTAATGAATTCTATGTTTGGAGTTATGGCAAATCCTGTTTTCAGATTTCACAGCATTGATATGGCAAATGCAATAACTTATTTTGGACAACACCTAATAAAATTAACTAGTGAAAAAATTGAAGAAAAAGGGTATGAAGTAATATATGGAGATACAGACTCAGTATTTATTAATTTAAATGTTGAAAATGAAAAAGAAGCAGACAAAATAGGGAAAGAAATACAAGATAATATTAATTTGTTTATGACTGCACACATAGAAAAAACATATGGAGTTCAAAGTTTTTTAGAATTAGAATTTGAAAAAAATTATTCTCGATTTTTAATGCCAAAAATTAGAGGTTCTGAAGAAGGAAGTAAAAAAAGATATGCAGGACTTATAATAAAAAACGGAAAAGAAAAAATGGATTTTGTAGGATTAGAATTTGTTCGAAAAGATTGGACTGATCTTGCAAAAAAATTTCAGTTAGAATTATTTGAAAAAATTTTCAGAAAAGAAGAAGTATCAGATTATGTAAGAAATTTTGTGAAAGAATTAAAAAAAGGGAAATATGATGACTTAATGATTTACAGGAAATCAATAAGGAAAAATTTAGCAGAATATACTAAAATGACTCCCCCACATGTAAAAGCTGCAAGAATGCTAAAAGAAATTAAAAGTAATGTTATTGAATATTATATAACTATAAATGGCCCTGAACCTTTAGAATTATTAAAAAGTAAAATAGATTATGAACATTACATTGAAAAACAAATAAAACCAATTGCAGATACAGTATTAACTTTTTATGAAATTGGTTTTGATGATATAATAGCTGAGAGTTCACAAAAAACCTTATTTGGATTTTAAAAATTTCTAATTAGAAAATCTATCTTAATATTATGATTAAGTTAATTGCACATATCCAGATTCTGGAAACATAAGCATTCCATCAGCTTTCAAAGTATCTAATGTAATCATAACTTCTGCTTCTGATAAACCAACCATTCCACATTCAATTATAACTTCTTCAACTTGGACCTTTTTACCTTTTGTGGCAGTTAATTCATTTAGAACGTCTAATACTTTTATTTTATTATCTACTTCTGATTCCTGCCTAATACTTGAAGCAGTCATTCTCTGAATTTCCATCAATCTATCAAATTCTGAATCATCCATTTTCAGAGAAGATTATACTTTTAACTAATCCCCCATAACAGTATAGGAATTGTGTGTATAAAAAGCTTTTGGAATTATTGGGGGAAAATGTATATTAAGAGCAAATTCTCGAAAACTTTATATTTAAGCCCTCATTATATAAAATTGAGGGTAAATGAGTCTAATAAAATTATTAATGCCTCTTCCTAAGGCAAAACAACAATCTCTTAATCAGATAAGAGAATTCCTTACTGAAGAGGATTATAAAAAACTAAAGAGATTAGTTAAACTTGGAGAAATAGGTTTAGCTAAAACATCATTAAAAGTTTCAAAAAAATTAATTGAAGATGAAGAATTCCCAATAGTAACACCTGCAAAAGAAAACCAAGAAGTTCTAGATTTAACAAAATTATGGAATAGCATAATTGAACAAGTAATCAGAGAAAGAAAATATAAAGAACTTTCAATAGATGCAGACAAAAAAATTAAAGAATTTATAGCCCCGCACATAATAGGTTTGGACGCAGTTAAAGAAGCGACAATCCTCCAATTATTTGCCAAAGACAAACTACATATATTATTATTAGGAGACCCAAGCACAGGAAAAACAGATATTCTAAGAGCAACTAATGAATTAGCACCAATATCTTCTTTTGGCCTTGGATCAGGAACAAGTTCAGTCGGTCTAACAGCTGCCATAAATGGGAAAGAAGTTACAAAAGGTTTACTTCCAATGGCAGATAATGGGATTTGCTGCGTAGATGAATTAAATTTAATGAAAGCAAGAGACAGAGGATCATTACTAAATGCAATGGAAAAAGGATTTGTAACATATGATAAAGGAAATAAACATGTTCGATTTGATGCGAGAATAAGTTTATTAGCTACTGCTAATCCGAAAGGAGATAGATTTGTTGGAAAACAACCTGAAACCTGGCTAAAACAAATTCCTTTTGATCCTGCACTCTTAACCAGATTCCACTTGGTATTCTTTATAAGAAAACCAAATAAACAAGAATTCATAGATATTGCAAAAAAAATAGTTAATCAAAGAGAAAGAAATCTTAGCATAAACGATCAATTATTCATCAGAGATTATATAGAGTTTTCGCAAATAGTTGATGTTGCATTTAATGAGAAACTAAAAACTCAAATAGTTGATTTTGCTGCAAAATTAAAACAAGATGAAAGAAAATTCTTAGTTGAGATTAGCCCTAGAACAATACTTGGAATAATAAGACTTGCAAAAGCATCTGCAAGAGTAGAATTAAGAAGTAAAGTTGAACAAAAAGATTTAGACAAAGTTTTTAAATTACTAGAACAAAGTATGTATGTAAAATGATAGATATAAAAAAATTAGCAATAATTGCAGTTATCGCAATCTTATTTGCTTCATTCATATTTAGTTTATTTGGTGCAATATATGAAAGACCAGATTATTGTTCTTATCCATTAGAAAAAGAATTTAATCGAACACAAATGACTGACACAGAGTCTACCGCATATGAACAGTGTCAAATTGTATATGAACAAGAAATGAATGATTACTCTCTATGGAGATTTGGTTTTATAACTGTTCTTGGATTAATAGCAGTTATTTTAAGCATATATCTTCCTTTTGAAAAAGATTCTTTAAAAGAATGGTTACTTGCAGGATTCCTTATTGGAGGACTGGCAGCAATATTTATTGGAACAATAGAATACTTTAACGATGCAAACAGAATCTTAAAACCAATAATCTTACTAATTGAAATGACTTTAGTTGTGTTTGTTTCATTTAAAAAAATAAAAAAAAGTAGAAAATGATTCTGCTATATGTGCCTTGCAAAAACAAAATTGAAGCAAAAGAAATATCTGAAAAGCTTTTATCTGAAAAATTGATTGCATGCGTAAATATTATTGAATCAGAATCAATATATTTTTGGGAAGAAAAATTATTGCAACAACCAGAAACAATTATTATAATAAAAACATCTGAAGAAAAATCTTTAATTGTCCAAAACAGAATAGAACAACTACACTCATATAAGCTCCCGGGAATAATAAAAATTTCTTGTGAAGCAAATAAAAAATATGAAGAGTGGATTTTAAACACCGTAAAAAATATAAATTAAACAAAAATAAGTAAAATTAAAATGGTTATCTTTGACACAGTTTATTTTGGAAATTCATTATTACAATACATAATATTCTTTGCAATTATGATTTGCGGAATAATAATTGGAAAAATAATCTATTATATAAGCAAAAAATTTCTTCAAATAAAAGCTGCTAAAACAAAAAGCAAAATGGACGATTTATTAGTACAAGTTTTCAATAAACCATTAATATTTCTTATTTTTATAATTTCGCTAATAATTGGCTTGAAAATGCTAACTTTAACACCGGGAGCAGAAAAAATTTTTTCAAATATAATTCAAATAATAATGACCATAGATGTATTTTGGTTTGTAATAGTTTTAGTTGATGGTTTACTAAAATATTTTGTTACACCAATAACTAAAAAAACAGCTAATGATCTTGATGATGTCGTTCTTCCGCTTGTTAGAAAAATTGTAAAAACTTTTTTAGTAGTAATTGCAATAATAATAATCATAGATAATTATGGATATGATGTTACCTCACTTATTGCAGGACTTGGAATAGGAGGCTTGGCATTTGCTCTTGCAGCCAAAGATATGCTTGCAAATCTATTTGGAGGAGTATCAGTTATTGCAGATAAACCATTCAAAATAGGCGATAGAATAAAAATAAGTGGATATGATGGATGGGTTAGAGAAATAGGTTTAAGAAGCACTAAAGTTGAAACTCTTGATGGATTTCAATTAGTTGTACCAAATTCAGTCATGGCAAATTCCATCCTAGAAAATGTCTCGAGAGAAGCTGCAAGAAAAGTAAAAATGACTATTGGAGTAGAATACCAAACTAGCATAAAAAAAATGATTGAAACCAAAAAAATACTTGAAGAAGTCATTCTAAAAAATGAAGACACAGAAAACAGATCATTGGTTAGTTTTGTAGATTTTGCAGAAAGTTCTCTTAATTTTCTAGTAATTTATTGGATTAAAAATCTTGATAACATTCTTGGCACACAACATAATATTAACATGGAAATAAAAAAGAGATTTGAAAAAGCAAAAATCGAAATGGCATTCCCAACAAGAACAATTCATGTTAAAAAATAGTTATAGTTTTCTATATTGATATATTCTTATCAACACATAAAAAGAAAACTTTTTTATATACACAAGTTTGATTTAAAACAGGGTGATTTAATTGGCAATAGCCAAAAAAACAAAAGAAGAGGTTAAAAAGAAATTTAGTAAAGACTTAAATGACCTTTCTAAACAAGAACTTAAAGAGATTATTTTAATTAACACCTATAAATTAGCCCTTGTAAGAAGTCAATTAGAAGTAGTATCAGATATTCTAATTAAAAAAAAATTAGCTACCTATGAAGAAATATGGGCTAAAACAAACGAAAACTTTAGAGAATCAAATATTTAACAAAAGAGGTATTAAAGTGGTGAGAATTGCAATTAATGGATTTGGACGAATAGGCAGAATGGTTCTTAGAGCAGCATTTTTAAATCCATTTCATCAGATAGAAGAATCAGATCTTGAATTTGTGGCAATAAATGACTTAACAGACACCGCTACCTTGGCATATTTATTACAAAATGATTCTGTTCATGGAAAATTTGATGAAAAAATTGAATATACTGATAAAGCATTGATAATAAATAATAAAGAAATATTAGTTTTTTCAGAGAGAAACCCTGAAAATTTACCCTGGAAAGAATTGGAAATTGATTATGTTGTTGAAGCAACAGGCTTTTTTAGAAAAAAAGATGAAGCAGAAAAACACATCAAAGCAGGAGCTAAAAAAGTTCTTATTACAGCACCTGGAAAAAATGTTGACTTTCATTTTGTCAAAGGAGTTAATGAACACGAGTATGAACCTGAAAAACATCATATTGTAGATAATGCTTCTTGTACAACTAATTGTTTAGCCCCAATGATTAAAGTTTTGCAAGATAATTTTGGTATTGAAAAAGGTTTTATGACCACAGTGCATTCATACACTGCAGATCAAAGATTAATTGATGCTCCTCATAGCGATCTTAGAAGAGCCAGGAGCGCAGCAATTAATATGGTGCCTACAACCACTGGCGCAGCAATAGCAGTTGGAAAAGTTATACCTGAACTAAATGGTAAACTTGATGGAATGGCCATTAGAGTGCCAACTCCTGATGGAAGCATAACAGATTTTGTATGTGTTCTAAAAAAAGAAACAAATACAGAAGAAATTAACGAACTTTTCAAAAATGTCGCGAATCACCATCTAAAAAATATTCTTGAATACAGCGAAGAACCTTTAGTGAGTACAGACATAATAGGTAATCCTCACTCATGTATTTTTGATTCACAACTAACAAAAGTTAATGGAACATTAGTGAAAGTTGTTGGCTGGTACGATAATGAATGGGGATATAGTAATAGGATAGTTGATGTATTAAAACTTCTATAAATCACTTTAACTTCAATAATTTTTTAAAGTATAATTTATTTTATAATATCTATGAGAACACTTAGTCAAATTAATATAACTGGTAAAAGAGTTTTACTTAGATCTGACTTGAATGTTCCTTTAAAAGATAATGGCGAAATAGCAGATGATTTTAAAATTAAAAAAAGCCTTAAAACAATTAAATATATTCTGAAACATGCTAAACAAGTAATAATATTGACCCATCTTGGTCGACCTGAAGGCAAAAAAGACCCTAAATACAAAGTTGATAATATAGCACTCAGATTAATGAAATATTTAGGACGAACAGTTGCAAAATTAGATGATTGTGTCGATATAATCATTCCTGAAGAAAAAATTGTTTTACTTGAAAATGTGAGATTTCACAAAGAAGAAATGGATAATGATCCTGGATTTGCAAAAAAACTTGCATCACACGCAGATATTTATGTTAACGATGCATTTGGAGTTTCACAAAGAAAACATGCATCACTAGTTGGAGTTGCAAAAATTCTTCCTTCATGTGCAGGATTACTAGTTGAAGATGAAATAAAACATCTTGATTTTAAATTAGTAGAAAAACCTTTCGTAGTAATTATGGGAGGGAGTAAATTATCAACTAAATTTCCAGTTATAAACTCACTTATTCCGAAAGTTGATAAACTACTTTTAGGAGGTGCAATGATATTTACTTTTTACAAAGCAGATAATTTACAAATAGGAAATTCTCTTTATGAAGAAGATCAAATAGTGACTGCAAGATTATTACTTCATAACGAAAAAATTGTTTTACCTAAAGATATTCTAGTTGGAAAAGACACAAACGATAATAGTCCAACTATTGTTTATACAAATGGGATATCAAAAAATAAAATTGGATTAGATATTGGCCCTGAAACAGTAGAACTTTTTAAAAAAGAACTAAAAAAAGCTAAAACAATTTTTTGGAATGGACCTTTAGGATATTATGAATCTGAAACTTATGCTCAAGCAACATATGAAATTGCAAAATTTTTAGCTAACTCAAACGCAAGAGTTATAATCGGCGGAGGAGATAGTGTAACAGTCATAGATAAACTTGGTTTAAGAGAACAATTTGCACACATATCAACTGGAGGAGGTGCAAGCTTAGAATATATACAAAGCGGAACCTTAGTTGCATTAGAAGTTCTTAAAAGTTAACGTTCTCTTCTTAAATAGCTCCCTTTATCTATTATGTTTTTTAATAAATTAGAATTCTTTTTACTTAAAAAAACACCTAAACCAATATTTTCATCAATTTCATTTTGCACAAGAACCATTCCAGAATCAACATTTTTTTTAACTATGCTTTCTTCAAAGATATCTCTTCCACATAAAAATAACCACTCTGATTTCCTATTAACAAATACTTTCACATCAGAAGTCTTGGCAATAATTTCTAACAATGCAGGAGTTGCCTTAAACTCTCCTTTAAGCTCGCCTAAAAATATTCCTATTGAAAAAATATCTTTATTTATCTTTAAAGAAAAATCTTCTAATTTTTTATCCACTAAAAAATATCTTCGACCTATTTTTTTTATAGTGCCTATATCTTTATCTGTGAATCTCCTTATAAATTCATTTATTTTATCCATTGTCCAGCATTACATCAAAATCTTTTAGTAAATTTTTTATTTCAGATTTTATTAAATCAGGGTTTTGTCGATCTATTTTATTTTCAGAGTCTTCCAAAGCCAGTTTTTGCTCTTGAATTTTATAATTAGTGCTCTCTAACCACGATTCTTGCTCAGATAAATTTAGTTGTGAAGAATTTGCATTTAATCTTTTTCTAAGAAGATCTTTTTTATCAAAAGACTTTTTTAAATTGTTTTTCATGAAGCTAAGAGCTTCTTTGTTTAAAGCATTAATTTCTTGAGATGTTTTTTCTGCTTTCTTATCTTTTAATTCTAATTTATCGAGAGATTTATCCATGCCTTCCAAAACAGTTATTATTTCAAAATTATCATCTTTTAATAAAGCACCTGAAGCATCTTTCAAATAATTATCAATTATGCCTTCATTTAAAGAAATGTGTTTATATTTTTTTAATGCTTTTTCTAAGTTTGAAAAATGAGCTTGTATAGACTTTTTTTGATCATTTATTTCTAAATCGCAATTCTTATGTTCTTCTTCTAAATGACTATATTCTTTAAAAGATGAATCTTTTTTTAATAACTCAATCTTTTCAAGTATTTTTTTCTTTTTTTCTTTAAGCATTTCAAGAGATTCATTTTGAGTAATTTTAATTTTTTTAAGTTCTGAAATAGTTTTTTTTGAGTTTGAATAATCTTTGAGTTTTTGTTTGATTTTTTCTAATTTATGCAAATTTTCTTTTTCAATATCCTGTCTAAAATTAATTGCTTGAGTCTCAATTTCTTTTATTTTTCTAGCAACGGCCATAAGATCAGATTCAACAAATTCTTTTAGAACAAAATAGCTTTTCTGAGTATCTTTACTTAATTCATCTAAATCGTCGGTTAATTTTTTTGAATAATCTCTAATATCTATGTAATCTTCTGGAAAAATTATGGAATCTAAAAAAAAAGTGGTTTTTTGAATATAATTTTTTCTTTGACCATCCATTATTTGTTTTGCCCTTTCAGGAATCTTTTCATTCATTAAAGTTGCTTGATTAAGTTTCTCTAGAAGTTCTTTTGCATCTTTTATTTTTAACTCGATTCTCTTGTTAAAATTATTTATTTTTTGATCCAATAACTGTTCTTTAAGATAATTTTTCATCCATAATTCAACTTCTTCAAATTTTATAGTTTGAATCTCTTTTTTCTTTTTAAGAAAGTTAAAAATGCCCATTTAAAACTTGAAAACATTTCTATTTATAACTATTTTCATATAAGAATAACTTTTTATAAATGTTTGAATTTATATATAGAATGATAAATAGACATTCGAAGAAATCCTCTGATAACATCCTTACAGCTCATGAACATGTAAATAATCTATTTAAACAAGCAGACGATGCTTTTAATGAAGATTCTTCTCTTTCAGATAGATATGTTAGCATGGCTAGAAGTATTGCTATGAAGTTTAAATTAAAGCTTAAATCAGAATATAAAAGAAAAATTTGTAAACATTGTTATAAATATCTTAGACCAGGTGTAAATTGCAGAGTCAGAAATCAGACTGGTAAAATAGTTTATTCTTGTTTCTCGTGTAAAAAGTTCACGCGTTTTCCTATAAAATAAATAAATTTATTCTGTCATCCCTCGAAAGTAGTTAAAAAGCGAAAGATTTATATATTTAGATTGTTAAATAACTACTAAACAGAGGTGAAAAAATGGATTTAGACTCGCTAATGAAAGAAGAAAAAACACCTGAAGCTGGCTTAAAAGAAGCTGAAAAAACAAAATACAACTCAATGATAAAAGAGGTTTATAAATGAACGCCTTTAGAAACATAGGACTGGTTGTTTTAGCAGCATTCGCAATAAGTGTTGGGATAAACAAACTTGAGAAAATAGACAATCCCTATAAAGTAACCCCTATAAACCACACTGTTCAAGAAGGAGATAATCTATGGAAATACTTCAGATCAGAAGTTCCTACAGGAGGAAATTTTACAGATTATACAAATGCAGTTTGGACTGTAAACACCTCCCCTTTTGACCCCTTCAAATCAATAGCTAGTGGAATGTATGGAAGACAAAAAGACCCTCAATTAAAAACTGGTGGAAAATTATTACTTCCAGACATACATCCGGACGGCCTTGTCGGAGCAAATATAGATATTGGCACAACAGTTCAAGATAATTATAAAACAAAATAAAATGACAGACACACTATTTATGGACGAAGAACAAGAAATTAAGAGATTAAGAGAATCAGAACATAAGAAAAATCTTAATGATCTTAATCGGAAAAACTTGTCAAAAGATGAACTAGACGAAATCTTTTGCGAATACTAATTCTAGGAAAACTCTTTTAAATTGAGGAGTTTTCTGAATATTTATGAAAGAAATAGGTTCTGGTGCAGAAGCAACAATATATCTCGATGGAACAACTGTTTTAAAAGAAAGAAAACCAAAGAGATATAGGCTAAAAGAAATAGATGAAACTCTAAGAAAAACGAGAACTAAAATTGAAGCTAAAATTCTAAAAAAACTACCTATTAAAGGCCCAGAACTCTTAAAAACAGATTCTAAAGCAACTATTGAAATGAAATTTATAGACGGTAAAAAAGTAAGGGATTTAATAGATAAAAATCCTTTTTTAGCAAAAGAAATAGGCTTAAAACTTGCTAAAATGCATGATTTTGGAATAATACATGGAGATTTAACTACTTCAAACATGATTTTGCAAGAAGAAATATATTTCATAGATTTCGGATTATCATATTTTTCTAAAAAAGAAGAAGATAAAGCAGTAGACATTCATTTATTTAAACAAGCTCTTGAAAGTAAACATTATAAAATCGCTGAACAAGCATATAAAGAATTTCTAAAAGGATATAATCAATCAATTAACTATAAACAAGTCATGGAAAGACTTAGAAATGTTGAACTACGGGGAAGGTATAAACACAAATGAAACTATTCGCGACACTAGTTTTAATCATATTATTAATACCTTTAGCGCAAGCTAAAAGCGGACACATAACTCTTTTAACAGTTACAGACGTGGAAGGTGGGAAAGGAGGATCTGCAGACCTATATTTAGAAGTTAGACCTGGAGAAGGAGCAATATTCATTGATTCGGTTCCATTAACGAAATTAGACACTCAAATATCTACAAGGTATGCAAATCAAATAGCCTGTGACTTTTTAAAAAAAGACTGCAATAAATATGACTTTTTTTACAAAATAAGAGCTAATGCAGGAATTGTTGGAGGACCAAGCGCAGGCGCTGCAATGACTGTTTTAACAATTGCAGTTCTTGCAGATTTAAATATAGATCAAAAAATAGCGATGACAGGGACTATAAATTCAGGAGGAATAATTGGTCCTGTTGCAGGAATTGATCAAAAAATTGAAGGGGCAATAAATAATGGAAATACCATAATTATAATCCCTAAATGGCAATCATCTATTAATATTTCAAATATAAGAAATCTTACTGATAAAAAAATAACTGTTATCAAAGTAAAAAATGTCGAAGAAGCAATGTTTCATGTTACCGGAAAAAGTTACCCTCAAAAAGATGGAGAAATAGCCATTCTTGAAGCATATTCAAACAAAATGAATGAAGTCGCTGAAATTCTTTGTAATAGAAGTGAAGAAATTTTAGAAACCATAGATAAAACAAATAAAAGTTCTTTTTTGAGTGCGACAGATTACTTAAACTATTCTGAAATTGCAAAAAAATCTGGGGATCACTATTCGAGAGCAAGTTATTGTTTTTCAGCAAATATCAGATTAAGAGAATTGCAATTTAATAACAAAAGTGTGGAAGAAATAAATGAAGCATTATTACAAACAAATAACTTACTCCACACATTAAATAACAATCTTAAAATCAGGGAAATTAAAACCTTGACAGAATTAGAAACATATATTATTGTTAAAGAAAGATTAACAGAAACTGAAAAAATTCTTGCAGACATTAATGAAAGCAATATTTCAATTTCTTCGCTCGCATATGCACATGAAAGACTTTTTAGTGCAATTGCATGGTCAGAATTTTTTGAACTTAAAGGAAAAGAAATAGATTTGAATGAAGAGCTTTTAGCAGATGTTTGCTTAAAAAAAGCTGCTGAGGCAGAAGAAAGAATAAATTATGCGGAACTTTATTTACCAGGATTTCTAGAACAAGCTAAAGAAGAAGTCGATGAAGCGTACGAATATTATAATAAAAAAGAATTTCCATTATGTATATTCAAAGCCAGTAAAGCAAAAGCAGAAGCAAATATTTTTCTGGCAGCATTATATGTTAATGATGAAGATTTAGAAAATATAATAAATGAAAAATTTGCAACTGTTAAAAAAATAATTAATGAACAAAATGAAAAAGGTTTATTTCCAATTCTAGGATATAGTTATTTTCAATATTCTAATTCATTATTAGAACATGATCCTATTTCAAGTTTGACATTTACAGAATATGCACTAGAATTTAGTCGTTTAGATTTATACTTTCCAGTTAAAGAAAATGACTTTAAGATTAATTTAAATTATGATAAAATAGAACTGTTTGTATTTGGATTTATTGTTGGAGTTGCATTTATCTTATTAATAAAAATTATTAGACAAGATAAGTCCATGAATAATAATAATAAACCCGGAAGACTCCAAGAATATCGGAATCTTCCTGGGAAAAAGAGGTGAGTAGGAATTATTTATTATAGAATATTATCTCTCGCCCCCAATATAAATTAGATTAATAAAGAAGTATATAAAGCTTTCGAAAAGTTTTCATTTAAAAATGGTAACAAAAAAAGAACTGTTTGAGTCTGTTGAAAAAAGAGTTAGAAAAGACCTTAGAATCAACAAAAAAATAGGTAAAACTATTGAATTATTAGACGACGGATCAAAAGAATTTAAAGTTGCCATGATTATGTTGCAAAACATTTTTGGAACAAATATTTTAATAAAAAAGGTTAAAACCAAAAGTAAAAACGCCTTTATTGCAACTAACTTAGATAAAGAAAATAAACAAAATCTAGAAACATATTTTAAAAATAAAATTACTAAACCAAGATTGACTCTTCTAGACAACATCCTTGAAGAAGAAATAATCGCAATTTGTGAATTTAAAGGAATTAAATCTGAAAAAGAAATAGAAGACATATTTGTAGAACCAATAGCAAAAAAACACTCTGAAATAAAATTTTCAATAGCGAAAAGTTTTCATAAAATTCGTGAACTAACCGTTCAAAACAAGAAATAATCTATAAAGGAATTCTAATAATAAATATTTATGAACTTAAAATATTTTATAATTATAACTCTGCTCCTGACTGCATGCACGCCTACAGAAATATACTTTTGTCCTGAAGACAACTGTCAAAAAGAAGTCTTAAAAGAACTTGGATCTGCCAAAAATGAGATAAAATTTATGATATATTCTTTTACAGATCATACAATTGCAGAAATGTTGATTTACAAAGGACAAAAAATAGATGTTGAAGGAATAGTTGAAAAAGATCGAATTACATCAAAATTTCACGTCTACAATGCTTTAATAGAAGGAAATATAACAACTATTTTAGATAAAAATAGAGCTACAATGCATAATAAAATTGGTTTATGAATAATTAATTATGTTTCCTTATCTTATTTTACCTCCAATATGTTTTTTTCATTTAGCAAACCTGCTAACTGCGTCTTTTTTGCTTTAATTAATAAATAATCTTTTTTGATAATATCCTTTAAATCTCCTATGTGTGTTTCAATATATAGGATTTCTCTTTGAAGTTGAATATCTCTTGGTGTTTCAATCTTATTATGTATTCTTTTACGAGGATGCGTGTCTTTTACATCTTCTAGAGTTTGTTTCATGAAAGTCATTGAATTAGGTTTTTCTTCTCTCTTAGGACTTAATAATAGGTTGAATTCAGAAGTTTCATTAATTTTCAATTCTTGTCCATTCTTGAAACAGAATCGCTGTCCAATTTTTATAGGTAAATTTATTGAGAAACGTATGTATCCTTTTTTGTCTTTTGTTTTGTTGACCTTAGCAAACTCTGTTTTTCTTCCTTGTACCATTATTAATTATTAATAATAACTAGTATTTAAATTTTTATGTAAAAATAGGGTCTTTTTTATATAAAAAAAGAATTATATGGTGGTTTGGACTATTAAATCTTAATATGATACAATCATTCGTAATAAGCAAAGAAACAAGTAATAAAATTGCACAAATCGCAATTAAAACCGATAGGAGTAAGAGTTCAATTGTTCGAATTGCACTTCAAAAATATTTTGGTGATGATCTTGAATGATTTATTAGATCACTTAAACAAGGAATTTGTAGAAATATTAATTATAAATATGCAGGAGGAAGCAAAAGATGAAACAAACCATAACAATAGACTTACCACCTCTAACTTATGATTCAGAACTATATGTGTTATTGTGCAAAACCAGATGGGATAAATTTCAAGGTTATGAATGGGTAAGAACAATGGAATTGGCTCAAATAATCAAAGAAGATATTGAAGATATACAAATAGAAGAAAATGAATCAAGAGATTAAGTTATTCAAAATGAACAGTGGTAAACCTTCTTGGAAAGAATGGATCCCAGTTAGTCAATGCACTCAACAACAATTAAAAGATGCTAATCTTAGGGAAATGTGGTCTAATGAGATCGTATTGGATGATGATAAAAATCGAGAAATAGAGATAGAACAATTACTAGAAAAAGACAGATATACTTATTTAAAATTTAAAACCGGAAGTAAAGGAACACATTATCATTTATTCTTTAAAGAACTTGAAAATAAAACTGATAGCGAAAGAAAAATGATAAGAAAAGCATTCATACAAAAATATGGGTGTGATGAAGCGAAACAAAGCGGAGTTATAGCTTACGAGTTTAGACCACATTTTAAAACAGGCAAAGAAAAACAATTAGTAAAAGGAAATATGGAAGTTTGTTTGAAAGGAGAGAACATACTGCCAAAATTTGAAGAACAAATTTCAAAGAAAAAAGTTGTTCTATGTCCCTGGCATGATGATCATCATCCAAGTTTAGGGGTTGATTATAAAGAAAGAATCTGCTTCTGTAGAAGCTGTCATGTAAGTGCAAGTTTAGAAGCATATGAAAAATGGATTAAAGGAGAAAAAGAACAAATAGTCTCTTACGATAATAAGCAAGGAGCAAAACATTACTATGTAGAAGGAAACATTGATCTTGAAGAAAAAAAGGTTTGGAGTTTAAAGGAACTATTTGAAAAAGGTATTCCTGAAATTGAATGGATAGCAGAAAATATTATTCCAAGTAGAGGAATAAGCTTCTTTACAGGCAACAGTTGCAGTTATAAAAGTTGGACTGCAATGCAACTAGCACTAGCAATCAGCACCGGAACACAATTCTTAAACAAGTTTGAAACTAAGAAATCAACAGTCCTATACATTGATGAAGAAAGCGGCGATATAACAATTCCTGTAAGATTTGAACAACTAACTAAAGGACACCAACTAGAAGTGTCTGAAAACTTGTTTATAAGTATTTTCAACAACATAACGATAGACCAAAGTATAGGCACAAGCAACATTGCAGAGTTGATTGAAGTTTATAAGCCACAAATAGTAATCATTGATAGTGTGGTTAGATGTATGAGTGGTAATGAGAATGATAGTCAAGATGTAAGAAAAGTGTTCAATCACTTAAAAGAAATCTTCAAAAAATATGATGAACTAGCATTCATACTAATACACCACACAACCAAACAGAATAGTGGAAAACTGCAAAGTATGAGGGGGAGTGGTGACTTTGGAGCGATGGCAGAAAATGTAATCATGTTTCAAAATAAAGGAAAACAAAAGTATCGTATGAGCATAGCAAAAAATAGACATCTTAGTGGAAATCCAGAATATGATGTGGAAGTAATAAGTGATGGTGATAAAGGGCCTGTAACTTTAGAAGCTTCTAAACCTGAAGAAACACCGCAAAAAACAGATCGGTGTGTGGAAGACATAAAAGAATGGATAGAGAATGAACAATTAAACATTTTTCAAACAGGAAAAAATAGTAAAATAACCACTTATGTTTATAACTTAGAATATACACAAAACACTTTTTATAACGCCTTAAAACAACTTGAAGAACTTAAAATAATTCAAAAAATAAGCAGAGGCAAATATAAAGTTTTAAAGTCGACAACAAACAATATTTTATAGTAAAATAACTATTTAAAATAACAAAATAAAGGTAC
>ERZ889078.673-NODE-673-length-30168-cov-6.933882_pt1 | contig 30168 bp, 22 predicted proteins | sample MGYA00521266_ERZ889078 | MGnify/ENA primary metagenome ERZ889078 (study PRJEB32303, sample SAMEA104408618) | aquatic metagenome | biome: Brackish water; feature: Pelagic; material: water | place: Baltic Sea | collected 2014-06-16T06:34:00 | depth 76,534 m ...
ACCGACGGCAAGCTGAGCGACAGCCCCACCTCCGCGATGGTGAACGCGGCGAGCACCACAAAACCGATGGCGGCGAGCGTCAGCGGGTCGCCAACGCCGATCGGATCAACTTTCAGCGCGTGCAGCCCGAGCATCATGACGAGGAGCGCCGCTAGGACAAATAGACGTCTCATCTCCGCCAGACCTCCGGCGTGAGGATCGCGAGTAGGACGAAGATCTCAAGCCGTCCGGCGATCATGCAAAAGCTGAGCACCAACTTTCCGACCGGTGGTACGAACTCATAGTTCATCGTGGGGCCGACCCCAGCGAGGCCCGGTCCGATGCTCGACAGGCAGGCCACGACCGCGCTCATCGCGGTGATGAGGTCGAGACCGAGCAGCACCATGAACGCCGAGCAGATCGCGAAGAGGCCGAAGTAAGCGGCCACGAAGACCAGGATGCTGTGCACGACGCTGGCTTGAATGGCGGAGCGGCCGAGTCGCACCGAGATGACCGCTTGTGGCTGCACAACCAAACGCAGCTCACGGGCCGCGAGCTTGAAGAGGGCGTACACGCGGCTGACCTTGAGGCCGCCAGCCGTCGAGCCGGCGCAGCCGCCCATGAACATGGCGAGGAAGAGCAAATAGCGCGCAAAATTGGGGTAGGTGTCGAAATCCTCGGTCATGAACCCGGTGGTGGAGGTGACCGAGAGGGTCTGGAACGATGCGAAGCGGAGCGCGGTCAACGCGTCGTCGTGGCGGTCCTGCGTGCTGACGAAGATGACCGCGATGATGGCGAGGTTAACGAGCAGATAGAAGCGGACCTCGTAGTTGCGCCAGACCGAGTCTGCTCGCCCTCGGACGACCTCGTAATAGAGGCCGAAGTTCATGCCAGCGATGAGCATGAAGATGATGGTGATCCAGTCGATGGCGGCGCTGTCGTAGTGGCCGATGCTGGCGCCCTTGGTCGAGAACCCGCCGGTGCCAAGCGTGGAGAAGGCGTGGCAGACGGCGTCGAAGATCGGCATGCCCGCGAGCACGTACAGCAGGACGCAAAGCGCGGTGAGGCCGCCGTAGACCCACCACAGCGCGAGCGCGGTTTGCTTGATCTTTGGGCGTAATCCCGACGTGATTGGGCCCGCGACCTCGCTGCGGAAGAGGTGCTTGGCGCCGACGCCGAGGGTTGGGAAGACGGCCACAAAGAGCACGACGATGCCCATGCCGCCGATCCAGTGACTCAAGCAGCGCCAGAGGTTCGTGGCCCGGCTGAGGCCGTCGACATCGGCGACCACGGTCGCTCCTGTCGTGGTGAAGCCGCTCACCGCCTCGAAGACGGCGGAAGCGGGGTTCGGAATCGAGCCCTCAATCACGAAGGGCAGGGCGCCGAACACGCCAAGCAGCAACCAGCAGAGGCAGACGACGCCGATTGCGTCCTTCCGATGGACCGTGTCTGGCGCACCTTTGCCGATCAGGTTCAACAGGATGGCGACGAGCAGCACCGCGGCGAGGCTGACGCCATACGCGACGAGCGTGTGGCTGGCGCCATCGAACAGCGCGATCCCCACCGGCGCCAGCATGAGCGCGGCGACGATGGCGAGAATGCGGGCGGTTAGCCGGGCGACGGTGCGTGGATTCATTCGCCGCCTCGGCCCGGGGCGCTGACTCGGCGCTGCACCAGGGCCATGCTGCTCGGTGGCGTCGCGATGATGAGGTGGTCATACGGTTCGAGGGCGAGGGAGGTGCGTGGCGCGTGACACGAGAGGCCTCGAACCAGCGCGATCGGGATCGCATCTGGCGGCAGGGCGAGATCGGCGATCCGCACGCCGGCGCCGACGCTGCCCGGCAGCTGGTGTTCGATCAGCTCATGCGTACACACCGGCAGCTCCTCGCGCGCCAGCGGCCCCCGCGGTGGCAGCAGCCATTTGACCATGCGCAGGATCTGCTCGTGGCTGCCGGCGGTGCCGTGGATGCCGAGGTGCGAATACACGTCGGTGTAGCCAGGGCGATGCACCAGTGACAGCGTCCAGGGCACACCGAGGTCAGCCGCCATGAGCGACGCCATCAGGTTGACTTCGTCGGCGCGGGTGACCGACAGCATGAAGTCAGCGGTGTCGATCTGCTCATCGCGCAGCACGGCGATGTTGGTGCCGTCGCCGTGGATGATGTTCACGTTGGGCAACGCTTCGGAGAGGAAGTTGCACCGGTCCAGGTCAGCCTCGATGATCTGCACGCGGCGCTCGCTCTGCACCAACGTGTTCGCCACTTGAAAGCCCACGTCACCGCCGCCGACGATGATCACGCGACGATTGTGACGCGCGCCGGTGACATCACGAATCGCCTCGCCCATGGCGACCTGCGAGCCAGCGAGCAACACGTGATCATCGACCTCCAGCCGCGCGATCTCCTCCGGTGCGCGCAGCACCATGTCGCGCACCACGCCAGCGAGCCAGGCGTTGTCCGCGATGCGAACCTGCGCGGCGGGTTGGCCGATGACCGGAGCGCCCTCGCCGATGCGAACTTGCGCGATCTGCACCGCGTCACCCGCGAAGTGGCCGACGTATTCGGCGTCGACGCGGCGCACCTGACGGAGCAGCTCCGTGCTCACCAAGCGAGACGCGCACAGCACCGCGCTGATCCCCAGCACGCTCGCCTCAACGCCGCTCGGAGTGCGGTAGAAGCTCGGATCATCGACCCTGGCGACTGTTCGTGGCGCACCCAAGCTCGCGGCGAGCGCTGCGCTGACCACGTTGGCGTCGTCGGAGCTCGTCAGCGCGAGGGTGATGTCGGCCTTGGAGACGTCCGCGGACTGCAGCGTTGACCAGTGCGTTGCGTCGCCAAACAGCGTCAATACATCAGCTTGCTCCTCGACGCGGTCGAGGGCCCCAGGTTGCCGGTCGATCACGATGACCTCGGCCCCCTCCTGGCTCAACGCGCGCGCCAAGTAGGTGCCGACGTCGCCCGCCCCGATGATCACAACGCGCATGCTCATGGCTGCTCCTCTTCCGGTTGCTCGGTCGAAGCGGCCTGGATCGCCCGCGCGAATTCGTCGAGAAGATCGGGGGCCGGGGTGTTTGGGTCGTCGTCGACCAAGTCGCTGGCATCAACGCGATGATCTCCCGAGATCGCGGCGGTGTCGGTGACCTCGCCGGCGTCGAGCAACACCGCGGTGAGCGCGCGAACGCTCCACACGTCGCCTAGCAGCGTGCCGGCGAGGATGGTCGTCAGCACCACGGGTGCCTGCGCTGGAAATCGCAGCGCATAACTCACGCCGATGGCCACCGCCACCGACCCCTGCGCCAGCAATCCGTGCCCCAAACGGTGCGCTATGACCGGCGGCTCCATGGAAAATCGCGCCACCAGTGGCGTGAAGAGGCGAAGGGCGCCGTACCGTGCCACCACGAAGGCGAACGGCAGCAGCCACTGCCACCCGCTCACAGGCGCCCACAACGCGCCGGCGAAGATCATGACCATGACGTACACAGGGTGCTGCAGGCGCGCCAGCTCCGCGCAGAGCTGGGCCGAATGCGGCGACGCCAGCGCGACGGTCATGCCGAAGAGCAGGTTCACGAACAGCGGCGAGATGCCCAGCGCCGAGCCGATGCCCGACGCGAAGAACACCGCGCCCACGCTGGCGAGGAACATGCGACCGCCCTCGCGTTCGCGTCCGATAAACACGGTGAATAGCGCGCCACACACGACGCCGACGCTCACTGAGGCGACCGCCCACTCCGTCAGGCCCATGTCAAAACGCGCGGCCTCGCTACCACTGCGCACGGCGGCGAGCGTGAGCCCAAGCACCACCACGGCGATCAGCTCGCCAGCGGCGCTGGCCGTCTGAAGCAGGTCCCAGACCGGGCCGCGCGCCCGGTGCAGGCGCCCAGTCGACTCGACGATCGCGCTGCTGGACACGGCGGCGGCGGCGCCTAGGCCGAGGGCGAGCCAGAGCTGTTCGCCGGACGCGCGCAGCTCGAATCTCAGGCCCCACAGGTCAAACAGCGGCAGATCCAGCACGGCTTTGTCGGGCGGTGTGTCGATCCAGTACATCAGCCCGAGCGCGACCAGCCCCACCGTCAGCAGCACGGCGGTGGCGAGCAGCCCGCCCGCGACCACCGCGTCGGCGCGTCGGATGGTGCGACGCACCCGCACACCAGCGATGAACCCGGTCAGCCCGAGCAGCAGGCTGATGAGCGGCGTCGCCTGTTGCAGGTACGCCGCGGTGATGAGACGTGGCGGCAGCTGTGGGCCGATGAGGACCCCGACGATCAGGTACTCAACCCCTGAGAACGCGCCGAATTTGGACGCATAGCGCGTTAACCAATGGCTCGCGCCAAAGGCAAAAATCACCATGGCGACCAGCAGTAGGGTTACGCTCATGAGGGGCCAAGTCTCCGGCAGCGACCGGTGTGAATCACGGGTCGGGGGCGACGGAGACTAGCATGGCGCTGCGGGCGTCGGAATGGGGGGCGCCAAGCGTTACGGAATGAGCAGCACCTTGCCGAAATTCTCGCGATCATGAATCAGCCGATGTGCCTCAGCGGCGTTATCAAACGGGACCTTGGCGTGCACCACCGGACGAATCACGCCGTCGGCCCAGAGCTTCACAAGCTCCCGTGTCCACGCCCCGACACGATCGCGCTCATGCCACATGTGCCCCATGTTTACGCCCATGACACCCTTGTTGTCGTTCATCAGGGTGATGGGGTTGATCTTGAGCCACGGCACAGCGCTCATGTTGCGCACCAGCGACAGCACAGACCGACGTTGCCCGGTCGCGTTCGAGGACATCCCGAAGCAGATCAGGCGTCCACCTGAGCGCAGCAGCTGCAGTCCCTTGGCCCAGGACGCGCCACCGACGGGGTCCAAGATCAGGTCGAAGCCGACGTCATCCTTCAGCACGTCGTAGAAATCCTCGGTGCGATAGTCGACGACTCTGTCGTAGCCACGGTCGAGGAGGAACCGGTGTTTCGCCTTCGACGCGGTGCCTACAGCGAACGCGCCGCGCCATTTGAGCAGATCGAGCGCCATCAGGCCGACCCCGCCGCCCGCTGAGTGCACCAGCACGCGGTCGCCTTCGCGCACACGCCCCATCACCTCCAGCATCATCCAGCTGGTCAGGCCCGTCACCGGAATGGCGGCCGCATCGACCAGGTTCAACTGCTCCGGCACGCGCGCAAGCTGGCCGACGTGGACAACAACGGACGAGCTGTTGCCGCCAAATCGGGTCAGCGCGACGACGCGGTCGCCAACATCCCAGCCAACGACGTTGGGTCCGACGGCGTCGATTTGGCCGGAGACCTCATACCCCACAACCGTCGGCAGCGGCGGCGCGTCTGGGTAGATGCCCATGCGCGCCATGAGGTCGGCGAAGTTCACGCCAGACGCCACAACGGCGATCCGAACCTCGTCTTCACCGGGCTCTGGGTCGGGCGCTTCGCGTACGTCCAGCACGCTTGGATCGCCGATCTTTGGAATCCAAATCTGTCGCATGGTGCGGCTCCCGTCGCGCGGGCTCTGCCGCAAGGTCGTGTCGTAGGGCGCCATAGAAACACACGCGAGGCGCGGCGCAAGGGGCGGCTCTCAGTACCCCTTGAGTCGAACCACGGACACCAACCAGCGATACATCGCCCTGTGGTCAAACGGGTTCAACAGCCCCGGTTTATCGCCAAATAGATGGCCAACCTCGTCCATGTGGTCGGCCGGGACGCAACCGAGGAAGGTGCCCCACTTAGCGTCCTCGACGCGCACCAGCCCATCGTTGGCCTTGACGTCGAACAGGGTACCGTCGATGGCCGCTTCGGTCAGGGCGAGCAGCGGCTCAATCGGATCGGTGTTGTACTTCAGCTTCAGCACAAAATCGTGGGCCTCATCCGGCTCGCAGACTTTGAGACCTAGCGTGTGGTCGCTGCGCCCAGTCACCGAATAATACGCCACGCCGTCGCTATCGGGATGCGCCGCGTTGAAGAGTTTGGCCTGCGCGGGGCTGAACTGCATGAGCGCGGTGATGACGCTGCTCGTCGCGCCGTTTTGCGTGTAGATCGGCTTGCCGATCAGCTTCACGAGCGCGTCGATCATCGCCTGCACGCCAGGATACGGCACCAACTTGAGCACGATGTCGGCCGCGGGGCTGCCCATATGCGGCGTCGCGACGGTGATGACGCTGGCCACCAACTCCGGCGCGACATGGGCGACGTAGCGTGCGTCCAACCCACCCTGCGAGTGGCCGATGAGGTTGACTTTGGCGTGGCCGGTCTTGGCCAGAATGGCTTTGACGTGGACCAGCAGCGCTTTGCCCCGCACCGTGGAGCTGTTGAAGGGATCCACCGCTGGTGTGAAGACGAAGGCTTCGCCAGCCTTGTTGAGATCCGCGCGCACGCCGTAGAAATAGGTCGCGAAGTCGAGGCCCGCGAACTTGTCGGCACCGAAGAAGCCGTGCGCGAGGACGATGGGATAGGGCGCGCCGAGCTTCGCCGGCGCCGCGTCGGCCTGAGGTGCATCTGAGAGGGTTGAATCTGCGCTGTCGGTGCCTGCGCTGGCCGAATCTGGATCGCCGACGTCTGGCGCGTTCGTAGCGACGTCCGCTTCGCGCGTCGTGTCGCCGCCTGTGTCCGCGCCGGCGTCGCTACCCGTGTCGGCCGCGACGTCGGACAGCTCGGCGTGCCCATCTGCGAGACCCGCGTCGAGGCTGGCCTTGGGCCGGCCGCCGGGCTGATCCTCGTCACTGCAGCCAAGCGCGCAGAAGCAACACAACGCGGCGACTGCGCAGTTGACGTACGCCGTCGATCTCTGGGAGTTGTGCGTCAGAGGGCGCCACATCACATCGTCCTACTGGGCGCTGGCGAGCGCTTGTCGGGCCAAATCTCGCACCAATCGCTCCTGCTCCACCGTCTCGACGGCGCGGGGGCCGCGGGCGCGACGGATGCTGGCGATGCCCTGCACGTGGGTGCGACCGCGGCGTGTCAGCACGCCTGCGGCGACCATGCCTGACCGACCCAGGCCACCCATGCAGTGCACGGCGACACAGGCGCCTCCGCGGAGCGCTTCGTCGATGCGGTCCACAACCTCCGCCACGCGGGCCAGCGGCGCGGCCTGCTGATCTTGGATCGGCGCCTGCGCAAAGGTGATGCCAGCCGCGCGGGCCGCGGCGGCGAGGTGCGCCACACCGACGCGTTCTAGCTCTGCCGATGGCAGCAAACACACCAGGTGTCCCACGCCTTGCGCCACGAGCGCAGCGATGTCCTCGTCGAGGCTGCGGCCGCGATCCGCGCGCCCTGGGCAGATGGTGATGCCCAGTCGCGCGTCGTCGCCGAGGCACGGGTCGTCGATCCAGTCGATCCGCAAGACCTGGTTGCGGGCGTGATCGTCCGCGATATAGTTCGCCCAGAGACCCGCGGCGTAGAGCGCCCAGCGCTTCTGGAGATGCGTCGATTCCTCGAAGCTCAGCGTGTGAACGGCGTATCGGAGCAGCGGCAGCGCGAGGTGTGTGGGGTTGCGATCTTCGCGGCAGAGCAGGGCGGTGTGTTTCCGCAACGCGCGCAATGTGCCCAGACAGCGGCGCACGACCGGCTGATCCACCCCACGAATCGCGGCCGGCAGCGGCGCGGCGAGGTCGTCGAGGCCGACCAGTCCACGCGTCAGCGCCATAGCGGCGCTCAGCTCGGCCTCGTTGGTGATTGGCGTCAAGATGTATTGGAGGTCGTTTTCAAATTTGGCCACGTCCGTCAGCACGTGCGACCGCCCGGTGTGGGCGAAGTCGATCACCCACGCGTTGTCGCGACCGTCCAGCAACAGGTTCGCTGCGTTCATGTCGCCGTGCACGAAGCTGACGTAGTGAAACGCTGAGCCGTATCGACCCAGATTGGGCAGCACATCGCGATAAAACAGGGCTGGATTCATGCAGCTCTGTCCGGGCAGCACCTCGATCCGCTCACCGACGGGGCCGCCCACGATCGATTCGACCTGCGCTTGCACGTCAGCCGCATACGTCGAGTCGAACGTATAGGCATCCAGCAGGCTCAGGCGTTCGTACTGCGCCGCCGACGTGAGGCGCGCCAAAATGCCGCCAAAGACCTGCTCAAGCACCACCGCGACGCGTGCGGGCGGCATGCCCTCGTTGTATTGCGCTTGGAACGTGCACACGCCGGTCCCGCCCATGGCCGCGTAGGCATACATGATGCCGGCCCGCGCGCCGATGTCCGCGAAGGCGCGCAGGGTCGGCGCGTCGTTGCCGAGCACCGCCTCGACCTTCTCAAACGCCACCCGCTCCTGCGCGATGAGATCCCGCGGTCCCAGCTTCAGCACGGTCGGCGCGATCTGGTGGCCGTGTAGATCCTGGCCCGCCACGCGAAACACGCGCGCGCCGGAGAAGCCGCCCGCGAGCGGCGTCAGCACGACTGAGGCCGCGTCACTGTACAGCACGGCCACGACATCAGCGTCGACGTGCCCCAGCGGCGCGACGTCACGCGCAGTCAGGGCCGAGCCGCTGGCGATTTGAATCTTCGGGCGTGACGATGGCGCCGGCACCGCGGCAGCCAACGTTTTGCCGGTCGGGAGCAGCCAGTTCGCGAAATCTCCCACGCTGTGCTCAACCCGAACGCCAAGCAGCCGCTCCAGCTGCCCCAGCGCGTTGAAGTGCTGGGTGCGTGAGGCGCTCGCTGTCAGGGCGCTGCACGTCGCGAGCTGACTCAGGCCGCACCGCGTCGCGAGCTCATACAGCAGATAGCTGACCTTCGCCTCCGTCCACACCCCGATCACACCGACCCGCAGGTCGCCGTCGGCTGCTGCCTGCGCGCGCGCCACCAACGCCGCCAAGTTCGTGCCGTGAAAGTCGTTGAGACCGGACGCGTTGACGTAGTGTTCGTTCGGCCGCGACGCGACTTCGGCGTCCAGCCCCAGCACGAGCTGCGCGCCGGGCGTATTCGCGACACAGTGCGGGCCAAAACGCTCAAAATGTTGGCGGTCTACCTGGGGGTCGCGCTCATGCCCAACCGGATCATGCCCAACCGGATCATGCCCAACCGGATCATGCCCAACCGGATCATGCCAGTCACGCACATGTACAATCGTGAGTTCGTCGACAGCCTGCGCACGTGCCCAGCGCATGATCTGCGCCATGGGGCCGCGAGTCGGGTCACGACCGAGCAGGCGCACCGCCTCTCGACGCCCCACATGGAGTCTGTTCGGCAAGGCGACATGCTCGCTGACGTGGGCCACGAAATCGCGCTGCATGCATTGGCTGAACAGGACGGCGTGGCTCACGGTGCGCTCGTGGATGCGGGTTTGTGACGCGGTCGCGCGACGAAGGCTGCGCCGGGCGACTGGTAACGGCGTGTGTCGGTCGAACGTGTCAGACAGTTGAGGTCAGCGCCGCTATGGTGCGACGAGAATATCGAGGTGGCAACCGACGCTCCAGGGTTCGCTGGGTTTCCGGGCTGTTGGCCGATGCGCTGCAGGCGCCTTGGCGCGCCATCGGGCGGGTTTGTGACCGCCGCGTCCTAGCGCCAACAGCGGGAACGCGCCGCTGGCGGTCCGATGCAGCCTTGCGAACAGCGGCGCGTGTTCGTAGCGTGCGACGGAGCGAACCAGGAGGTTGCCATGATTCCCCCCGTCTCTTCGATGTTTGCGCCGGGCCGTCAACGCCGAAACCATGACATTGCTCAGCTCCGCGCGCGTCGCGTACACCCCGCGGCGGTGCGCTCAGCGACGCTCCCCGCGCTGGTGTTGGCGATGACGGTGGGATTGTCGCTCACGAGCGCACAGCCCGCGACCGCCGCTCCGGCGATCGCCTGGCATGGTGACATCGCGTGGGTGCCGTTTGACCAAGCGTTGGTCCGCGCAAAGGCCGAAAACAAGGCGATCTGCGTGGTCGTGTACGCGAATTGGTGCCCGAAGTGCCGCTCGCTGGCGCCGCGATTCGCGGAACAACCGATCACGGGGGCCAGCGGCGACGTGATCATGGTGCTGCAAAACAGTGACGAGCGGCCCGAGTGGCTCAAACAGCGCTTTGGAGATCTCGGCAACTACGTACCACGCGTATTTTTTCTGAAGCCAGATGGCACCGTGAATACCGGGATCAACAGCGGCAACGCCAAGTTCCCGTATTTCTACCGCGCCAGCGAGGCCGCGCAGCTCGCTGACAGCATCAAGCGCGCGGCACGAGCGGCGGGCCCGGCGGCGGTCGCACCGCCTCAGCCGTCACCTGCGGCCGTCGCCCAGGTCGCGGCGATACCGCCCCCAGCGCCAGCCGCCGCGACCGCGCCGAGCGCCAGCGCTATCGCGACGTCGTCCGACCTGCCGTTGCTGGCCTTGCTGGCGGCCTTGGCCATTGGCGCTGTCTGGTTCGTCAGCCGTCGCAGCGACCCAACCGACGACGCCCCGACGACGCGGGACGACTAGCGGCGCAGGCCTCGTGGCACACCGACGTCATCCTGCATCACGGCGCGGGAGCTGCCCTCGGAGGTCGCGTTCGCGGCCTGCACGCCCTCGCCGCCCTCTAGCCTCAGGCTGCTGCGAATGAACTGATAGGCCAGCTCCGTCCGCCCCGTGAGCGAGTAACAGATCCCCAGCGCGTGGTGGATGTCGGGTCGGCCCGCCGCCAGCGCCAGCGCCTTCAGAAACACCTCAGCCGCCTCCTCCGGCTTCTCTTCGACGGCGAGCACCGCCCAGCCATACTCGACCAGCGCGGTCGGGTCCTTCGTGTTTCGATTGGCTCGGTCTCGCCGCCGCTCCAGTAGATCTCGCTCGCTGTGGCCCATGTGCTGCTGGTCGCGCGTGCCTGTCCGCAGGAAGCGTTTAAGGCCAGCCGTGAGCGCGTCTGTGAGCGGCGGAAATGACAGGGACAGAGTTTGGTGGCCCTGCCGATCTCGTGGCGACGCGCTCGCGCAGGCCGCCGGCATCACGAACTCAGCGTCGGTGTTGTGGTGAACAAACACGAGCTCGATCCGCTGACCTTGCGCGACGGTCTCGTTGGTTCGCAGCATCAGCGGGTTCGCCGGCCAGCCGTTGCTCGACCAGACGCTGCAGGCGCCCGCCGCCGCTCGGTCGAATCCGAATCACGACGCTGGCAAGGTCGTCGCGGGGCCGGTGCGGCACAGGGGGGTTGGCGCGGCGGCGGGCGGGTCGCTCGGCAGGACGCGGCGCAGCGGTGGCGCGGGCAGCCCGGGTGTCATGCCGCGGCGCCGCGGGTGTCGCACCAAGTGTTGAACGCCCAGCGGTGTGCGTCGCGTGGCCGGCGCCCGGCGTCGCCGCGACAGCGTCATCGGGGTGGAGCGCGTCGGCCATCGCTTGCTTGTCGGCCTCGCTGATCGACAGCACAAACCGATCCCAGCGCGCTTGGACGGCCGCGGCCATATCGAAGAACTCCACGCCGATCCCAGGCACCGGGCTGGCGCCTGGGACCTGCATAACGTTGCGGCGGACCTGCGAAAGAATCGACACCGCCTCGCCGTCCGGCAGATGCAACCGCAGCTGCACGACCCGCTGGAGCTCGAAGCGCGCCTCTGACTTCATGAACAGACCACCGCGTGACACGTCCACCGTCGTGCAAGGGCTCCAACCGGTGCGAGTGCGCACCTCCACTTGGAGAACCACTTGGTGTCGCGTGAACTGTCGTTGGTGTGCCGTCATGCCGAGCCTCCAGACGCGTGACCCTACTGCAGCCAGCCGGTGAGCGTAGCTTTTCGCCGGTCACCTTGTGATGAGCCGCGCGACTGGTCTAGCCTCGGCCCCCATGATGACACGAACCACAGTCCAGCGCCCCATGTCCCGCACGCGGCCGCTCCCCGCCGAGGCCGCTAGGATCTGCGTGTTGCTGGCGGCGCTTGTGCCGCTGGTGACGCTGTTCTGGAGCGCAGACGCCGTGGCCGGCAGCATGCTGTCGACCGGCCGATCGGGTGAGATGAAGGTCGATGGTTGGGCCGGATTTTACGACGTCGGGCTGTTTCTCAACTTCCTCAGCTCGCTCACGCTGGCCGCGGTCCTCTCGCTGATCGTGGGGTGGGGCCCGCGCCGCCGGCGACACCTCGAGCGCCTGTCGGGCGCCGCGGCGCCGTTGGTGCTCGTGCTCTATGCGACGGTAGGCGCCGTCATCGGCACCGTCGTCGTGCACTACGGAGAGGGAGTCGGCCTCGTCGTGTTCGGTATCGGCGGGTTGATGCGCTTTCGCTCCAACATGAGCACGCCTGAGTCCACGGGTCGCGTGATTCTGGCCACGGTCATCGGGCTCTGTTCCGGTATGCAGCTCCCGCACGTCGCCGTCACAGCGACAGCGTTCACGTTCGTCGTGCTGCTCCTGTTCAGTCGCACCGTGTCCTATCGCCTCATCGTCCGCGGCCTCGATCCGGCGACCCTCGCCGAGAGCGCCGTGGCCCACCGTGACGCGCTCGTCGCCTCGCAGTGCACCGTCGTCGGCGAGAAGAAGAGCTTCATGAAGGCGCAGGTGGCCTACCTCATCCAGGCGCCGTCGCACCTCGATCCCAACGCGTTGGTGCAGGACCTCGGCAACCAGGTGCCCGAACACCTGCGCGGCGGGGTCGATTGGGACATCGGGTGAACCCAGCGTCGCCGTCCAGGCGCCTGACCCTGACAGACCTCCTCGCGGTCGCGGCCGGGATCGTGTGGCACGCCCTCCTCGTGTTCTCCTGCGCGCGCTATGCCGGGGTTGACGCGTTCTTCCACGTCGCCGAGTCGCGCTCCCTGGTCTCGGAGGGGCTGTTCGCCGGCGTCACGAGCCTGCCGTTCACGGTGCTCGGCGAGCATGGTCCAGACCACCACTTTCTCTTTCACCTGCTCGGGCTGCCCTTCGCTTTTCTCCCGGATTTTCAAGCTGTCCGCGTCACCGCGGTGTTCTTCGCGGTGGTCGCGACGGGCGGCACCATCGTCTGGTTGCGTCGTCAGGGCGTGGCGCGGCCCTGGCTGTGGGCGCTGCTGCTAGTGGCTGCGACGGAGGTCTACAACTTTCGCATGAGCCTGTTGCGCTCGCAGACCCTCGACCTGCCACTCCTGCTCTTCGCCATCGCGTTTGTGATGGCCGGCCGCGCCAGGGCTGCTGGGGTGGTCGCGTTCCTCTTCTCCTGGGCCCACCACGGCGCGACGATTCTGATCCCCGTCGCCGGGTTGTGTGTGGTCGCAGCGATGCTGACCCGGCGGATGGTGCCGCTCCGAGCGGCCGCGTGGCTCGTCGGCGGCTTCGTGCTGGGCCAAGTCATCAACCCGTGGTTTCCGCAGAACCTGGAATACCTCTTCTTTCACGCGCTCTTCAAGACCACGAACCCGCTCAACCTGCCCCTCGGCGGCGAGTGGCTGCCGGCGCTCCCGAGCTACATCGCGACGGAGCTCTGGCCCGCGCACGCGGTGTTGATCGCGGTCGTCGCGCGCCTCGCGCTGCAGCTCAGACGCACGAGGGAACGACCGCAAGCCGACACCACGGCGATGGCGCTGGTCTGGGTGATGTTCGTCGTGCTGACCCTGAAACACGGGCGATTCGTCGGGTTCTTGGTGCCGGTTCAGGTCGCCCTGATCGCCTTGGTGGCGCGTGACTCCGCCCCCATGCCGCGTCTCGAGCGTCGCGCCGTGGCGGCCCTGGCGTTGGCATGCACCCTGCTGCTCGCGCCCCGTTTCCTGGCCGTGCAAGCGCTGCTGGATGACGGCGCGCGACCCGGGGACTACGCCAGCGCGGCCGCCTACCTTCGCGACCACACAGCGCCCGGCGAGGTCGTCTTCAACGTCCGGTGGGATCACTACCCGATGCTGGTCTTCTACAGCCCGCGCAATCGGTATGCGATTGGTTTGGACCCGAATTACCTAGCCTATCGCGCGCCCAAACACTTTCAGTTGTGGAACAACTTTCGCGCCGGCGCGCGCCAGGTGCCGAACTTGAGTCGCCGCCTCCACACGCTCTTCGGCGCGCGTTTCGTGGTCGCGACCGCCGAGGAGAAGGCGCTGCTGGCTCGCTATCCAGAGCTCGAGCTGGTGCATGATTCGCCTGAAGCCATGATCTGGCGGGTTCGCGACGCCCGATATGACGGCCTGAAATGACACGGTACACCGCGTCGCCGTCCGTCGATCACAGGTCATCCGCGGTCCGCCCAGCGTCACGTCGCGTTTGTCGACACGCGACTTGGCATCCGTCATGCTGGCGCCATGGACTTGCGCCCCTCTCGTCCCACCACTCGATTGAACCGTGTGCCAGATCAACATGACGTCTTCCCCCACGAGAACTGAGCAGAGTCACGTCGAGCTGCTGCATCGCATCGGCGTCGCGTTGAGCGCTGAGCGCGACCGCGAGCGGCTTTTTGAGCTGATTTTGGTCGAAGCGATGACCCTGTGCGGCGCTGACGCGGGCACGCTGTATTTGCGGACCGACGACGACCACATGCAGTTCGTCATCATGCGAACGAACTCGCTGAATATCGCGTTGGGGGGCACGACGGGGCGAGCCATCGAGTTGCCACCCATCCCGCTGCACGATCCGCTGACGGGGCTGCCGAACCGGAAGAACGTGGTCACGCGCGCGACGCTGCTCAAGCGGTCGGTTCACGTCCCAGACGCCTACAACGACAGCACCTTCGATTTTAGCGGTACCCGCGAGTTCGATCGACGCAACAACTACCGCTCGACGTCGCTGTTCACCGTGCCGATGATCAACACGGAAGACCGGATTATCGGCGTGCTACAGCTGCTGAACGCCTGCGATTCGGTGACGGGCGACGTGGTGCCGTTCTCTGCCGAGAATCGCGCGATCGTCGAAGCGCTCGCCTCTCAGGCGGCCGTCACGCTCGACAACCAGATGCTGCTGCAGGCTCAGCGAGACCTGCTGGAGAGCTTCATCCGCATGCTCGCGTCCGCGATCGACGCGAAGTCGCCCTACACCGGGGCGCACTGCGAGCGTGTGCCTGTGCTGGTGCAGATGTTGAGCCAAGAGGTGTGCGACACGCGTGACGGACCGATGGCCGAGTTCAGCCTCGACGATGAGCGCTGGTACGAACTGAAGATCGCTGCGTGGCTGCACGACTGCGGCAAAGTCGTCACGCCGACCCACGTGATGGACAAAGCCACCAAGCTGGAGACCATCTGCGACCGGATCGACCTCGTGCGCGCGCGCATTGAGATCATCAAGCGTGACGCTGAGATCGCGTGGTTGCGGGACGCGGTCGCCTGTACAGACGACGCGAGCTTGTCACGCGCACCGCTGGAGACCGTGCTCGCCGACCTCGACGCGGAGGTGGCGTTTCTTGAGCGCGTCAACATCGGCGCTGAGTGCCTGCGTGACGACGATCTCGCCCACATTCGGCAGCTGGGCGAGCGTCGGTTCCTCATGGCCGGTGAGTGGTGTCCGCTCCTGACCGAAGATGAAGTTCAAAACCTGAGCATCTCGCGCGGGACGCTGACGGACGAGGAGCGCCTCGTCATCAACGGCCACATGGTCGAGACGATCCGGATGTTAGAGGTGCTGCCGTTCCCGCGTCACCTGCGCAACGTCGCGGAGTACGCCTGTGGTCACCACGAGAAGATGGATGGCACCGGCTACCCGAGAGGGATCTATGCCGGCGATATGTCGGTGCCAGCGCGCATCATGGCGATCGCCGACGTGTTTGAGGCGCTCACGGCGCAGGATCGGCCCTACAAACCGGGAAAAACGCTGAGTCAGGCCATGCGGATCATGGGGTTCATGAAACGTGACAACCACCTCGATCCCGACCTGTTCGACATCTTCGTTCGTTCTGGCGTGTACCGTCGCTACGGCGAACGCTATCTCCCAGCGGGCCAAATCGACGAAGTTGACGAGGCGTGGCTGCTGGCGATTGAGCCGAAACCGTTTGATTTGCCGCCAGAGTCGGCGCGGATGGCGCGATTGACCTCGCTGCTGCCGCAGTTTCGAAGCGTACCTCGGCAGACGAGCCCCGCGATCCGACGAAGCGGCGGGAGCGGCGGGAGCGGCGGGAGCGGCGATTGATCTTTGGGCGGCGCTTCGGGCACCAACTTATGCCCTGAACCAGATCGGAGCGCCGTCATGAGCCGTCACCTCGACTTTCCCTTCTCACCTGTGGCGCCGCCGCAGCGTGAGCGGCAGCAGTTGTTGCCCACGCTGACGAGCCTGATCGCGCTCTCGTGCGTCCTCGCGGCGAGTCTCGTCACACCCCTGCTGGCCGCGACGCCGCATGCCGAGTGGCGCACGCTCAGGCATGACGACCGCAACTCGCGCACCTCGCCCGGCGTCGGCAACCTGAGTCAACCGGTGACCCGCTGGCGTGTCCGCATTGGCGGGCGCGTGCAGCAGCTGCTCGCTGCGGACGCGACGTTGAACGACCGCGATGACCTGATCGCGCTGGTCGCTGGCGCGGTGTCTGCGCGTAGGTGGGATGGCGCGGTGTTGTGGAAGACGGCGGCCATGGGCGCCGTGGCGATCATGGCCATCGACGATCTCGACGGCGACGGGATCGCGGAGGTGATCGTTCGCGCGGCGCGGGAAGTGCGCGTGTTGTCGCTGCTGAGCGGCGCGGAGATCTGGCGCAGTGACGCCGGGGCGTTCGATCGACTGACGTTCGTGGCGGTGGAGGATTTCGACGGGGATGGCGTCGCTGACCTCGCGTTGGCGAATGACGGCGGCTTCAACGAAGGGGTCTATGGTGACACCCACGTCTTCGGCTTCGTCGGCGGCGTCAAAGAGCGGTTCGCCACAGCCAAGCAGGGCCCCTACGGCGCGCCCGTTCACGCGGGCAGCCAGGCCGCGCTCGATATCGACGGCGACGGCCTGCCGGATCTGCTCAATGCCGCCTCAGACGCCAGCGGAAAAGGCTGGATCTACGCGCTCTCAGGTAAAACCGGCGCGCTGCTCGCGCAGTCGACGCAGATTCAAGGGCTGCGCTGTGTGGGCAGGTACCAGCTGGCTGGGGGTGCGGTGCTCTGCGTGTCGCCGGCGAAGTCTGAGTTCGGCGTGCCCGGCGTCGCCGCGTTCAAGCGCGAAGGCAAAGCGCTCGTGCAGACGTGGAGCTGGGCTCATCCGGATCCTGTCGATGGCAGCGTGACGTGGATCGGCAGTCACGATCTTGATCAAGACAACAAGCTTGAGACGGTCCTCTTTGGCCGTGGCGTCGGGCTAGTCGTGCTCGACACGCAAACTGGCGCGCCCCTGGGGTCGCCCTTTTGGCTAGCGAAGCTGGGCGATGTCGGCGCAGGTGTGGTGGCGCTGGTTCGTGGCGTTGGCGCGCCCACGCTCATCGCCCGTGGGATTACCTCGGATCCCGCCGCGCCCGGGCCGACGGAGCTGCTGACTTGGTCGCGGGTCGGCGGCTTCCAGCACGCGGGGTCGTTGGGTGTGGGTGTGCTGGCCACGCCGCGCCTGACAACCGGCGCTGGGTTCGCGCCGCCGACGGCTACGTCTCTAGGTGGCGGCGCCAACGTGGCGTGGTTGGTGGATACGGATCAGGACGGTCTCGTCGACACCGTCGCGACAAAAACGCTCACCGTGGTCGCGAGCAAGACACCCGCACAGCCGGGGACGCACACCTTCGCTTCGGTCGGGACCATGCCATTTCAAGCCTTGGGCGGCGGTCTCCTCTGGCTGCGCAACGGCGGTTCCGGTGCGCTGGCGCTGCGCACTTGGGATGACGCGGTGCAGGTCCGCGACGAATCCGGGCTGCTGCTGAACGACGGCGACAGCGATGGTCGCGCGGACCTCGCCTACGGCGGCAACCTGCTCCCCGAGGTGCGTGTCGGCTGGTTGAACGCGACGGATGTGGCGCCGCGGATTCTGGTCGGGCTCCCCGGACGGCTGTTGGCGCTTGATCCGACCAACGCGGGGCCTGCGCACCCGCCCAGCGTCACGGAGGTGCTGCGGTCGGGGGCGGACCCGATGGTGGGTGTGCCGCTGGACGGCGATGGCGACGGCTCCCGCGAGGTCGTCGTGCAGTATCGGCCGGTCGGGCAGGGCGTGCGCGTACAATCGCTCTCGCTCGGCGGAACGCCCGGAAAACCAGCCTGGCAGTCAAAGTGGACGTGGGCCGCGGCCGACGCTGGGTTGCGCGCTGGCCGGCGTGACGGCCCGATCCTGACCATTGTTGACGCTGACGGAGATGGCGCCGAAGACCTACTTATGGGTATGCGGCGGGCCGACAACGGCGCCAAGGGTGGGCTGCGCCTGATCTCTGGCAAGACCGGCAAACTGGCCTGGAAGGCCGACGCGGCGGCCATCGCGGAGGACGGCTACGCCTGGCCGCCCGTCATCCTCCCGTCCAAGGACGGCCCGGTCATTCTGCAGTCGCTGTACAGCTTTCGGTTCCGGTACAGCCTCGCCGATGGCGCCAAAGTCGGGTCGTACACGGAGAAACAGCCGCGGTACGGTATCCCGAAGGTCGTTGACGTGAATGACGACGGCGTGCCCGAGGTGCTCATCACGGGCGGCGCGCACGGCATCGGCCTTGAGGACGGCGGTGACCACGCATCGCTCTGGCTGGAGTCCGGCGTCGCTTGGCAGAGTCAGGCTTCGGCGGTGTTCAGGCTGAACAATGAGGCCGTGTTTGCGACGCTGCTCAAGAGTTCGACCCGTGTTGAGGTACGCAAGGCAAAGACCGGCACGCTGCTGTGGAGCCTCGTCTACAGCGACGGCAAGGCGAGCCAAACCGGAACCGGCGCCACGACGCTGGCCAACCTAGTCGCGGTGCAGGACTTGGCTGGTGATGGCAAGCCGGCGCTGCTGTTCGCTTCGGCGACGGGCCTGCTGTACGCCGTGGACGCTGCGACGGGCGCCGTGCTGTGGGTGCGCAACTACCGCGGGACGATCGGCGCACCCGTCGTCGCCGACGTCGACGGGGATGGCGCCGTGGAGATCGTCGTGCCCATGCCGGACGGCTTCATCGAGGTGCTCGACACCAATCAGCTCGGCACCATCGCGTGGGTGCGCGACAATGACGGCACGGGCCCGGCCCTCAGCGACGCGGCCGACATCGACGCGCAGGACGCCTCCGATGTGCTGCACGCCAACTGGGCGGCGCTCGCGGGGGCACAAGGGTACGCTGTGCGTGTGCTCAGCCAGGACGGCGCCGAGGTGGTGCCTTGGGCTGACGTCGGCCTCGTCACCGCGACGAGCGTGTCCAAGCTCTCGCTGCAGGTCGGGTTGACGTATGTCGTAGAGGTGCGCGCCTATGGCGGCGCCAGCGGCAAGACCAGCTTCTCCGCCCCGACGAGCACGGATGGGGTCAAGATCGTCGACACCGAGGCGCCGACCATCTCACGTCTGCTCGCGGTCCCCGCGGTGATCCCGAGTGACCACGCCGGCACGACGCTTGAGATCGACGCGCAGGACGCGACTCGACTCTCGCTGGTGGCCTGCGCGATCCACGTCGACACCGGACTCAGCGCGCCGGGCATGCTGGAGGGCAGCGTGCAGCGCAAAGTCGCCGAGAAGTCGGTCACGTTGCAGCTCGGTTGGGACGGTCGCGCCGCCAACGGCGGTGCGCTCGCTGGACCGGGCAAGAAGGTCGTGATCTGCACGGTGACGGACGTCGCGGGCCACACCGCCGTGGCCGAGACGACGCTGCTCATCTGTGAAGACGGGTTCACGGCGGCGGCGGGCGCGTGTGTGTCGGCGTTGCGCGGCGACGCGGACGCAGGCGCCTCGGGGACCTCGACTAGGCTGAACGGTGAGGAGGTGGATGGGTGTGGCTGCGCCGTCCAAGGTGGCCGCGATCGCCTGCCCAGCCCCGGCAGCGTCGGGCTCCTTTTGTTGTGTCTCGGCCTGGTTTTGCGGGTAAGAAGCGCGCGACGGCGTGCCTTGAAGTTGCCCGCTCGGTAGCGTATGTCGGTCGCGCGTCGGCGCCGTGACCACGTCCCTCCGCGCCAACCACCCAACCTGGGAGCCCTCGTGTCCGCAGCTATCGTGCTCACCTTGACAGGCACCGGCCTCGCCGCCGCGCGCGACCTGCACGGCGAAGCCAGCGTTGTGGTCGGCGTGGACGCGGACCCGTGGCGACCAGGACGCCACTCACGGCTCGTCACCCAGATTCGTGGACTCAGCGCGTCGCCGCTCGACGCGAACCTGCTGGCGCCGATGCAGCAGTGGGCAGCCGCGCAGCCCTCGCCGCCGGTGGTGGTGCCTTGCTGCGACGCCGCCTGCGAGTGGGTCATTGACCATAAGCCTGAGATTGAGGCGTTTGCGCGCGTGTCGCCGAGTTACGTCGAGGCCGAGGCAGGGATGCTGCTCGACAAGCTGCGATTCGGGCAGCGCTGCGCCGAGCTGGGGATCGACGTGCCGTTGACGGTCGTGCCTCGCGATCGGGCCGATGTGACGGCGTTTATCGCGGCCGCCGGCTTGCCATGCATCGTCAAGCCGCGTGAAGGCCACCTCTGGCGACACCGGCTGCGCGGGCAAAAGCTGCTGATCCCGCAGACCGAGGCGGAGCTCCTGGCGCTGCTCGATGACGTCATCGGCGACCCGACGGCGGTCGTCCTGCAGGAGTTGATCCCCGGCGCAGAGTCCGAGTTGGTCGTTGGCGCGGTGCTCACCGACGTCACCGGCGCGCCCCGCCATGTGCTGACAGCCAGGAAGCTTCGACAGTTCCCGCGCGACTTTGGCTCGGGCTCCCTGGTGCAGACGCAGCACCTGCCGGAGGTTCGCGCGCTGAGCGAGCAGGTGGTTGGCCTGCTCGGTTATCGCGGTGTTTGCGGGACGGAGTTCAAGCGTGATCCCCGCAACGGGCGGCTGCGACTCATCGAGATCAACCCACGCCCGACGCTGTGGTTCGACCTGTGCCGCGCCGCGGGAACGCACCTCATTCGCGCGCACTTTCAGGAGCTCGCGACCGGGCGCATCTCACCGATCCGGGCGCAGCGTGACGGGGTGACGTGGCGGTACTGGGCGCGTGACCTCATCGCCCTGGCGCAGGCCCACGGCGGCCATCCTCTCCAGCTCCTGCGCGAGCTGAGCAGCAGCCCGCGCGCCGACACGCTGGCGACCATGGCGCTGCGAGATCCCCGCACCATCGCGGCGACCCTGGCGCACACGGCGTTTCAGGCCGTCAGTCACCTGCGGCGCTAGCCAAGGTCGATTCAACGCCGGAGATGACGTTCACAGCGCGCGGCGTTTAGCGGTGCCGCAAGCGTTGGGTCCTGGATTTCTCGAACAATCCGACCGAGAAACCGGACTGCCAGCGCCCCTGGGCGTCGCGATGCCAGCCGAGTTCAAATCGCACGCGGTCCACGCCGGGCAGCAGCACGTGGAGCCCGCCGTAGACGGCCGACGCCACCCGAGGCGGCCCGTTCAGCGCGTCTTGCGGGCGCCACAGCAGCGCCACGTCGCCGCCGGCCACGACCTGCAGGCCGGCGTAGAGGTGGAAGCCAAAGAGGGAAAACGGTCGTCGGTCGAAGAGCTCGTGACGCAGCTCAGCCGTACCGAGCACCTCGCTCTGCCCGTACAGCTCGCTGCTCTGCGCCACGCTGCGCAGGCTGTTCGGCCCCCCGACGACGTAGTAGTCATAGACCCCCATGCGACCCGGCCGCAGCCTGGCCAGCGCCGACAGGTGCAAGATCGTGAGCTGCGACGGCGTCCAACGCACGTGCAGCCAGCTGCGGTGGTCGAAGAGGACCCGCTGATAGTTCGCGGGACCACCCAGCACGCCGCCGTACTGACCTACGGTCGCCTCGAATCGCAGACCGCTGTGCGGATTCACCCGGCGGTCGCGAGAATCCCAGAGCACACCGGCGGAGAGGCCAAGCACGAGGTCGCCTTGGTTGTTGAGCACCACGGGGACGGGTGTCGGGTTGCTCGCCAGGTCGAACGTCGGGTTGAGCGGATCGGGCGAGACCTGCGTGAACTCGGCCGCGTAGATGAGGCGAAAGCGCCACGTCATGCGGTGAAAGAACGACAGCCGGGCGTTCCACGACGACTCGTTGAACAGCTTCACGGCGTCGAACGCTTGGTTGCGGAGCACACGCATCGCGTACTCCACCGGGACCGCGCGGCCGATCCAGGGGCTGGATGCCTCAAAGAGCAGCTCCGTCGCCACGAAAGGCTTGGGGGCCACGGCGCTGCGAAGGAAGGCTTCGAGACGAATGTCGCGACCCAGAAAGTTGAGAAACGACACGGCTGGACCGACGAGCCAACCGTAGACATCGCTGCGCCGTACGGCCGGAAAGACGATGTACTTCGGGAGCTCGAGGAAGTGGTACGTGACCGCGAGCTGGTCCTGGGGCATGGGCGTGGTCGTCACCCGGATCACCGCGAAGAGGTCGAGGCCTTGCAGGCGCGCCTCTTCCAGCCGATAGCGGGCGCAGGAGAAGCGGTGGCCCAGCTGTTGGAAGCGCGCACGGTCGACAACAAAAGGCCGCGTCGCGTTGAGGCCCGTGTAGCGAATCGCCCCGATTCTCCGCCCTTGAGCCGCCGCAGGGCAGGTGTCGGGGCGGGAGGCGGTCGCCGTGGCGGCGGCGGGCAGCGGTGTCGGTTTGGCTGTCGCGACGGAGGCGGTGGCGAGGCCAATACCCGCGGCGACGCAGCACGCGGCGGCCGTCCTACGCCACATCGCTCCACGCCAAGTCCCGCAACGCCGCGGCCTCTGCGGCGACCTCGCGCAGCGCCGACAACACGTCGGCGTCGCTCGTTGCCGTCTGCTGCCCGTCGGACGACGCCGGGGCGTCCTCATCACCCAGCCCCGCGCCGGAGGCCGCACGCATCCGCGCGATGACGAAGTCGCGCACTTCCGACGCGTTGGCGATGCCCCGAAAATGGCCGATGTGCATCGCCGCGCCCTGCGTGCCCTCCGCTGCGCCGCCGCCTCCACCCGCCGTCTGCACGACGAGATCCGCCACCCCAAACGTCCGCTGCAACGGCCCCTGCGAGACGCTGACGTTTTGAATGTTGGCGAACGTCATCGTCATCTCGCGCACGAACCAGATGCCCTCGCGGATGCGCAGACTCCGGTCCGTCACCATGTACCAGCGCAGCTCCCGGTCGATGCGAATGGTGAGCCAACCCAGCGCGGCGAGGCTCAACCAGAGCAGGAGGGGCAGGGTGGCGAACACCAACAGGAGCGCTGCGCCCCAGCCGGGCAGCTGCTCGTGGCCGAAGAGCGCGCTGCCGGCGATCGCGATCGAGATGCCGCCGAGCAACAACAGAGTGAAGCCATGGGCGATGAGCCACCCGACCATGCGGTACCGTACCCAGCTCGGCGCGGCGCGGAAGACGCGCAGGCTGCCCGGGCTGCCGACCGGCGGGGCGGGCCGCGGTGGGACCCTGAGAACGCGGGCTAGAAGCGCGCTGACGCCGCTCAGCTGGGGCTCGTCGGCGACCTTCATTGGGCACCGCCGTCGCGCTGGCCGACCGCGGCGCGAACCGCGGCGAGGTCATCGCGGATGCTGCGCAGCAGGGCGACCGTCTCGTCTGAACGTGCCAGCCCGCTGGCGACGTCGGCCGCGTTGGCCCTCGCTGCGGCGGGGTCACGCACGCCGCGCATGCGTCGATACAGGAAGTCACGCACTGCGTCGTACTCCAGCAGGCCCTCCAACGTCATCTCTGCGCCCGCCGAGCCAGACGCGGTTTGGATCATGAGGTCGGCGAGCCCGAAGAAGCGCTGCACAAACCCGGCGTGCAGGTGAATGTCCTGAATGCGCGCGTAGGTGAGCGTGACCTCACGCCGAAACAAGAGGCCCCACTTCATCGCGATGCCCTCATCGTCGAAGTGATAGCGCAGCGTCTGATAGCGAAACAGCAGGATGGGCAGCGTCAGGACGATCGCGGGACCACTCAGCAAGGAGCGCAGCAGATAGAGCCGGAGCAGCTTGGGATGCGGCCGCTCGATCGCGAAGATGGCCTCGTCGGTCGCCTGAGGCGCGGTGTCGAGGTGGGGGTCGGTAGGTGTGTTCATCGTGCCCATGGTGTGCGTGTGGCGACCCGACGGGCCGCGTGAGGGGTGTGCTTGAGTCTACGCCGATCCGTGCGAATGCGGCCAATCCGGGCGATGCGCTTTACCCGGAGCCCAGAGCTGGGGAAGACTACCGAGACGGATCACATTGGCCGCGCTCGGCCGCCTCGCGGAGACCCCTATGCCTCATCGTCACCTGATGCCTATCGCCCTCGGGGTGGTGTTTGCCTTTATCGGCTGTGACAAAGTAGACCGATTGAAACAGACGATCGCCGACAAGGCGGGCGCCGCGGCGAAGAAGGCGACCAACGCGCCGGAGGAGACGCCGCCGGCCACGCCTGCCAGCGCCGCAGCGCCAGCGGGAGCGCCAGCGCCAGCGGGAGCGCCAGCGCCAGCGCCGGATCCTGCGGCGGCGGCAGACGATGCTCCGGCAGCCGGCGACAACGCCGGAGCCGCGGCCGGCACGTACGACGCCAAGGTGCTCGCTGACATCCGCGCGGTCGGGACATGCGCGCGCGCGATCAAGTCAGAGTGCGAGGTGTTCGCCAAGCTCGAGGCGTCGTGCAGGGCCGCGCGGAAGACCGCCGAAGCCAGCCCGGCGTCCTATGAGCGCATGTGGCGCACGCTGGTGCACGGCGTCGCCACGGCCACGCACCGCAACTCGCGTTACGCGGCGGCCTTCTTGGCGAACCGGGCCTGTCAGGTGCCGGCCTCGCTGAAAGGCGACGAGGCCGTAGGGCGCAAGCTGCTGGACGCCCTGAAACGCGAGGGAAAAGAAGGGTATGGCGCTGGCCGCATCGCTGAGCTGCTGAGCAACTGGTGGCGAACCGATCTGCCGAAGCTGCATGCCGACATGGAGGCGCTGTTGATGGACCGGAGTCACGGCGTGCCGGATGCGCGCAAGGGGTTGGCGCAGCTCGGTGGGATCTACGCCGCGAAGCGCGAGTCGCTCGCGACCGCCCTGATCACTGTGGCGTTGGCGGAGGGCGACGACGTCAACGTGCGTGAGGCCGCCGTCGGGCATCTCGCGCGGATCACGCATGGAGAGCATCACGCGACCGAGGCCCTGGCCGCGCTGAAGACCCTCGCCGCGGCCCAGGCTGGTCAACTCACCATGCCGGCCTTTGCGGGCCTGGGTGACGCTGGCGCGGTGAGCGAGTGGCCGAATTTGGTGGCGCGCTGGCGTAAGGACAAGATGGATCCGCTGGTGGGCGGGGCCCTCGCCAAGGCGACGTGGCGCTATTCTGTGGCCAAGTATCCATCCGACGCCGTCGGTGTGCCGCAGCGCCTCGCGGCGTTTGACGTCGCTGTGGAGGTGCTCAACGAGACCGCGGTACCGGCCGACGCGCGCACGTGGGCGCTCTACACGCTGCAGCAGAGTGGGCACCCGAACGCCGCCGCCGCGCTCAAGCGTGTGGCGAAGGGTCCCGACGAGGTCCTGGCGAGGGAGGCGAAGGGGCTGCTGGAGCGCGTCTCACCGGTGGATCCCGCGCTGGCAGCGGGCGTTGGTAAATCGACACGCGTGAAGCCCGAGGCCGCCGGTAGCGCCAAGGCGACGCCGAAGCCTGCGCGGCGCCCAACCGCCCCAAGCGCAAGGCGTCGGGCCCCTGCTCGCCACGCGCCGCCGCCGCGACCAGGCCGGTAATCCGGCCCGGCGGGCGCCGTCGCAGGCTCGGTCGGAAGCCGATGCGACGCCTGCTTACTTCACCGGCTTCGCGGTGATCTCGGTCAGCTCCACATCGAACACGAGCTGCCCGCCCGGCCGCCCGTCGAGGCCGTTGTAGGCGAGCGGCTGCGGGATCCAAAAGCGGTACGTGTCACCGACGACCATGAGCTGCAGCCCCTCGGTCCAGCCCTTGATGACGTCGCCCAGGTTGAACGCGTGAGGCGCGCCCTTCGGCGAGAAATCAAAGCAGGTGCCACTGCGCGACCAGCCCGCATAGACAGCCTTCACGTCAGACTTCGGCCCGGGATGCGCCGTGCCGGTGCCTGCCTTCAGCTTCTTGTAGATCAGGCCGGACGCGGTCTTCTTGGCGTCCTTCGGCGGGCTCTTGAGATCCTTGGGCGCGAGCGGCGCGACCTTCAGGGACATCAACTCGAAGTCGACGGTGCGCGGGCCTTTCTTGAACGCGCTCTTCTTCAGGTGCGCTTTCTTGGCGGGGAGCCAAGCGAGGCGTCGCTCACCCACGACCATGTCGCCGAGGATCTCCTGCCAGCCCGGCATCATCTTGTGAAAGGACAGCTCGCGGGGCTCCTGGCTCTTGATCTTCCACGTCGTCGACGTGCGCTTGCCGGCGACGTCCCACGCCGTGTAGCGGATGTGCAGCGAGTCGTCGCCCTTGGGTTTGTCGGTGCCGGTGCCCGCCTGAAGAATGACAAACGGGATGCCAGACTTCGTCTTTTTTGCGTTCGCCGGCGCCGCGGCCACGTTGCTCGGCGCGTCGGCCCGCGCGCGTCGCATCTCATCCTTGGAGGGGCCCGCGTCGAAGGGCTCGGTGTCGGGTTTCGCGGTGTCTTCCTCAGCCGTGCCAGCGTCCACCTCGGTGTTCGCCGCGGCCGCCTCGCCGGCCTTGGATTCAGCCTTTGGGGCGTGTGCAGGCGCGTCCGCGTCTTTTTTGCCGCAGCCCGAGAGCGCTAGTCCAGCGGCGAGCAGGGCGGTTGTGAGAATCAAGCCGATGTGGCGGTTAGGACGGTTCATTCGGTGGCCTCCAGGGGACGGATTCGTTCAACGAAGCCATGGGATAACCCAAACGCTCACGGATGGCCATGCGGTCTGAGCGGCGTGGTCTCAGCGCGCAGGCCCCGTGCGCGCCGCCAGCCCAGCTGTGCCATCGCTGCGCGCGCCACCGCGCTCGGCGTCGCTCACGAGGGCGTCACGTTCCACCCGCTCGCGCATCAAGAAGACCTCGAGGTGCGCGACCCAGACGGAGATTGTCTAGCGGTCTGCGGGCCGGCTGAATGGGCGAAAATCCGTAATGATTGGCCGTCGTCGCGTCGCGTCGCAAACGAACATGGCGAGCAGGACCCTCTCCGCGCAGCCACGCCCAACGTGCAAGTAGGGTCACGGCCGAGGCGGCATCACGGCCCTGTTACGGCCCTGTTACGGCCCTGCAACGGCGCTGTGGTAGGGCGCTGTGTTAGGGTGCGGCGCTCACCCGTGAGGCGCCCCTATGTCAGACGAGACCGTCAAACTACTCATCGTGCTTGTGTACATGGCAGGCCTCCTCGGCCTGGGGGTCTACGCCTCCCGCCACGTGAGCGATGCGCGCGACTACTTCGCCGCCAACAAAACCCTCGGCTTCTGGGCGACGTCGTTCTCCGCACGCGCCACCGGCGAATCCGCCTGGCTGCTGCTGGGACTCACGGGGCTGGGCGCCACGGTCGGTTTGCACGGCATGTGGATCGTGCTCGGCGAGACCTTGGGGGTCGGCGCGGCGTGGTTGTGGATGGCCAAACCCTTCAAAAGACTCACCGACTCCTACGACGCCATCACGATCCCCGACTACCTAGAGGCCCGATTTCGCGACACGCAGCAGCGTATTCGGCGCGTCGCGGCGGTGGTGCTGGTCGTCTTCGTCACGATCTACGTCAGCGCCCAGATCGACGCGACAGGCACGGCGTTTGAGAGCTTCTTAGGCTGGAATTATTACGTCGGCGCGCTCGTGGGCTTCGCCGTCGTCCTCGTCTACATCACCACTGGCGGCTTCCTGGCCGTCGCCTGGAGCGACGTCGTGCAGGGCTCGCTGATGTTCGTCGGTCTAGTCGTGTTGCCGATCGCAGGCGTATTCGTCGCTGGCGGCCCCGACGTCGTCGTCACCAACCTGACCACCATCGACCCCAATCTGCTCAGCTTCAGCCACGGCGGCTGGACCACCGCGACCGTCATGAGCGCCATCGGCGGCGCGATGATCGGGGCCGGATTCCTGGGCTCTCCGCAGATCTTCGTGCGCTTCATCGCCATGCGCTCCGAGAAGGAGATCAACCGTGGCGCGCTCGTCGCCATCACGTGGACGATCCTCGCAGACAGCGGCGCCGTCCTCAGCGGGCTGCTCGGCCGACACCTGCTCACGGACGCGGGCCAAAGCGTCACAGCTGTGCTCGGCAACGGCGGTCAAGACGTGCTGCCGCTGCTCGTGGCCCACATCTTCCCGGTCGTCATCGTCGGCATCTACGTCGCGATTGTGCTCAGCGCCATCATGAGCACGGTGGACTCGCTGCTCGTCATGGCCGCCAGCGCGGTGGTGCGGGATTGGTACCAGCAGGTGAAGAACCCAGACATCTCGGACCTAGCGCTGACAGGGCTGGCCCGCAAAGTGACGGTCGGGTTGGCCATCGCGGCGTTGCTGCTCAGCTTCACGGTGGCGGCGGTCATGCCCGGTCGCACCGTCTTCTGGTTCGTGATCTTCGGCTGGTCGGGCCTCGCCGCGACGTTCTGCCCGACCATGATCCTGTCGCTCTTCTGGCGCGGTCTCACACGCCGCGGTGTCATCGCCGCCATGCTCACCGGCTTCGCCTGCGTGCCGCTGTTTCGGTTCGTCGTATTCGAGATCCCCGACGTCGGCCCAACCCTCGAGCCGCTGACTGAGCTGCCTCCGGCGTTCGCCTTCTCGTTGCTCGCGGCGTGGTTGGCCAGCGTCACCGACCCGGCGAAGACCCAGTTGGCGGCCGAGGTCACCGCTGAGCTGCGCGAGGCGAGGTCGTAGGCGATCCCTCTATTTCGGGCGGGCGGCGCGCACGCGCTCGACCAGCACGCGAGCGTCACGACGCGAACGGGCAAGCTGCGCGAGGTCTCCTTTCATACGGGTTCGCGGGCTGGGGGCGCGACCAGGCGGTTGCTGCCGCGTCGCCTCTCACAACAACGACTCCACCTCCAACTCCCGCGCGCTCGCCCCATCAAAATACCGCATCAGCCCGATCGCCTGGTACGCCGGCATGATCCGCTCACTCAGCAGCCCAATATCCCGCAAATTCGGCACTAGACGCGCAAACATACGACTCCGAAACATCTCCAGCCCCGGCGCCGCGAGCACACACTCTCGCCATTGCGCGCGGGTCATGCAGTGCTCAAACCACTCTTCGTAGACCTCGTACATCATAAAGCGATTGCGCATCAGCATGCTGACCTCAAACGCCCAGTCCTCCCGCTCCTGCCGCTCCGACTCGCTCAGCTCCCCGACGATGTGCTGCCGAAGCGCCACCACGCCATAGTGCACGTGGCGGGCCTCATCGCGGATGACGTTGCGCAGCAGGTCCTTCAGCAGCGGCTCCTCCGTCACGTTGTACATCGTGCCGAAAGCGCCGAGCGCGAGCCCCTCGACCATGATCTGCATGCCGAGGAACTTCATGTCCCAGCGGCTGTCCGTCATCACCGCGTCGATAATCGTGAAGAGGTTGTCGTTGATTTGGTATAGCCGCCCCAGCTTGGACTCGAGGTAGCGTAGGAAGACCTCCACGTGGCGGGCTTCATCCATCACCTGCGTCGCGCCGTAGAGCTTGCCGTCAAACGACTGCACCGACTCGGTCACCTGCGCCGACGCCATCAGCGCGCCTTGCTCGCCGTGGAGAAACTGCGACAGCATCCACGCGCTCATGCTGTGAATGAACCGTGTTCGCTCCTTGGGCGACAGCTTTCCAGCGTATTTCTCGGCTATTTCGATGTCAAAGAAGCTCTCTGGCAGCAGCCGCACCTCGGGGTTCTCCGGGTCGACGTCGAGGTGCCACGGCAGGTCGTCCCCGTCCCACTGGCCTTGCTTGGCGCGCTTGTAGAGCGTCGCCATTTCGGCGTTGTCGTGCGGGTAGGTCCAGTCGAAGTGCGCGGCGTGCCCCGACGGCATGAGGTTGGGCACGCCCTGCTTGCCGCGCTTGAGCAGCAGCCCGCGCGCAGCGGAGGGGCCGAGCGCCCGCAAGACCCGCGGATCGCGAATATGGGAGGCGACGTCAGCGGCCTCGGTGAACTCATCGACCTTGCGGCGCACCGCGGGGGGCAGCCGTTGGAGTAGGGTGTCGACAATCATGAGTCCTCCTCGACTGAACGTGACGAGTCTGTCTCGTCACAAATTGCGCATAATCTCCCGCAATCGGGCCTCGTGGCGCTTGTTCAGGAACTTGTGAATCAGCGGCAGCGCCGTCTCGAGCCGGGCCACAACGTCGCCTGGCGGCAGATGGCCCATGCGTTTCGCGACGATGGCCGTCTCAGCGAGGATCAGCCGGTCGATGGCCTTCTCGTAGACCTCCAGATCGTCCACCGAGATCTGCAACCCCGCATCCAACCCGGCCTCCCGCAGCTCACCCACAACCTCCACCAGCCACAGGTCGTCGGCCATGATCGCGAGGCTGCCCTCGTG
>ERZ889078.678-NODE-678-length-30007-cov-18.128873_pt1 | contig 30007 bp, 19 predicted proteins | sample MGYA00521266_ERZ889078 | MGnify/ENA primary metagenome ERZ889078 (study PRJEB32303, sample SAMEA104408618) | aquatic metagenome | biome: Brackish water; feature: Pelagic; material: water | place: Baltic Sea | collected 2014-06-16T06:34:00 | depth 76,534 m ...
AACACTATGTGAAAAGTTTACACACAGAAAAGATATTTATAAATTTATTTGATAATTAAGAAATTTTTTAAGTTTTTGTGTGGGGTTTTGCATTATCTGTTTGTAAGATTAGTAGGGTATTATTACATCCATAAACGACCTCCCTGGTGTGTTGGTCGTTTTGTCTTTTATATCTTATCGTTTTTTAAAGCATAAAAAAATCCACCCATTGCTACTATGAATGAAACACTAATAAAAATAACTTCTCCAATATCTACATAACTCATTATACTTCTTCCTTAGTGTTTGTTTTTTCTTTTAATTGACCACATGCGGCACTAATATCAATACCTTTAGAATCTCTAATTGTACATAACAATCCATGCTTTATTAAATACTCTTGAAAAGCAATCATGTCACCCTTGCTTGGTCTATCATAATCTGTTCCTGGATATGGATTGAAATAGATAAGATTCACTTTTGCTTTGATGTCTGTTAAAAGTTTAACAAGCTTCTTGGCAGAACCTAAATCATCATTCTTACCCTTTATTACAAGGTATTCAAACATTACACGTTTACGAGTATCTATTGGAAAGCGTTTGACTGCTTCTATAATAGAGTTTATGTTGTGAGCTTTATTCATAGGTATAAGTTCACTTCTAAGTTCATCATCAACTGCATGAAGAGATATGGCGATGTGAACACCTAAATCCATTTCGCCAAGTTTATCTATCTTGGTACTCAGTCCACTTGTAGAAACGGTTTGACGTTTTCCACCAATGCAAAGACCTTCATCTTCTTTAAATATCTCTATAGCTTTACTTAGGTTTGTTAGGTTATCAAGTGGTTCTCCCATTCCCATATAGACTATATTAATTTTACGATTGTGTTTGTGGTCGTTATCTTTTTTAAGTGTTACTACTTGAGCAACAATTTCACCAGCGCTCAAATCTCTTGTAAAACCACCTTTAGCTGTTAAACAAAATGTACATCCAACTTTGCACCCTACTTGAGTAGAAACACAGATAGTATACTTTGCTTCTTGAACGACTTCACCGTTACAATCTAGTTGTGTATCTTTCATCTTAAGCCAAACAGCTTCCATAGTTTTACCATCTTGAAGTTCAAGAAGATACTTAATAGTACCATCAGTTGATATTTCTTTACGAATAATTTTAAGTGGATTTACTAGATATTTTTCTGCCAATTCCTCTTTAAGAGCCTTTGGAATATTTTTCATATCATCATATGTTGAGGCATAATTATGATAGAGCCAGCCATAAATTTGTTTGACTCTAAAAGATGGTTTTATAAGTTCTTTTAACTCTTTTTGGGTGTAGTCCATAAGGGATGGTTTGAGTTGATTCATTTGCTAGTTAGCTCCTTGATTCGTTTCGTGACATGTGCAGTTAATAATGTCTTTGCTTGTTCATGATTTTTTAAAAAATCTTCGTGTGCGTTAGTGTTAGTATAATTGCTTACACAAAAAACTCCACCAGCAGGAATATCAAATTCTTGTGCAACTTTTAGCACTGCAAAAAATTCCATATTTTCAATGCCTACACCAAATTTTAAAAAGTTTTTTGATAACTCTTCATTGGTTGAAATGTAGTTTGATGAGTTGACAACTATATCTTTTTTGTTAGTTTCGTTAGTAGTTACAACATTATCAAGTGGAGTATATGCATCATTATTTAAAAATGCAAGTTCTATATTTGATGCTGTTTTACTCTCTATAATATCAAAAATTTTAGCATCGCCATAACTTCCAGCTGTTCCAACAAAGAGTATAAACTCTGGTTTGTCAAAAAGGCAAAGTCGTGTTAAGTTCATAGTAGTTTCTATAAGCCCTATTCCCATAGGTTGTGCGAAATCAAATGTTTCGCTATTCCCAGCGCAGATTATCATTTTTTATTTTCCTTTTTTAAGTAGTTTAGTAATGTATCAATTGTATGATACTTATCAATGCTACTTTGACAAAATAGATCAAAAGAATTTCCTCGTTTCTTATCATAAAGAAACCAATAGAAAACTAGAGTTAATTTTTTTAAAAAATTATTTTTGTTTATTGATTTATGTTTAGGTAAATCAGCAATCATATACTCATAACCACTTTTACCACCAAAAGCTTTTATTTTTGTTAATCTACCATATTTTTTTATATCATTTGGATAGAAGAAAACGATACGTTTCTCTTTAAGTAAAAAACATAATAAGAACGAATGGGCATATAAAAGTTTATTTGCTTTATTTTCTTTAATATGAAATTTATTATATTTAATGAGAAGCGATTGTATCTCTACTTTAAAGCTAGTTCCTCTATTTATAATAGTAAAGTCCGGTTCTGAGTTAATATAAGTTCTCTCTTTTTTAATGATTCTATCAGCATCATGGCTATTAAGTTGAAAGGTGAAATTGTGTTCTTTAAATATATTCAATTGAAACAAAAAAATAAAAAAATCTTCAATAAGCCAACCTGAAATAATATCTTCATTATATTTAGATAAGTTTCTTACATCAGCGAAGTAAATCATGTCATCATCTATCTTTTTATCAGGTTGAAATATTTCTTTAAAAGAAGTAATATATGTACTAAATCTTTCTTCTAAATAACTATGCAAGGCTTCATATTCTCTTTTATCTAAAAAGCTTCCAAAATGTATGATGCTTTTTTTTACATTAATCATATTACTAATATGTTGCTCTATTTTCTGGGTCATTATCTTGGTATTGATGCTAACAATGCATTAATTAGTCGAGGAGGAACACCCTCACCTATAACATGCCTAACAAGATTCTCACTTGCCCATTCTGGTGGGTTCCAATCATCTGGTAATCCTGTTAATATAAAAATCTCTTTGAGGCTTAAAACTCTAGCATCTGAATAAGTGCCATTTTTTAGTAATCTTCCTGGATGAACATTATTTTGTGATGAGACAGAACCGTTTGCCATTGTAATTGTCGGTGCTGGTTTGTCCCACTCTATTCTTTTGTAAGTTGTAGAGTAGCCTTTTATTCTTGTACCATCCTCTTTTTTTGGATAGTCTGTTTTGTTCTCTAAGGCTGTTTTTCCTGTTGGAGTTTGTTTTAAAAAAGCTATGTGTCTATTATTATGTATTTTTGCATAGTGGTATTGGATTTTGGATTTTTCTCCACTCTCTAAACTGGGTAGATGAGCTATAACTTCTCTGACTGTTATTCTATTTTGTTTGTTAGGAAGTTCCCATTTAGCAATTTTAGATATTAAAAATATTGCTCTTTTTCTACTTTGTGGTGTTCCGAAATCTGCTGCATCTACAATAGTAGGATTTACAAAATACCCTAGAGGTTCGAGTTCATTTTTTATATACTCTGTTATTTTTGTTTTAATTCCACTAACAGAGATATAAGTTTTAAGAACACCTGTTACATTCTCTATCATAACATGTTTTGGTTGGAGTGCTTTTATCATTTCAACTACATATTTTATAAGAGAGTTTCTTGGATCATTTTCTGCCATTTTTCCTGCGATACTCATACCTTGACAAGGAGGAGTGGCAATTAGAAAATCACATTTTTTTGCTTTTGCTTTTTTGAGTACTTCTTTATAGATAGTTTCATCTGTAATATCACCTTGAATAATTTCACATTCAGGGTAGAGTTCATGATGAAATCTTGCACGATTTTCAAGAAGTTCATTTGCTACTACTATATCTATGTCATGATTTTTTATATAGGTTTCAGCTATGCCGACATTCGCAAAAAGAGATACTCCATTCAAAAAACTCTACCTTTAAAGTCTAACAGGAATTTGATTATCATGTAGATAATGTTTTAAGTCCATGATGTCAATCTCTTTATAGTGAAAGATACTAGCAGCAAGTGCAGCATCCGCTCCATGATTAAATGCATCTCTAATGTGCTCCATTGTTCCAGCCCCACCACTTGCTATGACTGGTACATTTACAGCACGACTAATTTGTTGTGTAATATTAAGCTCAAAACCCGCTTTAGTTCCATCCGCATCCATAGAAGTTAAAAGTATTTCACCGCTTCCTCTCTCTACTACCTCTTTTGCCCACTCAACCGCATCAATGCCAGTATCTACTCTACCACCATTTAAAAATACATGATAATTTCCGCTTTGTGTTCTTTTGACATCTATTGCAGTTACAATACATTGAGAGCCAAAACGTTTAGCACCTTCATCAATAAGTTCAGGACGTTTAATAGCAGCAGAGTTTACACTCACTTTATCACAGCCAACATTGAGTAGTTTATAAATGTCATCAAGTTTGCGGATACCACCACCAACTGTAAGAGGAATAAATATCTCACGAGCAACTTGTGCAACTATATCAACTATGGTGTCACGATTATCAGACGAAGCAGTGATATCTAAAAAGGTAAGTTCATCAGCACCCTCTTCATTATAACGACGTGCAACTTCTACTGGATCACCAGCATCTTTAAGACCGACAAAGTTTACACCTTTAACAACTCGTCCATCTTTAACATCAAGACAAGGGATAATTCGTTTTGCAAAATAGTTCATGATAGCATTAACCTTTAATAATTTAATGAGATTATATCTCTTTTGAGTTTACAAATAGTTGAGTATTTTCATGATTTGTTTCACGTGAAACATAAATTCAAATTTATAAGATGGGTTTATAAGAATTTAATATATAACATACTATAATATTTCACTTTTTAAAATATAGATGGAGCAGTGACGATGGAAAAAGAAGAGGTATTAGGTCACTTAAGAGCGGCAAAGGCAGCACACATAAAGTGGGTTCAAAAAGCTAAACTATTAATTAATGGTTTAGATGTTGAAGAAAATGCAATCCCAGTTGATTCAACTGAGTGTAAATTTGGGAAATGGTTTTATAGTGATGGACAAATATTAAATGCTCTTACAAATAATCCTCCTGAATGTATGTCAAATATAGAAAGTTTACATTTTAATTTACATGATATTTATATGCAAATATTTAATATTTATTTCAACAAGGGTAAGGGGAGTTTTTTTACTAAATTTTTTGGTTTAAAAAGAAAAAATGTTTCTGATATTGAAATAAAAGTTGCCCATGATTATTATGATAAAATGGAAGAAGTCTCTAGGGACTTACTCGAGGAGATAAATAGACTTGAGAGAAGGCTAATTGCTGTTTCAGATGATAAGATTCAAAATTTAGTTTAGAGTGTGTTAACAAATAGCTCTTTTTGACTATTTGTTATCCATATGTAAGTAAAATTACACTACACTAGTCGCTATGAAAAAAGAAAACGTGAGAGCAAAAAAAAAGTTTGGACAAAACTTTCTAAAAGATGAGAGCGTTTTAAGAAAAATCGTCGAATCGATGCCCAAAAATGACAATAAACTTGTTGAAATTGGACCTGGCTTAGGTGATTTAACTAAATTTTTAGTTGATGTCAAAAGTGTAGAAGCTTTTGAGGTAGATACCGATTTGTGTAAACTGTTACAGAGCGAATTTAAAGAAGAGATTGACACCAAGCGACTTCACCTTAATTGTGGTGATGTTTTACAAGCTTGGAAGAGTGAACTAATAGATGAACCGTATGATTTAGTGGCTAACCTGCCCTATTATATTGCGACTAATATCATTTTAAAAGCACTCGCAGATCCAATGTGTAAAAATATCCTCGTAATGGTACAGTTAGAAGTAGCAGAAAAATTTTGTTCGGATGCCGGCGATAAAGTATTTGGTTCTTTGAGTGTCATTACTCAAAGTGTAGGAACAGCACACATTGTTGTAAAAGTTCCACCAACTGCATTTGAGCCTCAACCCAAAATAGACTCTGCTGTTTTTATCATAAAAAAGAAAGCAGATAGAAATGATGAAGATTTTGAGCAAATGCTAAGAGTTGCATTTAAGCAACCTCGAAAAACTCTTATGAAAAATCTATCAGTAATATATGATAAAGCCAAATTAACTGATGCTTTTAGTTCACTAGAACTTACACTCACAATTCGCCCTCATCAAGTTAGCACTAAGGACTATCACCAACTCTATAAAATAATATAATAAAGGGAGTTTGGATGGCAGAAGAAAATCAGGAAGTAGCTCAAGAAGCGAAACCTCAAACCGACACTAGATCAAATAATACAACAAACAACAGAAAACCAAATAACAACAGAAATCGTAAACCTAATCCTAACCGAAATGGTAATACTAATCCAAATGCTAACCAAGGTGATAAACCAGCAACTGCAAAACCAAATAAAAATAAGAGCCGTAATAATAGGTATAAAAGACAACCTACTCCAGTAGATGAAAACTTAAAATCTTTTGTTGCTCAAAATCAAGAAGCACATAAACAGAGATTAAATCCTCACTTTAAACTTGATTTGAATTCAAAAGCTAAAGTACGTATTACTCCGCTTGGTGGTCTTGGTGAAATTGGTGGAAACATTACAATTTTTGAGACAGAAAATGAAGCAATATTAATTGATGTTGGTATGAGTTTTCCTGATGAGACTATGCATGGTGTCGATATTTTAATACCGGACTTTTCATATCTTCGTGAGATTAAAAAGAAGATTGTAGCTGTTATTATTACTCATGCTCATGAAGATCATATTGGTGCTATGCCTTATCTTTATAAAGAGATGCAGTTCCCAATTTATGGAACACCTCTTCCTCTTGCAATGATTGCTAATAAATTTGAAGAGCATCATATAAAAGAGTATAAAAAACTTTTTAACCCAATTGTTAAACGTGAACAGTATAAAATAGGAAATGATTTTGAGATTGAGTGGATGCATATGACACACTCTATTATTGATTCTTCATCTCTTGCAATTACAACTGAAGCTGGTACGATTATTCATACTGGAGATTTTAAAATAGATTATACACCGGTAGATGGCTATACAGCAGATATACATAGACTAGCACACTATGGCGATAAAGGTGTTTTATGTCTTTTAAGTGACTCTACAAACTCACATAACCCTACTCCGACAGGTTCAGAGCTGAGTGTTGCTCCTGCTTTTGATCGCATATTTTCAAAAGCAGAAGGAAGAGTTTTACTCTCTACATTCAGCTCAAACATTCACCGTGTGCAACAAGCTATTGAACATGGAATAAAGTATGGACGTAAAGTTTGTGTTATTGGTCGTTCTATGGAGAGAAATATAGAGATTGCAATGCAGTATGATTATGTTAGATTTCCAAAAAATGCTTTCGTTGATGCTGATGAAGTGGCTCGTTTGGATGATAAGGAAGTGCTAATTGTAACTACTGGATCTCAAGGTGAAGCAAACTCTGCACTTTTTAGAATGTCAATAGGTGAGCACAGACATATTAAGATAAAACCAACAGATTTAATTGTGCTCTCTTCTCGTGCAATTCCTGGAAATGAGGGAAGTATTTCTGGAATGCTCAATCACCTACAGCGTGCTGGTGCGAGTGTTGAAATGAGTCGAGATATCCATGTATCTGGTCATGCTTCTATGGAAGAGCAAAAGCTTATGCTACGTTTGGTAAATCCTAAATTCTTTTTACCAATTCATGGTGAGTATAATCATGTTATGAAACACCGTGAAACAGGGATAGCATGTGGTGTTCCTGAGCGAAATATTTTACTTATGACTGATGGTGAGCAGATAGAAGTAGCACCAAAATATATGAGAAAAGTAAAAACAGTTAAAACTGGTAAAACATATATTGATAATCAAAATAATTATAAAATTGATGATGATATTATCTTAGACCGTCAAAAACTTGCTTCTGATGGTATTGTAATGATGGTTGTAGAGGTTAGTGAACAAAATTCAAAAATGTTGTCTAAGCCTAAGGTAACGACTTTTGGAATAGTTCCAGATAAGCAAGATAAATTTTTTGCTAAAGAGATGGAAGATATTGTTGAACACTTTTTAATGAACCTAAAACCAGGACTTATTGAAAATCCTAAAGCATTGGAAAATGATTTACGTCAGGTTGTGAGAAAACATATCTACAGAAAGATGAAAAAATATCCACTCATCGTTCCTCACGTATTAGTGCAATAATTTCAAAAAGGCCTTCTCTATTTAAGCATCTTTTATTAAAAGATGCTTTATCCCTTCCAAATGACCTAATTATCATGTAGAATTTCTTCCTTTAAATAATTTTTGGTAAAATTGATTTTCAATAATATAAAAAGATTTATTTCAGAAGATATAAATTTATAAAAATGCTAAAAAACTTTATTTTAGATAACTTTAAGAAGACGATAATATTCCTATACAAGGCTATATAAATGAGTAAAAACGACATAATTGCAATTGGCATAGGTGCGAGTGCTGGTGGTTTAGAAGCTTTACAAGCATTTATCAAAAATCTCCCAGCTAGTAGTAACATGGCATATATCATTGCGCAACATCTCTCTCCAACTTATAAAAGTTTAATGGTTGAGCTTTTGCAAAAGGGTACTGAGCTTGAAGTTCTTGCAGCGACGGATGGCTTAATTATAAAAGCGAATACTATTTATGTTTGTCCTCCAAATGAGAATATTTTTGTTGAAGACAACATGATCTTATTAAGTAAACCAAGGTCAAATATACATGGGCCAAAACCATCAGTAGACCTTTTCTTTGAATCCTTAGCTGAAAATAAAAAAGAAAAAAGTGTAGGAATCATTCTCTCTGGTACCGGAAGTGATGGAAGCCGTGGAGTCCGTGCCATAAAAGCTTCCGGTGGGTTCACCATTGTTCAAGACCCGCAAACTGCAAAATATGACGGTATGCCAAACTCTGCAATCAATACAGGTACAATAGACCTTGTTTTGACAGCCGACAAGATGGGTCCTGAACTTACAGATCTTTTGAGTTATGTTGGCAAATCAATTATTCGAAAATCGGGTGGTTCTTCAGTAAGTGTATACAAAAATATTTTAAATAAAATCAAGGATGTAAAAGGGGTAGACTTTAACCTTTACAAGCCTAGCACCATTGAACGCCGAATAGAACGTCGGATGGTTGCATTAAAGATTGTAACTCTTAATGATTATTACGATTTTCTTGTGCAAAATTCTGGAGAACCAGAAGCACTTTTTAAAGATATACTCATTGGTGTAACCTCATTTTTTAGAGACGGAGACTCTTTCTCCGTACTAAAGAATCAGCTTCAAGAGTATCTCAAAAGCAAAGATAATACTACCATCCGTATCTGGGCACCAGCATGTTCAACTGGGGAGGAAGCTTATAGTTTATCAATGATGATAAGTGAGATTCTAGGTGCAAATATTGGACAATATAAAATACAGATTTTTGCTACAGATATTGATGAAAATGCACTTATGTATGCCAGAAAAGGACTTTATCAAGAGAGTGCGTTGGTCGGGTTAGATAAAAACCTTAGAAATAAATACTTTACAATCAAATCAGAACATTATGAGGTTATTAAACCTATTCGTGAAATGGTCATTTTCTCCCGCCATAACATCCTTAGAGACCCTGCTTTTTTGAGACTTGATATGATTGTGTGTAGGAATCTTCTTATCTACTTTTCCCAAGAGCTGCAAAAAAAGCTTTTTCCGGAATTTCATTATGCACTCAACGACAATGCATTACTATTTTTGGGTAAAAGTGAATCAGTAGGACACTTTCAAAGTTATTTTAAAACGATGGATAAAAAATGGAAAATTTATCAATCAAACTTTCTAGGTAGAAAAGAGCCGCCGCCAACGGTGCAATCGTATGAAAGAGTTGATTTAATCAATAGCAAAAAAATCATCAGTGAGGTTAAAAAACCCGGTATAAATGATATACTTACTGATTATGTAAACGAATACATCATTCCTATGTGTATTGTACTTAATGATAATATGGATATTGTGTATGTTAAGGGTAAAAACCCGTATCTTATAAGACCAGATGGCGAACAAACTCAAAATATTTTTAAAAATGTCAACACTGCATTAAGTATAGAACTCAGAGCGGCACTTCATGACAGCAGTAAACAAAAAAGCATGGTTAAATCGAATTTTCAAAAAGTTGTACTGCTTGATGAAGTGATTCGCTATGTTCGTATAACTGTTGTTCCTATGAACGAAAAAAGTAGGGGTGCCCTAAGCCTTGTCTGTTTTCAAGAAGAAGACGCTGAAAACTTTAAAAGCTTTGACACAAAAACTATAAATAATGAAAGCTCAAATACCAAAGAGTTGGAATTTGAGTTAGCAAAGGCGAAAGAGTACCTTCAAACAGTTATAGAAGAACTTGAAACAAGTAACGAAGAGATGCAAAGTCTCAATGAAGAGTTGCAAAGTTCAAATGAAGAACTACAAAGTTCAAATGAAGAACTTGAAACTACAAATGAAGAGTTACAATCAACAAATGAAGAACTTCAAACTGCCTATACTGAACTTCGTACGATATATGATGATAAAGAAGAATCGGGTAGGGAAATTATATTTTTAAATAAACAACATGAAAGAATAAATAATCGCCTTGAAACAGCATTAAAAGGCGCAGAGATTGGAATATATGATTATCATATTCCTATTTCTGAAGAGGATGTCTGGAGTGAGCAATGGGCTGAAATTCTTGGATATAATCAAGGAGAACTACCTCACGATAAAACAAATATGCTAGCTTGGATGGATGAGCGTGTTCATCAAGAAGATTTAAATTATTTTCACAAAAAATATGAGGGTTATATAGCAGGAGTAGTTGATAGTTGCCGAGTTCGCCTTAGAATGAAGCATAAAAGTGGAGAATATATCTGGGTGGAAAATTTTGCAATAGCATCTAGAAGGGATGAGCAAGGCAAAGTATTGCATACAATTGGAACAATGAAAGATATTACAAAAGATGTGAAAGCTCAAATTTCATTAGAAGAGAATGAAGCACGTTTAAAGTTAGCAACCAAGTCAGCAAGTATTGGCTTATGGGAGATGAATTCTTTTGAAAAGGGTCTTTCTTGGGATGAACGCTCCTATGAAATTTTTGAAGTTGAACCAGGTACAGAAATTAATTTTGACTTTTTGAAGAATCTAATTCACCCGCAAGACTTAGATGCAATATATAAGGATGTGAACCTAGCTATTAGTGAAAAGCGTTTACATAACAGTATGATTCGTATGCTAAAACCTGGTGCCAAGGTAATATATGTGCAATGTTCAGGAAACCCTATATTTGATAAAGATGGTGTATTTGAACAAATAGTAGGAACATATATTGACATAACTGATCACATTGCAAAAAATCGAAAGAATTACCCAGGAATGTTATAAAATGACAAAAGAAGATTATGAACGATTAAAAAGTGTTGCACTTAAAAAATTAGAACTTTCTCCGGTTAGTTTGCCTAAAAATATTTATGGAAAAAGTGTTGAGGAGCTTGTTCAGATAAATGAGATTTACCAAGCTGAACTCGAAGCTCAAAATGATGAACTTCAAACAAATGTTTTTAATTTAGAAGAGGCTCAAAATGAGTTAGAGGTGCTTTTTACACATGCACCAATTCCATACTTGTTAATGACAAGTAAATTCAACATTATAAGAGCAAATAAAGAAGCATTAGAGATGTTTAACTCACAAACTTTTCTCTCTAAAAATACCCCTTTTTATACACATTTAGAGAAAGGAAACACAACAACTTTTTTAGATTGGATCCACAATAAAGATAGAGAACATATTCCGTTAGAGACACCTCTTCATACAAGCATGGGTCTTCGCTTTTGTGCCTTACACTATCATAAATGGTCTATACAGGAGAGTGATACATTTCTACTTTCTATCATAGATATTCATGCCCAAAAAGAGGAAAATGATAGATTTAAAGCACTTTTTGAAAATAGACAACAAGGAGTTGTTTATTTGGATGTAAACAATGTAATTGTGAGTTTAAATGAGACGGCTCTGTCTCTTATTGGTAAAACAAAAGAAGAGTGTATTTCGATGTTTTATGGTGATTTAAACTGGACTTTTATGGGTAGGGATAATAAAAGACTCTCTTTAGACGAGTTACCGTTTGCTAAAACAATGCAAACTAAAGAATCATGTCCTCCTACTGTCGTTTCGGTATATATACCAAGTACAGAAACAAGGCTATGGTTAAGAATGGAAACAATGCCCCATTTCTCTCTTAAGAATAAAGAGCTCATAGGAGTATTTTGCATTTTTACTGATGTAAGTAAAGAGTATATTTTAGATAAGGAATTAAATCAACAATTAGATAATTTTAAAACTCTTGCAAATAACCTGCCTGATGTACTTCTTCGAATTGATGAACAGCAAAATATTTTATTTATGAATAAGCATGGATGTGATTTTTTTAATATAACAATAGATGAAGTTGAGCATTTAAAATTATGTGATTTTTCAATTTTTATAACACAACAAGCCGATAATGTTTGTAGTATTTTAAATGATTTAGGGAAGCTTAGTAGTCCTATTACTTACTCTTTAAATCAAAAAACAAATGAGAGTCACAAAAATTACTTTTTAAGAATTATTCCTGAAAAAACGGATAATTCAAAAAAAGTATTTTTGATTGTGCTTGAAGATATCACCGAAAGAGTAGAATCTGAAGATATGTTTAATCAGCTCTTTTATAATGCATCAGATGCAATTGTTCTTACTGACCATAAGACAGGTGAGATAAAGTCAATCAATGCAAAAGCAGGTAAACTGCTTGATTTTGATATGACAAAACTTCAAGAGTACACATCAAGAGATATTTTAGAGTCATTTAAATCAAAAGATTTATATCATAAGCATATTGAGACACTTGAAACTTTTGGACAAGATAGTTATGAGGCTACTCGAACACTGCAAGATAAAAGTATCCAATATTTAAAAATATTCTGCACTCTTATTGATATTGGACATGAAACATATCATCAATCAATTATACATGATTTGACAGAACATAAATTACTTGAGATGCAACTTCAACAAAATTCACGTGTTTTTGAGCATACTACAGAAGGAATTTTAATTACAAAATTAAATGGCACTATTATCTCTGCTAATGATGCTTTTTTAAAGATAACAGGCTATTCAAGCCGTGAAGTAATAGGAAAAAATCCAGCTTTGTTACAATCGGGTAGGCACGACAAAGAATTTTATAAAGCGATGTGGAAAGAGATAGCAAATAATGGCTTATGGAAGGGTGAAATTTGGAATAAAAAGAAAGATGGTACTGTTTATCCAGAGTGGTTGGCAATCTCGACTATTTATGATGATGATGGTAAAGCAACTCAGTATGTGGCTGTATTTTCTGATTTTTCAGAAATCAAGAAAAATCAAAATAAATTAGAAAATTTAGCACATTATGATCAATTAACAAAACTTCCTAACCGTCTTTTACTTAATGAGCAGATTAAGCAGTCGGTAAAAACTGCAAAACGCAATAAAAATCAGTTTGCTGTTTTATTTATAGATTTAGATAGATTCAAACAGATTAATGATACTTATGGGCATGATATAGGCGATGAAGTACTTAAAAAAACAGCAAAGAGATTAAAAAGTGTTCTTAGAGAGACAGATATTGTTGCTCGTCTAGGTGGGGATGAATTTATTGTTGTTGTAAATGAAATGAAGTATATTGAAAATGTTCATATAGTTGCTCAAAGTATTTTACATAAATTACAACTACCATTTAATATTGACGCTAATGAGCATTATATTAGTTGTAGTATAGGTATTAGTATATATCCTGATGACAATGTAGACGGAGATGTCTTGCTAAAAAATGCTGATATAGCAATGTATGAGTCTAAAGCAGCAGGTAAAAACAATTATCATATGTTCTCAAAAAGTATGGAGGAGAGAGTAAAAGCTCTCTCCTCACTACATAATGATCTCAATATAGCATTAAGTAATGATGAATTTTATTTAGTTTACCAGCCACAGTATGATGTGTACAAAGAAAAACTCTTAGGTTTTGAAGCACTTTTACGCTGGAAACATAAGACAAAAGGAGAAATAGGTCCAGCTGCTTTTATACCTTATACTGAAGAGTCTAAACTTATTATTCCTATTGGAAAATGGGTTATAAAAAAGGCGATTGAAGGCTACGAAGAGATGAAAAAAGTCTTAAACAAGGATATAACTATTTCTGTAAATGTCTCTCATGTTCAGTTAAGTGTAGACTTAATTAACACACTTAAAGAACTTATGAAAGTACATGATAATTTAGAAAAAATCATAAAAATAGAAATTACAGAAACATCTGCTATGAATAATTTAGAAAATACTCAATTTATTATTGGCGAGATTAAAGCTTTAGGGTTTAAGATATCTTTAGATGATTTTGGTACAGGTTATTCAGCTCTTAATGCGATTAAAACTTTGAGAGTAGATGAGATTAAGATAGATAGGTCATTTATAAAAGATGTACCAGGAGACAAGGATGATGAAGAGTTAGTTTCAACAATTATTGCAATGGCTAAAGTAATGAAAAAAAGTGTTGTAGCCGAAGGAGTCGAAGAAGAAAAAACAAAAGATTTTCTTTTAGAGAGAAGCTGCCCAATTATTCAAGGCTATTTTATTAGTAAGCCTTTAACATTAGATAAAGCAATACAATATTTACAAAAAACTAATCATTAGTTAGGTAAAGCAGTTGACTGCAGTTAGTAACATGGCAAGATTTATAGTATAATTTGCTTATTAATTCTTAAAGGCAAGATTTGTCAAAAAATAAAAATGAACAATTTGAAAATGCTGTTAAAACTATGATGTTGCATGTGGGAGAAAATCCACAAAGAGAAGGATTATTAGATACTCCCTCTCGTGTAAAAAAAGCTTATGAATTCATTTATGGTGGTTATAAAGAAAATCCGAAAGAGATTTTAGAAAAAGCACTTTTTACAAGCAGTAATGATGAGATGGTTCTTATTAAAGATATAGAATTTTATTCAACTTGTGAGCACCACTTGCTACCTATTATTGGTCGTGTTCATGTGGCTTATATTCCAGATGGTAAGGTAGTAGGGCTTTCTAAGATTCCTAGAGTTGTAAATGTTTTTGCTCGTCGTATGCAGATTCAAGAACAGCTCACTGAGCAAATTGCCGATGCAATAATGGATACTATCGCTCCAAAGGGTGTGGCTGTTGTGATACAAGCTCGTCATATGTGTATGGAGATGCGAGGAGTAGAAAAAATAAACTCTACTACAACATCATCAGCTCTTCGAGGTCTGTTTAAAAAAGATGAAAAGACAAGAAGTGAATTCTTCTCATTAATTAACTCACCAACGGGTACAAGATACTAATTTAAATGCCATTATCCTCCCTTAAAGACAAACTCTCTTCAAAAAACTACTCAGTTGCTTTTGGAGAGGTTGTTAAAATCAATGCAACGATTATTACAGCGATAGGGCTTAAGGTTAGTATTAGTGATATGGTTAAAATTATTTCTAATACTACTGCTCATGAAACTGTTGGTATGGTTACAGAAATCGATGGAAATACTTTTTTTATAACACCTTTTAGCTTTGTAGAGGGGTTTTGTTCTGGTGATAGAGTGTTTTTGGACTCTAATGGTTTAAACATTCCAGTTGGAACTTCACTTTTAGGTCGTGTTGTGGACCCTTTTATGCGACCAATTGATGGTAAAGGTTCTATCAATAACACTACTCTTTCTCCCATTATTAAAGCTCCAATTGCTGCAATGAAAAGAGGTATGATTGATGAAGTTTTTAGTGTTGGTGTGAAAAGTATAGATGGACTTTTAACCTGTGGAAAAGGACAAAAACTTGGAATTTTTGCAGGAAGTGGGGTAGGAAAATCTACTCTTATGGGGATGATTGTTCGTGGTGCAGATGCTCCCATAAAAGTAGTGGCACTTATTGGTGAGCGTGGTCGTGAAGTTCCTGAGTTTATACAAAAAAATCTTGGTGGTAATTTAACTAATACGGTTATTGTTGTTGCAACATCTGATGATAGTCCTTTAATGCGAAAGTATGGTGCTTTTGCAGCCATGAGTGTGGCTGAATACTTTAAAGATCAAGGTTTAGATGTTTTGTTTATTATGGATTCTGTCACTCGTTTTGCCATGGCACAGCGTGAAATAGGTTTAGCACTGGGTGAACCACCAACTTCAAAAGGGTATCCTCTATCCTCTTTGACTCTTTTACCACAACTCATGGAGCGAGCAGGAAAAGAGGAAGGTAAAGGCTCAATAACGGCTTTTTTTACTGTTTTAATTGAAGGTGATGATATGAGTGATCCTATCGCAGATCAGTCGCGCTCTATTTTAGATGGACATATTGTACTTTCACGGGAGATGACAGATTTTGGAATCTATCCTCCTATACATATTTTAAATTCAGCATCAAGGGTTATGAACGATATTATTTCTAAGGAACATTTTAAAGCAGTGTTAAAATTTAGAAAATATTATACACTGCTTAAAGAGAATGAAGTGCTTATTCGTATTGGAGCATATACGAAGGGGAGTGATGCTGAACTAGATGAAGCTATCGAAAAAAAAGCACAGATGGAACGGTTTATGTCTCAAGGAGCTACTTATCATAACTCTTTTGAAGATACCTATAATGAGCTTATTGCCCTTATGAAATAATCGCTTCTACTTCTGTCCAGCTATTTCTATCTATCCTATCATTTTGAGTGATTGCTAACTGTTTTTTTGACATAGCTTCGTAGGTTTTCATAAGAGATTTAATTTCGTTATCGCTACCAAAAATATCGATATAAGAGTAGATAATATTTTTAGCACCTCCAAAACTATTTTTTGCTAAATAAGCTTTTATTCTTGAGTGAAAACTCACTCGAAGTAAATCCCCAACCCTCCCTTTTCTCGTTTGGACAAGTAATAATCCATCAAGTGTTGTTTTAATACCATTGGGATTTGCTTTAAGAGCAAACTCTTCACATTCATGAATGAGTTTTGCCCAATGTTTATTGAGTAAAACACCAAGTTCACTACTGTTTAGGGCAGGGTGTTTATCAAGGGTTTCATAGCATAATTTAAAATCATTATTTTGGTAAGCTTTTTGAAGATGAGACATATTTTCAAAATCACTATAAATTCTTTTGAGCTCTTCTTTTATAAAAGAACTTCGTTTAAATTTCAGGAGAAGCTCTTTTGCTTTTACTAAATCACCTTGATTTATAAGTAGATCAATTTTAGTAATATTTTTTTCAATACTTTGATTCAGTACAACATATGTAGGAGCTTCTTGAAAGAGTGGATTATCATGTAGTAATTCTTCGACAGTCTGAAAATCATCTCTTTGTATAGCTAGTAAGAATGTCATAAAGTTTTTATCTTTATTTAAAAACAGTTTGATAATTGGGCGTTTTGAGACGACTGTGATATACTCATCTAAGAGGGCCTTTGCATGGTCATCTTTTCCTAAAGTCATATGTCTTTGGGCATTGATAAAACTATCTCTCCAAGCATCTTCTAGTTTAATATAAATAGGTGTCTGTTGAAGTGCTACGTGTTTTGTAGCCATAGCAAAAGCAAGGGCATATTTTTTTTCAAGATACAAAATTTTAAATCTATTGTAGTTTTCAAAAGAGGTAAAAAGAGCATCAATTTCTCTCTTTTTAGATTTTATTTTTTTGATAGGTAAGATGATTTTTTGTGCTAAGGTTTTGTTTTGGTTGAGTAGTGCATTTAATGCATTTTGATAAATTAGCTTATATCTTTGCTCAAGAATTTTATACTCTCTACTCTCTAGTAGCATCTTCTCTTGCTCGATTATCTCATATGCTGCTTCTAAATTTCCTTGCATAATGAGTTCTTTAAGCTTGTGAGGAGTAGCTAATTTTACATTTATAATACTATAATCTTTAAGAGTAACTAAAAGAGATTCATCGTTGATCAGTTCCATCTTTTCTATATTGTATGGAAATGTTACATATTTTGCATGAACAATTTTCCCCTTATATATATCTGCAATGGCAATATAGTTTTCATCACCACTCAGAGCTATAAAATTAGGATTTGGCATTTTTATTATCTGTTTTACATCACTAAAGGGGGCATCAATAGTGCTTATGATTTCTTCAGTTTTAAGTGAATGTACTATTACTTTACCACCAATATTGGCACTTACAATAGTATGTTGATCTATAAAACAAAGGGCATCAATATGTTGCCCCTGTTCTATTAAAACTTGGTTATTGTACTGTATGTATATATCTGAGATAATAAGAGCTCCACCTTGACCTGCTGATGCTAAGGTTGTATTAAAGAGGGCAAATGCACTTATAAAGTTGTTTGTTATATTCTTTCTTTTATAAGGAAAAGAGCATATTCGTGCAAGGAGTGCAGAGTTGTCGTATCTGTATTGTAGAACTCTTCCTTGATCTGTTCCTGCAATTATATAAGGCAAAGAGAAGCTAAGTTTATTTATATATTGATTTGCAATTTTGATACTTTTAATGATTTTTTTTGTTTTTAAATTAAGTATATTGATAATATTTTTGTTTGCAAAGGCAAGAAGTGTAGCATCTTTACTTACACAAATAGCTGTAGTCTCAGCCCCTAATTCTTTATGAATTAATTTTTTAATAATCTTATAATTTCTAGTATCAACTATTTTTGCACCATTATATTTTGTTGTATAAAAAATATTACCATCATCCAAGAGGGTAAGATCTGTTATTTGGGAACGTTCTTTGATTACTATATCTACACTAGGCATTCTCTCTATACTCCAATTGGTTTGAGCATATACTTAAATGCCCCACAGTGTAGTTATTATACATATTTATAGCTTAATTAACTCAATGAAATGCACAGGCATAAAATATAAGAATATATCAACAGTCTTGATGAGCTTTAAAGAGTCAATATATTTTATTTACCAGTAGTTGTGGAGTTATTTTTCCATTGAACTCATTTTTAGCCACTGTGTAACTGCAACTTATCTTTCTATTCTCTGGCATCTCATAAACTGTTCGAAAAGCGATAACTTCAACTGTTTTTCTTTGGTGTGGGTATTGACGTACTTCAATTCTAGAGTGTGATTTATCTGCACCCATAAGTTTAATACTCACAACTTCTGCCTCTTGGATGAGAAAACTTGGACGACGATTGGCCTCTCCATAAGGCTCGAATGTATCAAGTAAATTGAGTAAATCTAGGTCAATGTCGTCACTACTTAAAATTCCCGTAATTTGCTCTTTTGGTATAAAATCTTTTGGGTCGAGTTTTGAGGCACTGAGGTTAATAGCCTTTTTAAAATCTTCTATATTCTCCTCTAGTAAACCAAGACCTGCTGCCATTTTATGCCCACCAAACTTACTAAGATAGTGTTCATTTGCTTTAATAAGTTCATAGATACTAACATCACCAATACTTCTAGCACTCCCTTTTGCAATACCATTTTCAACACTTAAAACAATCGCAGGTTTAGCAAACTTATCGACTAATCTTGAAGCAACAATTCCAACTACACCCTCATGCCAACCCTCTCCAGCTACGACGATAAGCTTATCTTCTTCATTTACAGCTTTCATCGCTTCTGCTGTAGTTTGGGCTTCAGTCTCTTTTCTCAAGTCATTGAGTTTTCCAAGTAGTTCAAACTGTTTATAGGCATCTTGGATAGTTGTGGCGGTATAAAAATCAAGGGCAATACTTGCATCTTCAAGTCGTCCTGCTGAGTTTATTCGCGGTGCGATTTGAAAACCGATATCTTCACTAGTGATAGTTCCTTTGTTTAAAAAATCTCTGATGATTATAGAAGAGGGACGATTAGATGTTTTAATGAGTTTGAGTCCCTCTTTAACAAGAGTACGGTTAATATCAATAAGTGGCATAATATCAGCAATAACAGCAATCGCCAAAATATCTAAAAATTGTCTCATATCAATAGTAAGATTTAACTCACGTTTCAGAAGTCCTAAGAGTAACCAAGCCACCTGAGCACCACAAATCTCTTTAAAGGGGTAATTACATGATAATAGTTTAGGGTCAACTATAAAAAGAGCTTCAGGTAAGTTCTCAGAAGGTGTATGATGGTCGGTTATAATAAGGTCAATACCTCTTTCTTTACAAACAAGAGCTGCTTCATTTGCAGCAATTCCATTATCAACAGTAATTACCAAATCGGCATCTACTCTTTTTAAAACATTAGGTGAGACTCCATAACCATCTTTAAAACGGTTGGGAATAATAGCTTCAAGAGGATAAGGAATTTGCCTAAAAAAATCAACCATTATCGCAGTTGAACTCACACCATCTACATCGTAATCACCTACTAACGTTATTTTTTTGTTAGCTCTTATTGCATCAGCTATTTTTTTGGCAGCTTCTGGAGCATTATGGAGTAGGGCAGGGTTTGGGATTTGTGAAAGCTTTTTTTCTTCGCACTCAAATCTACATGATAATTCTTGGTAAAGTTCTTGTTTTGTAATAGTTTTAATATTCATAGTGGGGAATTATAGTCTATTTTGGGAGTAAATGTAAAAAACCTGACAAAATGTCAAGTTCTACATGATAATTTTAAAAAAATTAGTCGTTATTTAGAGAGGCTGCAACAAATGCTAAAATTGAAGCATTTGGAGTTTGTAGTCTTGAAGTAAATTCTGGGTGAAATTGTACTCCTAAAAACCATGGATGTCCCTTTATCTCAACTGTTTCAATAAGACCATTTGACTCACCAGTTACAATCATACCGGCATTTTCAAGCTGCTCTCTATAAGCAGGGTTTGCTTCATAACGGTGACGGTGACGTTCGTGGATAGTTTTAGCACCACCATAAGCTTTTTGGATTATTGAGCCATCTTTTGTATCACAAGGGTACTCACCAAGTCTCAGTGTTCCGCCCATTGGTGATTTGTGAGTTCTGAGTTGTGAGTTTCCACTTTGGTCTAAGAAGTTATCTATAAGGTAAACCATAGGGTGTGGTGTGTTTTCATCAAATTCAATTGAGTTTGCACCCTCAAGACCAAGTACATTTCTAGCATACTCAACAAGTGTGAGTTGCATCCCCAAACAGATACCTAAGTATGGAACTTTATTCACACGTGCATATTCAATTGCTTGGATTTTCCCCTCAACACCACGACTTCCAAAACCGCCGGCAACTAAGACACTATCACAATCTCCAAGAAGTGTTTCTGCACCTTTTTCTTCTATCTCTTCTGCATCAATCCAGCTAATTTCAACTCCAGTATCAAGGTGTGCACCACAGTGAATAAGTGACTCTGTAAGTGATTTGTAAGCTTCTTTAAGTTCAAGATACTTTCCTACAAAACCAACAATAGTTTTGTTTTTAGGCTGGACGATTTTTTTGACTAGGATGTCCCACTCTTCCATATCAGGATTAAGGTCACCGAGTTCTAACTCTTTAGCGATAGGTTTTAAAATATTTTGACGTAAAAATGTAACGGGAATAGCATAAATCGTTTTAGCATCAAGTGCTTCAATTACACTATCAGGGCTTACATCACAGCTCATTGCTAGTTTTTTCTTAAATGTTTTTGGTAGACCGTTTTCACTTCTAGCAATAATCATCTGAGGAGTAATACCAATACGACGAAGCTCTTGTACTGAGTGTTGTGTCGGTTTAGACTTAAGCTCACCAGCTGCTTTGATGTAAGGAATAAGTGTTACATGAATAAAAAATGTTCCCTCAACTTCATCATCATGTTTCATTTGACGAATTGCTTCCATAAAAGGAAGACCCTCAATATCACCAACAGTTCCACCAAGTTCCACGACTAAAATATCATGACCTTCACCAGCGGCTTTAATACGATTTACGATTTCACCGACAATATGAGGGATAACTTGGATAGTTTGCCCTAAATAACCACCAGCACGTTCACGCTCAATAACACTAGAATAAACTTGTCCTGTAGTAAAGTTTGATGTTTTTAAAAATGAAGCATCTAAAAATCTCTCGTAGTTTCCAATGTCAAGGTCAGTTTCAGCACCATCTTTGGTAACAAAAACTTCACCATGCTCTAGTGGACTCATAGTTCCTGGATCTACATTGATGTATGGATCTATTTTGAGCATACCAACATCAAAGCCAGAGTGTTTTAAAAGTGTACCAACACTTGCAGCCGTAATCCCTTTGCCAAGAGAACTTAAAACTCCACCCGTTACAAAAATGTATTTAGTCATGCACTTGCTCCATATAAAATATAAACGCGATTATAGTATAAAATCCTTTAATTTTAGATAGTACATATCTATGCTATTATCCATTTAAGAGATTTTTTCAGGAGAAAGTAGTGCAATTATCATTTGTATATAAACATTTCTTTTTCTACATGATAATTTTTAATTTTATTGCTTGTGGAAGCTTAAAAAGGGAGTCTGTAGTTAGAAAAAAAGCTTTGAAAAAGACAAATATACAAATAGTGGCACAATTTATCTTTTTATTTGCTATTTCTACTCATATATATGCACAAACTATTCCTCTTTTTTTTGAAGGACAAAAAAAGCTCAGCGAGAGAGAGCTTTATAGTGCTATAAATCTTGAAAAACCCTATCTTTATCAGTTTTACAAAAAGCAACCAGAAGTAGATATTAAAAGTATTGAGCTTCTTACGCAGGTGATTAAGAACTATTATAGAACAAAGGGTTTTTACCATACTCAAGTTTCATATGCTCAGAAAACAGGTTCTGTTGTTATCTCGATTCAAGAGCACGAAGCTGTGCATATTGAAAGTATAGAGATAGATGCAAAACTTAATATAGCCTCTATTTTACCATTTGTGAAAAATGATTTGTTTGATGCAGATGCTTTTTCTAAAAGTAAAAAGGATATCAAACTTTTTTACTCAAAAGAGAGCTACTGTAATATTTCACTAGATGCAAAGGCTTATGTAGATACTCAAAAAAATAGTGCCAGACTTGTTTACAGCGTCTTAGCAAATAAATTGTGTTATTTCAATAATATTGAGGTGAATACATCACAACATATAGACACAAATATTGCCAGATCACTTCTTTATTTTGATAAAGGAGATTTGTTTAGTATAGAAAATATTAAAAAAAGCTATAAAAATATTTATGCTTACGATGGTGTTTCAAAAGCTTTAATAGAGACTGTAGTGGACACGAATGAGAGTGTAAATATCAAATTTCAAATAGATGAAAACGAAAAACCAGTACGTTTTTCAGTAGGTTTTGGTATTAGCAGTGATGAGGGTTTGATGGGACAAATGGGTGTGAAGCATAGAAATTTTTATGGAAATCTCAAAAGTTTGAGCCTTGATGCACGTGTAACACAAGTAAAGCAGACCCTCAAAACAAGCTTTAATATGCCATTATTATATAAAGATGTTACGGGTGTGGAAGTTGGTTTAGAAAATGAGCTGTTTAGTGGTTTTTCAGAGTATAGGTTATTTGCTACTACATATTTAACACAGAGATATATTCCACATAGTTTTAAAGAGAGTTTAGTTTTAGACCGTTCAAGTACCTATGAGAGTACGGATTTAACGCTGTTTCCTGAAAATATTTTACTGGTTATTTCTCCAAAGCTTGAGTGGAATTACGATATAAGAGATAACATCCTTGATCCTAAAAATGGCTATTTTTTAAGTAGTGATATTATGGGTTCGATGAAAAGTACTATTTCTGATGCCTCTTATGTAAAGATGAAATTAGCAGGTGCTTATTTATATCCTCTTAAATTATCTACACTTGGAGTAAAAGTGAATTTTGGAACTCTGCATATATTTGATGGAGCTGTGCCAGCCTCTTATAGATTTTTTGCAGGAGGAATGAATAGTAATCGTGCTTATACTTATCGTAATTTAGGTCCTAAAGATAGCGGTGGTCACCCCATAGGATTTGACTCTATTTCTGAGGCTACACTGGAGTATCGATTTGATTTAAATGAAAATTTTCGAGCTATAATTTTTAGTGACAATACTTTTATTGGTAATAGTTATCTAGCAAATTATGATAGAGGTTACTATAGTGGTGGTGTAGGTCTTCGCTACCTCTCTCCCATTGGTCCTATCGCTTTGGATGTCGGTTTTGATTTAAACAATCCTAGTTCGCAGTATGCCTTTCACTTTCACATAGGAGAGCTGTTTTGATTTCTGAGCTCTATCTTTCATTTAGAAATATTATTTTATTTTTGATTACAATTCTAATTATACTTGGGGTTATACTTACTAACAAAAAGATAGTCCCATTTTTAGCACAGAAGTATGCAGCTGAGTATGGTGTAAAATACTTAAAAATTGAGGGAACACTTCTTTTTGGTATCAAAGTGCAAGAGTTGCAGTATGAAGATTTTTTAAGTGCAAAAACAATCTCAATTCATTATAATTTTCTCTCACTTTTATATCTTTTTCCAAAGATAAGTAATATAAATAGTGACTCTTTATATCTAAACATAGATAAAATTCCATTTTCAGACTCCAATGAGAGTAGTAGTTTTACTACAGCATTTACAGTGAATAAACTATTGCTAAATAATGTAAAGATAGAGTATAACAAGGAGCTCTATGGTCTTGACTTAAATGCTTCAAAAATTGATTTTAAAAAGATGTTGAGTGTAAAGACAATAGCTCTTAGTTTTAAATCTTCTTATGCTGATGTAATCTTAAATGGTTCCATAAGCTCTAATGTACTCTCATCTGATAGTACCATTACTCCCTCTACATCTAAAGAGTATCTTAGTTTTTTACAAACGCCACCTCAAACACTAAAGTGTAAACTTCATGCAGATATGCAAAATATTAAGCTCTCTACAGAGTTTGTAAGCCTTAAGCTCAAAGAGGTACAAGATTTAGAGTTACAAAAGATAGTAGTGGGGTTAAGCTACTCTATAAAATATCAAAAATTAAATGCTGATTTGTCATATAGCCTTTTGTATGACAAGTATGCTCTGCAAACGAAGCAAAATATTGACTTATCTTTAGATGGAAATTATACTTCACTTATAAGTGCAGAGGTCACAAAGACCCCTTTTGTTTTGCCATTTAAGAGCATAAATGCCAAAGTCTCTGGAAATCCTAAAAAGATAGCAATGAGTTTAGATGCAGATAGACTTCACTACAAGCTAAAAAGCGATGACTACAATAATTTCGCCATTGAAGGTGAGTCTAAAGGATTGGAACTCTCATTTATAAAAGAGTTACCTGAACTTTTAGCACAAGATAGGATTTCCTTTACGAACACGGTAGAGTTGCGAGTATCTCCTTTTGGTCTCAACACCACACTAAAATCAGACTCTCTTTACTATACTCTTGATGCAAATGCCACTTTAAAAGATGGCAATATCTCAGCACTTTATACACTCAATCCAAAGAGAGACTCTTCGCTATTTAAAGAGTTGCCAGTTGAAAAGTTTTCTCCTTTAAGAGGGAGTTATCTCTCTAATGGGATTGATGAGAGAGCGGAAATTCAAGCAAATCTTTTAAAGATGAAATTTCTTAAAAAAGATGCAAAAATTACAGGCGATGGAAGAGTTGTTTCAAACAAATTTACTTTTTTTATAGACCTTCAAAAAGAAGAGCCGCTAGAGTTAAACCTAGATATGAAAGTTACTTCACTCAAAAAAACACTTAAGGCATTTGAAGTAACCGATGAAAACCTTAGTGAAATTTCTGATATTGAACTTGATATCAATAATACTCTGGTTTTTAGTGCACCAATAATTGTAAAATCATCTATTTATATACCAAGCATAACATACAAAGCAGATGAACAGACAACTCATCTTGTAAAAGATATCAGCATAAAAACAAGTTATTCTCAGAATACTTTAACGATAGAGAGTTATGACTTAAAGTATAAAACATATTTTATCTATTCAAACAAAAGCTCGCAAATCTTACTACAAAACAACTCAGAGGTATTTTTTAAAGAGTTTTGGATTTTTGATAATCTACTTTTAAGTGGTGTTTATAAAATTCAAACGAAATCTGGTGATTTTTCTCTTAAGAGTGATAATTTTCACTATAAAGATGAGAATGCCGATGTGAATGTTAAAATGGACTTAAATGCCATTTTTGATTTGAATGTAACTCAACTGCAAGGAAAAGTGACACTTTTAGATGGTAATATCTCATATACACCAAAGTCTGATTACACTATAAGTGACCCAGATATTATTATTATTATACAAGATATTAAAAAGAAAAAAGAGTCTCAAATTTTAATGAATATAAAAATTGATTCAAGCAAAGATATTGTGTATATAAATAAAAATGCAAATATCTCTGTACGACCAGATATTCGACTCCTTAAAACAGCTAAAAAAGATATACATTTAGAAGGTAAAGTGAACATAACAAAGGGTGAGATTAATCTGAGTGATAAAAAGTTTGAATTTGATACAAGTGAACTCTATTTTACTGGGAGTATACCTATAAATCCAAAATTAAATTTAAATTTACATTACTATACGCTCGATTACGTAGATATCATGATTTATGTAACGCATACCTTAGAACAACCTGTATTTATCTTCTCATCCAATCCAGCTCTAAGTCAAAATGACATTATGTCTTACATCCTTTTTGGTGAGCGTGCCAGTGCTTTGTTTAACTCTTCTGGAGATAGTTCTAAAACATCTCTGCTTTTAGGTAGTGGTATGAAAGAGTTGTTTAATACAAACTCTCCTATACAACTAGACACTTTAAATATATTGACAAATCAAGATGGAAGTTTGGGATATGAAGTCGGCTCACGTATTCGTAAAGATATGCGTTTAGTTTATAAAAATGATACTATCTCAAGTGTTATATTGCAGTATAGTCTCAGCAGATCCACAAGGGTAGATGTGGATGTTCATCAAGCTGGGCAGGGTGTAAGTTTTATTTACCTTAAAGATTTTTAAAGAAGATACTTTTTATTTTGTGTTACTTTTTTTTCGTGACTCTTTTAAAATATTTTTGACCATTTTTTTAAAAATGAATTTATGGATAAAATAGAGGCTGTACCAGTAGATATAACCCCAAACACCTGATGGTTCAAAAGAGGCCCGCAGGTTAAATACCGCTTTATCCGTTCCCTCAGAACGCTTTAACACAAATTGGAGCCAGGCATTGCCTGGGGTCAACATATTAGCTTTTAGACGTAGAATTTTTTCATTTTGTTTATTTTTATAAAAGGTAACAACCCAGAAATCTATTCTATCCCCTACTCGTAAAAGCTCACTACTGTGTTTATACGGAGCAAGTCCAACACCGCCTAAAAGTCTATCTATTAAACCACGTACTTCCCATAACCAACGAGGAGAGTAATATCCTGTAGCACCACCAATACTTTTGATTGTCTCAAAAACATTATCAACCTCATCTGATTTGATAATCTCGCCATACTCCTCATACAACATTCCTTCAATCTCTTTAGAGTTAAAATAGAGAAATTGTCTTTTATGTTTGGCATTGAGTACAGAAAGTTCATAAGGTGTTGACCAAACACTATCCATAGCCCCAGTTTCAAGACGCTTTAGAGCAATTTTGACAGCTTTTTGAAAGCTTTTTGGCCGTATTGGTGATTTTGGATCTATCTTACTTACAGGGTAATCATAGACGATTGCCAAAGAGTGCATACCTTCAATTAATGGTTCTATTAACACATAAGGAAGAGGAGTCATCCTCGCTGCAAACCAAGCAATAACAGGTGGAATCAGAAGTCTGTTTATGAAAGGAAGAGGTAATCTTTTTAATTTTTTACGGTGAACAATCGATGTGAATTGTTGAAGCATTTCTGGGTAAGTAAATACATCATTTGATCCTGTTGAACCTATTTCTGCAATCTGATTATAATATTTTTCGTTGTATATAGCATGTGTTAAATAAGTGATGACATCATCTACAAAAATTGGCTGACACTTTCCCTCTATCCCTGGTAATTGGGGTAAAAAAGGAAGTTTTGTTCCAAGGTTTCTAATAATCTCAAAACTTGCAGATCCTGCTCCCACAATAACTCCTGCACGAAATTCTGTGACACATCCATGATGCTTACGAAGGTGTTGAGCTGTTTCTTGTCTACTTTTGAGATGTTGAGAAAGTGGTACATCAGATAAATCTACTCCTAGTCCACCTAAATAAATAATTTGTTTTACTCCGGCAAGATTAGCAGCTTTAGCAACTAAATCAGCTAGTTCATTATCCATATTTCTAAAATTTCCATCATGTGTATTGAGTGAATGAACTAAGTAATAAACAATATCCACTCCTTTGAGGTTTTTTGTTAATTGTTCAAAATATTCTGCCTCAAGAAACTGTTCGATGATGCAGATACGGGGCTCTATGGAGTGCAACAATACACAATCATCTTGTAGAAATGAGAGTTTACGGATTTGACGCGAAAAGAGGCTTAGATGGTGACCGAGATTATAAAGCTTTATAACCATCTTAATGCCAATATAGCCAGTAGAACCGAATATAGCGATATGCTTTTTATCCATTAACATTCCTTCTCGCATCACAAAATAATATAACTAGGCTTACTCAAAATAAACCAAAAGTATATACCGCGATTATATCACTTATATAATAAATAATAAACTTTTTTATATTTTGTTTTTTGTCAAATAACGCTATGATTGCAGTATCTCGCATTATTATCGCTTATGATAATCAATTTTAAAACTAAGGTAAAATATGTTCAGCAAAGATTTTTTCATCAGTTATCTCTGTCTAGGCTTTACTCTAAATGTATAAGAGTGCATCCCTTGTTGTTTCAAACCCAAAAGAGAGTGACAAGTATGAAGAGATAATTCAATATATAGATGAAACATATAAAATTAAACCTGATATTTTGTCTTATACTGACATATTAAAAGCAGAGAATGAGTATTCAGCAAAGATCTATATGCTTTATGTATCAGATGATGATATTAAACTATTTTTAAAAAACAACCTCAAGTTCAATATAAACATTGCTATATTACCAGAACCCACATCTACTCATGCTCTCAAAGTCTATGATATTTCAAGAGATATTCATGATGCAATTGATGATGGATTCAACGAAACTTTACTCAGTAAAGTTGATATTCTAAAATGCAATGACATCATAGTTTTTAATCGAGCTATCATTGGTGATATGCATGGTATGAACCGCTTTGATTTTAGCGAAAGCTCTTTTTTTAAGAAAATTCAAATTTTTTTTCAGAATTTAAAAACACTTCAATTCAAAAACTATACCTTGTCATTGTCTGAAGATAAAAAGATACAAACTGTAGCCTCAGGTATAACTATTTTAGAACAATCTTTTACTGATACAAAGAGTAAAGTAGATGAAATGCTCTCAATGCATGATGGCAGATTAAATGCTTTTATTCTAGCTCCGACTTCTCTTTTAGCCTACCTTTGGTACCTTATATTAATGTTTGTTTATCAAAAGATTTCTATGGGTGCTCTTCCTGATGGTTTAGGATATATTAAAAGTTCAAAATTAACTATAAGCTCGCCTGAGCCTATTGAACTTATGATTGATGACAATTTAGTTTGTGCCAAGGAGTTGGAGTTCATAGTAGATAAAGAGGTATTAAATCTTCATCTAGGAAGAACACTTGAGCAACACATAAAAAAAGAAAAGGAAGTTGAAAATAATTCAACTCAAGATATTATAAATGTAAAAACATTGCCACAAAAAGATTTAGAAGACGTTCTCATTGGAGGAAAATTACCTTTTTTTAAAAAAGCAAGTGAAGAGGAGTTCAAAAGTTTATTTGTTGGTTTAAGAAGTAGTGCAGAATTTTCTTCTGTCTTTATTGTATTAATGATTTTAAGTACTCTGCTCGCAACTACTGGTTTGTTTGCAAACTCCGCACCGGTAATCATCGGTGCTATGGTTTTGGCACCATTAATGTCACCTATTGTTTCATTCGCAATGGGTATTATCAGAAACGATACATCTTTGATATATAAAAGTACAAAAACACTTTTTATTGGTATTTTGATGGCAATTTTGTTTTCCTCTCTTTTTACATTGATAATGCCACTAAAAGAGATAACTCCTGAAATGGCAAGTAGACTCCATCCAAATTTATTAGATTTAATGGTTGCAATTTTTTCTGGAATTGCAGGTGCTTATGCTACTTCAAAAGAAGAAGTTGCCAAATCACTTGCTGGTGTTGCTATAGCCGTTGCACTTGTTCCTCCTCTGAGTGTGACAGGAAT
>ERZ889078.679-NODE-679-length-29989-cov-47.339514_pt1 | contig 29989 bp, 30 predicted proteins | sample MGYA00521266_ERZ889078 | MGnify/ENA primary metagenome ERZ889078 (study PRJEB32303, sample SAMEA104408618) | aquatic metagenome | biome: Brackish water; feature: Pelagic; material: water | place: Baltic Sea | collected 2014-06-16T06:34:00 | depth 76,534 m ...
ACCACAACCCCGTAATCTCGACGGATCGCGTCGCGCACTTCATTCTGACCGCCTGTCGACGATCAGGAAATGCTGAACGCCGAGAGAACGATAATAGGCGAGGAAATAGGGAAGCCGATCGATTTCATTGCGGATGGTGGAAAAGACCAGAATATCGTGATCGATGATCTTTGCGGTTTGATCCGTATGACTGATTAATTGACGGCGTTTTCTGAGGGCGCGAAACAGAAACCGGCGGCGCTTTAAACGCATCCGATAAGCTGTCCATAGGTCAGAAACTAAGCCCATACGCCCGTCTATTTTTCATATGTGCCGACCTGATGCCAACGCCAGGCATCGCCTATCATTTGAGGCAGGGTTGAACGATCCGGCCGCCATCCTAACTCGGCGCCAGCTCGAGTGCTGCCGCTGACAAGCTTGGTACAATCCCCAGCTCGACGCGCGCCTTCTTTATGCGGCACGGTTACACCGGTAACTTCGGACGTTATGTCGATGACTTCGCGAACGGAAAAACCACGACCTGTACCCAGATTAAACGCCCGGCTTTCGCGACCGGATTTAAGCCAGTCCAAACCTTTAAGATGTGCGTCTATCAAATCGATAACATGCACATAATCGCGAATGCAGGTGCCATCGTTTGTATCATAATCAGTGCCAAAAATCGTCAGCGGTCCGCGTTGTCCAAGCACCGCCATAACCGCCAGCGGGATAAGATGAGTTTCCAGCCGATGAAACTCGCCGATTTCGCCGTCAGGGTCAGCACCTGCAACATTGAAATAGCGAAAGATTACGCTGGTCAGGCCATAGCTTTCACCAAAGTTTGCCAGCATGTTTTCAATCGCCAGCTTTGAAGCACCATAGGAATTTATCGGCTGCTGCGGTGTGCTTTCATCAAGCACACCGTTATCTTGTTTGCCGTAGGTGGCACAGGTCGAAGAAAACACGATCTTCAGGCAATTTGCGGCAACCATCGCCTGGATCAGGTTTAACGATCCAACAGCGTTATTGCGCCAATAAAGCCCGGGTTCACGCACACTTTGGCCGACATCAGACAGCGCCCCAAAATGCAGAACTGCAATCGGTTGGTGCTTGGTAAAAACCTCATCCAACCTCGACCTGTCATTCAGATCGCCAATCTCCAGAGGGCCAAATTTAACGGCGTCTGCCCAGCCGGTGGAAAGGTTGTCATAGGTTACCGGCAAATACCCAGAGGCCTTTAGCGCCTTACAGGCGTGCGAGCCGATATATCCTGCGCCACCCGTTACAAGTACGGTTTGGATATGATCCGAACTATTGCGCTGCATGCCGAGCCGCACCAAGGCCGTTCAAAAAGGCACCGAATTCTTCACCCAATTCCGGATGAGCAAGGCCAAAGGCCACGGTGGCTTTTAAATACCCGGCTTTCGAGCCGCAATCGTAACGTCTGCCCTGAAAACGAAACCCGTAAACGTTGTTCGAATTGGTAATTTCTTGTGCGATTGCGTCTGTCAGTTGAATTTCCTGCCCCGCGCCAATCTCTTTTTTGTTAAGGTTTGTCAGCACTTTGGGCGTCAAAATATAGCGTCCAATGACCGCCAAATTTGAAGGTGCTTTGTCTGGCTCCGGCTTTTCCACCATGCCCTTAATGGACACGATCTGACCGATAGAAGGGGTGAAGTCGAGCAGGCCATAAGACGAGGCGCGTTCCTTCGGAACCTCCATTGCGGCGACCATGTTACCGCCAAACTCTTCGTAGGCTTCAACCATCTGCTGCAAGCAGGGTTTTTCTGCGGCGATCACGTCGTCGGGCAAAATAACTGCAAACGGCTCGTTTGCAATCAGTCTGCGCGCACACCAAACCGCGTGACCAAGGCCCAGCGGTTCGCGTTGCCGGACATATGCGATTTCGCCACTGTCCATTGTCGAGGACTTAAGCAGCTTTAAAAGGTCCATTTGGTTGTTCTTACGCAAGGCTGCTTCGATCAGCGGAGCGCCGTCAAAATAATCCTCAAGCGCGCCTTTGCCACGCGATGTGACAAAGATGAATTCCTTGATCCCGGCAGCGCGTGCTTCGTCAATCGCGTATTGAATCAATGGTTTATCGACCAAGGTCATGATTTCTTTTGGAATTGACTTTGTCGCCGGCAGAAACCTTGTTCCCAGCCCTGCGACCGGGAAAATGGCTTTGATAACTTTACGTGACATCCAACTGCTCCTGACGGCTGCTTTATTCTTACTGGTAGAGTATGTCCATGATTTTACAATCATAAACGGGATTGTAACAGAGTCTGGCTTACGAAAGGTCAAATTTCGGCCAATAATGTAGCATCTTAACGCATTTCTGTGGCTGAATTTCTTGAAATTAGTCCGTTTCTTTCCACAAAACCAGTTTTCCACGTGGGCGTACGTCATTCAAACGGCGCATTTCCGAAACAGCGCGCGACGATAGATTACGGAACGAGAAAAAACTGTCACTCTGCCGTAATCGACCAAAAATACCACCTGTTTGCAACCAATAGCCGCAATCCATAAACACCTGACGGTGCAACAACGCGGTCCAGGAAAACTGTAAGACCGTTGCCAGTTCACCATGCTTCGCATGTTCAATCGCCGTATTCTTCATCTTATTAGCAACCCGGGCTGGCCCAGCTATATAGATGGTTTCGCTGGGGCTGATACCGTTTTGAAAAGGATGAAACCCCTTACCACCAGCCATCGTTAAAATTAGTTTGTTCCCTGTTCGCGTGCGGCCCTCTGCAAGGCCGCGTTTTAACGAGGTCATTAGTGCAGGAATTTTTTCCGGCGCAAGTTCACCCCTAACCATGAATTCTATCAGACGGTTTTTTTGTTCGGCACAGAAGGCCTCTGCAGCCAGAGCCACACCCGCGGGATAGCCGTGGCGGGCCATAAAGTACCCCTTACTGGCGCCTACCTCGAACAAGGTTTTCGGCGCTTGATTGGCGGACCTGTTTTCACTGGCCGCATGCCCGTGATGGACTTGCGCCAACGGTACGATTGCCGTTTTCCATCCCGCCAATCCCAAACGATAATTCAGGTCGGTTTCATCCAGAAAATAGTGATAGGCCGGATCAAATCCGCCAAGTTCAATCAACGCGGCGCGACGAAAAGCACAATTCGTGCCTTCTGTCTTTATGCCCAAATCTTCGGTGCCCGGAAAAACGCGAGGTTCTGTACCTTCCAGCCGCAATTCCCGTTCCCGACCAAAGCGATCAAAACAGCGCGCTTTACTTTGAAATGAAAATCCGTTTCGACCCCGCACATGGCCGCCCGCCGCCCCGACCTTGGTGTCGTCAAAAGGTGCAACCAGATGCGACAACCATGTTGGTTCTGGCACCGCATCGTCATCACAGAAAGCGACAATATCGCCACTCGCCATTTTAAGGCCACGGTTGCGCGCAATGGCGATGCTCGGAGATTCAAGGGCGGTGAACTTGATGCGTCCGACATGCCATAGATCGGGAAAAACCTCGATCGGGTTGATGTCCGAAACGACAATGACCTCAAAATCGGGATACGTGAGATACCGTAAGCTGACCAATAAACGGCGCAGGTTTTTCGGCCGATTGTGGCTGACAATCACGACGCTGACGTGAGGCGGTGATCTCATTCAATGCCCATTTCCGCCAGCTTTTGTTCGATTCTTTGCACGTCCGATGGGTTGTTTAGTTCCCAAAACGCGCGGCCTTTGCCGTCTACTTCGACACATAAAACGGGTCGCCCGTTTTCCATGAATCTCAACTGCTCAAGGCCTTCCCATGTTTCCAGCGCTCCGGCTGGCCATGTCTGATATTCTGCCAAAGCTTGCGGGCGGTATGCGTATACCCCGACATGGTGAAAAACCGGAACTTGCTCGCCAGGCTTTAAGTCACGACCAGTAAACGGGATTACTTCCTTGGAGAAATAAAGCGCCCGGTGGTTTACATCAAACACAGCTGTTGTTGCGCCAACGCGGCCATGTTTACGATCCTCCAGAAACCCCGCAAGCGCGTCTTGATCGCAACGCAAAACGGGGGTTGCAACGCCAGCTGTTGGGTTCTTTTTCATCGCGCCGACCAAGTCTTCGACGAACCAGTACGGTGTCAGTGGCGCGTCACCCTGCAAATTGACGATGATGTCATAAGGCTGATCCAGTCGGCGCAAGGCATCCGAACATCGTTCGGTTCCATTTGCGCAAGCTTCCGAGGTCATGACCACTTCGGCACCGAAGTCTTGGGCCGCGCTGCGGATCCGATCATCGTCGGTGGCAACCACCACACGGGCAACGCCTGAGACTGACATTGCAGCGTCCCAGCTGCGTCTGATCAGGGACTTCCCGACACCAGAGACTCCGCGCAATTCTACCAACGGCTTCCCCGGATATCGGGTCGAAGCAAAGCGTGCTGGAATGATGATCAGAACCGACACGGGCCTATCCTTTGTGCAAGTTTACTCCGGGGGCGTAGGCGATGAAAAACGGGTTGGCGTAGCCTTGTTTACCGTATTCCAGTGTCGTGTGGTCGTCAAAACGAATTACCTGACCGCCAGCGCCGTTCAATACTGCGTGGCCGGCCGCCGTGTCCCATTCCATTGTGCGACCAACGCGCGGGTAAAGGTCTGCTTCACCGGTTGCGACAAGGCAGAACTTAAGCGAAGACCCGGCGCTACGCATGTCTTTCACGTTATATTTGCTAATATAGTCATCCGTCGCCTGATCCCGATGGGATTTTGAGGCAACGACGATCAATGCGTCGTTATCTGGCTTTGAAACTGTAATCGCATGAGTTGAGCCACTGATATTGGCATCGTGACCTCCAGATTCCTCAACCGATTGCCCGGTGGCGTCCGTATAAAACAATCGCCCTTTTGCCGGAGCGTACACAACGCCGCGGATCGGAACGCCGCTTTCAACGTAGGCGATATTGACGGTGAAATCGCCGCGGCGCTGGACGAATTCTTTTGTACCGTCCAGCGGGTCAACAATAATAAAGTTCTCAGACAGTTTATAATGCGTCGCCGATTGTTCTTCTGTCACCAGCATGACGTCAGGAAAAGCCGCCCGCAAACCTTCTGAAATCAGCGCATCAGCAGCCTCATCTGCTTCGGTCACGGGCGAATTGTCGGATTTGGTTTTAACCTCGAAATCGTCGCTTTCATAAATTTCCATGATGCGTGCGCCAGCTTGAATCGCAAGCTTGCGAAAAACCCGAGACATAATTTCGAAATCCAAAATCCACACTCCTTATCTTTATTATGCGGCATATCGCCGAAAACTTGAATAATTTCTGGCAGCCCTTATGATGCGGAGTTAATCGAACGGCAAGGTTTCAAAACAGAAAACTGTTGAAACCATCGGGTCAAGGGCAGGCACTGATAATGCTTCAATACGAAAAACCAACAACTGGTATCTGGCCGCTGCTGCGCTTTGGCGATGTGCTGTATCATTCGATCGTGCGCGTGGTTCGCCAAAAAAAGCAGCAATGCGTTGCTGGGGCTGATCGGCAATATGTCACAGTCGGTCGTGATGATTGGCGTGTTTTTCATGATGTTTACGGTTTTCGGGATGCGCGGTGCCGCCTTGCGCGGTGATTTCCTGATGTTCCTGATGACCGGCATTTTTCTGTTTATGACCCATACCAAAGCGATGTCTGCTGTGGTGTTATCCGAAGGCCCTGCCTCGGCCATAATGAAACACGCGCCGATGACGACTTTCCTTAGTATTTCGTCATCGGCACTGGCATCGCTTTATTTGCAAATTCTGTCGATGCTGGTGATCTTGTTCATTGTACATGTCGCCGTTCGTCCGGTGGTTATCGACAATCCCACTGGTTTGACTTTGCCGTTCTTTTTAGCGTGGTTCAGCGGTGTTTCTATTGGGCTGGTCTTTCTGGCGATCAAGCCCTTTTATCCGGCCTTTGCCACAATAGGCACCACGGTCTATTCCCGCGCTAACATGATTGCCAGCGGCAAGATGTTTGTCGCCAATCAATTGCCTGCCGCCATTCTGCCTGCATTTGCGTGGAACCCGCTGTTTCATACAATCGACCAAGCACGCGGGGCGGCGTTTATCAACTATAATCCACATGTCACGTCGCTGACCTACCCGTTATATTTTACCATGACATTGCTGATAATCGGGATGATGGGCGAGTTTTTTGCACGGCAATATGCCTCGGCCAGTTGGTACAGCAAACGGTAATAGCTTCAACCGACGACCCGCAGTGTCAGGTTGATCCGACCACCATGTTTCAACAGCCCGCTTGAGCGGAACCTGATCTTGTCAACGCCGTGATAAATCATGCGCCCTTCACCACCCAACACGGCAACATCGCCTGACTTTAGCCAGGCCGAGCGCGTTTGACCGCCCCGACTTGTGCCGCCAACACGGAACAAGCCGTCGTCGCCCAGCGAAACCGAAACAACGGGAAACGAAAAGTCTTTCTCGTCCTTGTCCTGATGCAATCCCATTTTGGCAGTTTCGCCGTAAAAGTTAATCAAGCAACAATCAGGTTCCCTTCGGGGATCGCCCAGCGCCGCCCATATTTTCAGAATCGAGTCTGGGATTTTCGGCCATGGGTTACCAAACGGATGGTGGTCTACATACCGATACCCTCGTTGATCCGAGTACCAACCATATTTCCCCGAGGATGTCATTCCAACGCTCATCGGCTTGCCGTAGGGCGTTTGCGGCGAGAATAGGGGCGCGTCACAGATGATCTGCCGCAAGTCGTCGATTATCTCAGTCTGTGACATTGCCCCCACAAAGGCCGGATAAATTTTCACCCCTCCAAGATCCAGCGGCTTGGAATGCGGTTGCGTTTCCATTGTTTTCATAGCACCAATTCTTAACAACTTGTTCCTAACGTGGAATTTCCATGCAGTTTGCGCTTTTTTAGCGTGGAAAACATGCGTTTTTACACAACCCAATGCTTGCAGGCTGAAAATCACGAACCTATATACCCCTCAACGCGCGGTCGGTGCCTTCGGGTCCGGTCGCAGGGATCCGATGGCAGGGGCCGAAGGCGGACCTGCTGTTATATAAATCGCCGCTAAGAAAGGACTTTAGAAATGGCTAAAGTAATTGGAATTGATCTTGGAACTACGAACTCGTGTGTCGCTATCATGGATGGCAGCAAGCCGAAGGTTATAGAAAACTCGGAGGGTGCGCGCACCACGCCGTCGATTGTCGGGTTTACCGATGACGAACGTCTGGTAGGCCAGTCTGCAAAGCGGCAGGCCGTTACCAACCCGGAAAACACGCTGTTTGCGATCAAACGGCTGATCGGGCGTCGCTATGGCGACCCAACGGTTGAAAAAGACAAAAAGATGGTACCGTTCAAAATTGTTGAAGGTAACAATGGCGATGCGTGGGTCGAAGCTCGTGGTGAGAAATACTCGCCGTCGCAAGTTTCGGCATTCATCCTTGGCAAAATGAAGGAAACCGCGGAATCCTATCTTGGTGAAACCGTCACCGAGGCTGTGATTACGGTTCCGGCGTACTTTAATGACGCCCAACGCCAGGCAACAAAAGACGCTGGTAGAATTGCTGGTCTTGATGTTCTGCGCATTATAAACGAACCAACTGCTGCGGCCCTTGCATATGGTCTGGACAAAGAAGGTGGCAAAACCATCGTGGTTTATGACCTTGGCGGCGGTACGTTTGACGTTTCCATCCTTGAAATCGACGATGGATTGTTTGAAGTTAAATCAACCAATGGCGATACTTTTCTAGGCGGTGAAGATTTCGACATGCGTATTGTCGAGTATCTGGCTTCCGAATTCAAAAAGGAATCCGGTGTCGATCTGTTGAAAGACAAGATGGCATTGCAGCGTTTGAAAGAGGCTGCTGAAAAGGCCAAGATCGAATTATCCTCGGCCAATCAGACTGAAATCAACCAGCCGTTTATCTCGATGGACCCAAAGGGTGGCCAGCCGCTGCACTTGGTTCTGAAACTGACCCGTGCCAAGCTGGAAAGTCTGGTTGCGGATCTGATCAAACGGACAATGAAGCCCTGCGCTGCCGCATTGAAAGATGCCGGTATCTCCAAGGGCGATATTGACGAGGTGGTTTTGGTCGGCGGGATGTCCCGGATGCCAAAGGTTATCGAAGAGGTCACTGCCTTCTTTGGTAAAGAGCCGCACAAAGGTGTGAACCCTGACGAAGTTGTGGCCCTTGGTGCTGCTATTCAGGCTGGCGTTCTGCAGGGCGATGTCAAAGACGTTGTTCTGCTGGATGTCACTCCGCTTTCCTTGGGTATCGAAACCCTTGGTGGTGTGTTCACCCGCTTGATCGATCGCAACACCACAATTCCAACCAAGAAATCGCAGGTCTTTTCGACCGCCGAGGATAACCAGAACGCCGTTACGATTCGGTGCTTCCAGGGCGAACGCGAAATGGCGTCCGACAACAAGATGCTTGGCCAGTTCAATCTTGAACACATCCCACCATCGCCACGCGGTATGCCGCAAATCGAAGTCGCCTTTGACATCGACGCCAACGGCATTGTTTCGGTTTCAGCCAAAGACAAGGGCACCGGCAAAGAGCAAAAGATCACCATCCAGGCCTCCGGCGGGTTGTCTGATGACGACATCGAAAAAATGGTGAAGGACGCTGAAGAAAATGCCGAAGCCGATAAAGAACGCCGGGCATTGGTTGAAGCCAAGAACCACGCTGAAAGCTTGATCCATAGTACCAAAAGATCGCTGGAAGAACATGGCGACAAGGTTGATGCCAGCACGGTTGAAGTGATCGAACTGTCAATCAAGGTTCTGGAAGAAGCGCTTGAAAGCGAAGGCGTTGGCAAGATCAAATCCCTTAGCCAGGACTTGACCGAAGCGGCGATGAAACTGGGCGAGGCGATCTATAAGGCGCAAGCCGACAACGACGATGGTGACGAAGGCGGCCCAAGTGCGGTTGACGAAGACATCGTTGATGCCGACTTTGAAGACCTCGACGATGATCGCCGTCATTAATTACTCGCGGTTACTCTGAAACTCTTATGTCGGCCCCTAGTTGGGCCGACATCCCGTTACAGTAGGTTGAATTCGAATGGCAAAACGCGATTTTTATGATGTTCTGGGTGTGCCCAAAGGCTCATCTGAATCAGATCTGAAAAAGGCCTATCGTAAAAAGGCGATGGAACTGCACCCTGACCGCAACAAAGACAAGCCAGACACAGAAGCGCAGTTCAAAGAAGTCAACGAAGCCTATGACGTTTTGAAAGATGCCGAAAAGAAAGCCGCGTATGATCGTTTCGGACATGCGGCATTTGAAGGCGGCCATGGTGGCCCACAAGGGTTTAACCGTGGAAGTGGCGGTGGTGATTTTTCGTCCGCATTTTCCGATGTTTTTGAAGACCTGTTTGGCGACTTTATGGGCGGCGGCCGCGGTGGCCAACAACGCGCAGCGCGCGGTTCGGACCTGCGTTATAATTTGAAGATTAGCCTCGAAGAGGCCTTTTCCGGCAAACAAAAGGCGATATCTGTTCAAAGTTCCGTTGCCTGCGAAACCTGTCGCGGGACCGGTGCCGAGGGTGGTGCTGAACCTTCCAATTGCCCGACTTGCTCGGGCATGGGTAAAGTGCGTGCGCAACAAGGATTTTTTACTGTCGAGCGGACCTGTCCAACCTGTTCGGGCCGCGGACAGATCATAAATAATCCTTGCAAGTCCTGTGCGGGCGCTGGTCGTAAGCAAAAAGAACGCTCGTTGTCAGTTAATATTCCTGCCGGAGTAGAGACCGGAACAAGGATTCGTCTGGCAGGCGAGGGTGACGCTGGAATGCGTGGCGGCCCGGCGGGTGATTTGTATATTTTCATCGAAGTACGTGACCATCCGATCTTTGAACGGGAAGGCGCGAACCTTTTCTGCCGTATCCCGGTTTCCTTCGCAACAACCGCACTGGGTGGCGAGATCGAAGCCCCAACAATCGATGGTGGGCGCAGCAGAGTGAAGATCCCTGCCGGCAGTCAGAACGGCAAACAAATGCGGTTGCGTAGCAAAGGTATGCCGGCACTACGCGGCGGTGCCGAGGGCGATCTTTACATAGAATTGGCAATCGAAACGCCGGTCAATTTAAGTGCAAAACAAAAGGAATTGCTGCGGGAGTTTGAGGTTCTGGGTAAAAACAACAATCCCGAGGGATCAAATTTTTTCAGCAAAGTCAAAACGTTCTGGGACGGAATGAAGGGCTGACCTTACTCATTCCTCGGCTCGCCTGTCCAAAAAATCTAAGACCTCAACCAAATCGGGAATGGCAGCAGCGGTGCCTTTACGTGTAACTTGAATTGCCGCAGCCGCGGCGGCGAAACGCATCGCCTCTTGAATGCTTTTTCCTAAATCAAGACCAGCGACAAAGAATCCAAGAAATGTATCGCCCGCACCCGTTGTATCGACCGGGTCAACTTTAAAGGCCGGCATTTTGATAGTGCCATTTTGTGCCCTGTATGTTGACCCGCGGCTCCCCCGTGTAATCAGTACCTCTTTCACAGGGAGTTTAGTAATCGAAACGCCCAAGCCTTTTACAAGCTGCTCTGATTCAATTTCGTTCAACACCAAGATGTCGATGAATGGCAGCATCTGCCGAACCGCAGCCAGATTAAAAGGCGCTGCTGAATAAATTACCTTGAGACTTTTCGCTTTTGCAACATTAGCTGCATATTCTACAAGATTGGTTTCATTCTGTAATATACAATAGTCACCTTTTTGTGCACCTGTTAATGCGCCATCAATTGCCTGCTCTGTTTGCGCTGTATTTGCAGAAGAAAATATCACAATTGCATTTTCGCCTGCCGGATCAACATTAATGATTGCATGGCCAGTCGGTATTAATGTCTTGATGATATGTTCTGTGCGCACCAAAGCGGCGCGTAGCATTGCGATCGCCCAATCGCCGTCTGGTCCAACTGCGCCCATATGGATAACTTTAGCGCCAGCTTTTGCGGCCGCTATAGATTGGTTTGCGCCCTTTCCTCCTAGTCCAACGTTGTATGAAGTGGCAGCAAGGGTTTCACCAGGCTTTGGCAGATGCGGAACGGTGTAAAACCGATCTGCGTTAATGGATCCTAGATTGAAAATCGTCATGGCGTTTCCTAACCCGTGATTTCTATTTGTGCCCGATATTGCGACGCGGTTTTTGTGCATTGCTCCAATTGATATCCAGACACGATGATCTCTACAATCGACAGCTCTGATTTTTGCTTTTGTTGTCTAGCCTTGCAATGTAGATATCAACACTGAAACTGGGGGGGCTAAATTGGACATCGCCAACACAACCGCGACGCCAATGATGGTGCAGTATCTCGGCATCAAACGACGCTATCCGGACGCATTGCTGTTTTATCGTATGGGCGACTTTTACGAGATGTTTTTTGACGATGCCGTGGCGGCCGCAGAAGCGTTGGATATCGCGCTGACAAAACGTGGCAAGCATTTAGGCAAAGATATTTCGATGTGCGGTGTTCCGGTTCATTCGGCCGAAGGTTATCTTTTATCATTGATTAAGAAAGGTTTCCGTGTCGCTGTTTGTGAACAACTGGAGGATCCCGCCGAGGCAAAAAAACGCGGCGCTAAGTCAATAGTAAACCGCGATGTCGTAAGACTGGTGACACCCGGAACCCTTACCGAAGAGGCGTTGTTGGACGCCCGAAAGCATAATTTCCTTGGGGCCTACGCATCAATACGCGGCGAAGCGGCTTTTGCCTGGGTCGATGTGTCCACCGGCGAATTTCGCGTTCAAAGCTGCTCGCGTGTGAAACTGTCGCCGCAATTGGCGCGCTTGGCACCCCGAGAGGTGTTGGTCAGCCCGTCAAACGAGGAAGAATTGCGGGAAGTAGTTGAAGAGTCCGGCGCGGCATTAACGGCTCTGTCGCGGGCAAGTTTTGACAGCGCCGGAGGGTTAAACAAGCTTCAAACGTTTTTTGGTGTCTCTTCTCTGGACGGCTTTGGGCAGTTTTCGGCAGTTGAAATCTCTGCATTGGCAGCGATCGTTGATTACCTTGCGCTGACACAGATGGGCAATCTGCCGCTGCTTCGTTCGCCGGTTAAAGAATTGGCTGAGAGGTTCATGCAGATCGATGCAGCGACACGCCGAAACTTGGAGTTAACACATGCGTTGTCGGGTGGCCGTGATGGTTCGTTGCTTTCTGTCGTGGATCGAACGGTCACAGGCGCTGGGGCGCGTCTGTTAGAGCGACGCCTTACAAGCCCCTCGACACATTTGGTTACGATTAACAATCGTTTAGAAGCTATTGCTTTCTATCTGAAAAATCATGATCTGGCTGGCGAAGTGCGTAGTATGTTGCGCGCGGTTCCTGATATGGATCGGGCGCTTTCCCGTTTGGCGCTGGATCGTGGCGGACCGCGCGACCTTGCTGCAATTCGCAACGGGCTGATTCAGGCAAGGGCTATTTTTGATCGTCATGATGGGGCTGAATTACCTGTAGTTCTGATATCAGCAATAAAAAATCTGACAGGTTTTGGCGATATCCTGTCATTGTTCATACGGTCACTGGTTGAAGAGCCGCCTATCGCTGTTCGCGATGGCGGTCTGATCGCGCCCGGTTATGACAAAGCGCTGGATGAAATGCGTGGGTTGCGTGATGAGGGTCGCTCTATTATCGCCGCAATGCAACGGGAATTCGTCGACACAACGGGTATTAGTGTGCTAAAAATTAAACATAACAATGTTTTGGGGTACTTTATTGAAACGCCCTCAAGCCACGCTGACAGAATGCTTAGCCCGGAATTTTCAGATATTTTTATCCATCGCCAAACGACAGCCAACGCAGTTCGCTTTACGACCGTCGCTCTTTCAGCGCTTGAGACCAAGATATTGAACGCAGGCGGGTCGGCTCTTGAGATAGAGAAGCGTATTTTTGACGAGCTTCGACAATCCGTCGTTGATTTAGCAGATTTAGTTGGGCATGCCGCGAAAGCAATGGCTGAAATCGATTTGGCGACTGCTTTGGCGGATTTGGCTAGTGCCGAAGGTTGGACGCGACCGATTTTGTCCGAAGATCAAACTTTTGAAATTGCGCAAGGCCGCCATCCAGTAGTCGAACGCGCATTAAGGCGCGGAAGTAGAGCGCCGTTTGTTGCAAATGACAGTAATCTTACGCCAGCTTTGGCGGATTCAGCGTGTATTTGGTTACTGACCGGCCCGAACATGGCGGGTAAATCAACGTTTTTACGTCAAAATGCATTGATAGCCTTGCTTGCACAAATGGGGAGCTATGTGCCGGCGGCATCTGCCAAAATCGGTGTGGTAACACAGTTGTTTTCCCGCGTAGGGGCGTCGGATGATTTGGCCCGAGGCCGGTCGACATTCATGGTTGAAATGGTAGAAACAGCGGCCATCCTTAACCAAGCCGACGTTGGATCACTGGTTATTCTGGATGAAATAGGGCGAGGAACGGCGACATATGACGGCCTTTCGATTGCGTGGGCGACTTTGGAGCACTTGCACAGCGTGAATAAGTGTCGAGCGTTGTTTGCAACGCATTATCATGAACTTACGTCACTCTCTTCAAGCCTTGAGGGAGTTTCCAATGCGACAGTTTCGGTACGTGAATGGAAAGGTGACGTAATTTTCCTACACGAAGTGATTAAGGGCGCGGCTGATCGATCGTATGGAATTCAAGTTGCAAAACTAGCCGGCCTGCCAGAGTCAGTGGTCGAGCGGGCAAGAATGGTGCTTAAATCTCTTGAGAAAAATGATCGGGAGGGCGGAGGAAAAGCGCGTACGTTAGTTGACGATTTACCACTTTTTTCTGTTGTTCCGATGAAACAAGTGGAAAATCCGACCGCCTCGCTGCTTGAAGAACGGCTTGAAACCATTGTACCGGATGAACTTTCACCGATTGACGCTTTGAATTTGATTTATGAGTTGCGCGCACTATTGGTGTCTACTTCGCAGAAATAGTCTGCGGAAAAATGTCACCTAGCGACCACGCCGTTATTGTTGCGTCCGCGCCGGCTGCTATCAATCTTATGGAAATCCTGACAGCCGCCATGGAAACGCTGCACGTCACAGGTCTGGCAGAAGCTGGCAAAGCAGCTATTATGCCAACACCAGCTGTTGCTGCCACAGAATAGCCGTACCTTTCGCCCTGTAGGTACGGCTTGCTCCGTCGTGGTCTTATGACTTCGGCCGCGCTGAGGATACGCCAACCTGCGCGGGTCGCAGCAGGCGGTCCCCGATTACAAAACCATCTGTCAGCATCTGAATAACTTTGCCTCCATCGATTCCTGGAACCGGTGCTTCAAACATCGCCTGATGAACTTGCGGATCAAATTTTTCACCAATTTCAGGTGAAACGCGTTCGATTTTGTGCTTGGAAAAAGTGTTAAGCAACTCTCGCAATGTGAGCTCGATGCCCTCAATAAGCGCCTTAGACGCCTCGCGTTGATTGTCGTCCACCGCCTCAAGTGCGCGCTGCATGTTGTCGTATACCGGCAGCATATCGCGGGCGAGCTTCGAGCCGCCATATGTTTCCGCGTCGCGCCTGTCACGCTCCAGCCGCTTACGGGTATTCTCTGCGTCCGCCAGAGACCGCATAAGACGATCTTTTAACTGATCCCGTTCTGCAACTAACTGCTCCCATTCGTCGTCAACGGCATCCAGCGATAATGGGTCTTGGTCATCGAAGTTTGCTGGGTCAAACGAGTCATCATTTTGAAATGCTTTGGAATTCACGCCTGTTTCCTTTGGTTCGGACATATTCGCCTCTTAGTTCAATTTCGGTCAGACAACATGCGTCCAACCAATTGCGCGGTGTAATTTACAATTGGAACAATCCGTCCATAATTCAGACGAGTCGGACCAATCACACCCACCGCGCCAATAATTTTCCGGTCAGAGTTCATATAAGGTGAAACCACCAAAGAGCTACCAGAAAGTGAAAAAAGTTTGTTCTCTGAGCCAATAAAAACACGAACACCTTCTCCTTCCTGTGCCAACTCAAGAAACTGGGCCAGATCGCGCTTGCGCTCAAGATCATCAAACAAAGTTCGCACACGGGCCAGATCACTTGCCGCCCCGGTTTCTTCGATCAAATTTGACTGGCCACGCACAATCAACCTCTCGTGCGCCTCGCCCTTATCCTGCCAGATCGCCATGCCATCTGTGACCATTTGTTGTGCCAGTGAATCCAATTCTAACCGATGAGAGGCTATTTCGGTCGCGACAACCTGACCGATCTCTGACAGCGTGTGGCCCTGTACGATCGAATTCAGAAAATTGGCGGCCTCGCGCATGGATGACGGGGTTTGGCCACTGGGTGGTGTGAAAACACGGTTCTCCACCTGACCATCGGCCATCACCAAAACAACCAAGGCGCGGTCTATGGAAAGCGAAACAAACTCAACATGCTTAATCGGCGCTTCTGACTTTGGCGCCAGCACCAAACCTGCACCGTTTGAAAGGGCGGACAATATCGTACTGGCACGATCCAACATGCGGTTCACGTCCGTCTGATCTTCCTCCATCGTGCTTTCGATTTTTCGCTGTTCAACTTTGGACAGATCACCGATTTCTAACATTGAATCGACAAACAATCGCAGCCCAAGTTGGGTCGGAATTCGTCCCGCCGAGATATGCGGACTGCCCAATAAGCCAAGTTGTTCCAGATCCTGCATGACATTCCTGATTGTTGCAGCAGAAATGCTTTCCGAAAATGTTTTTGAAAGTGTTCGCGATCCTATTGGTTCGCCGGAAGATAGGTAACTTTCGACCAGCGTACGAAACACCTCGCGGCTGCGGGCGTTCATTTCGTCAAACGGATCAAGCGATGGGTTGTTCATTTGTCTAACTGCCAAAATCAAATCAGCACACCGTGGTAGAAAGCTTTGTGCGCAAGGTCAATCGGGCATCTCGCCCCTTTACTATCAAGTCCGCGTCAGGCTATTTGCGGATCAGCTTCAATAAAGGATACCTTATGCGCCCTTCGGGAAGAAATACAGACCAACTACGTTCTGTCGCGATTGAGACAAATGTCACAATGCATGCCGAGGGGTCTTGCTTAATAAAGTGCGGCAACACTCATGTCCTGTGCACAGCGACGCTTGAGGAAAAGGTTCCACCTTTTATGCGGAATTCTGGCCTTGGATGGGTTACAGCGGAATATGGAATGCTTCCACGTGCAACTACATCCCGCAACCGTCGGGAAGCGGCCGCTGGTAAGCAATCTGGTAGAACGCAAGAAATTCAACGTCTTATAGGACGTTCCTTGCGCGCTGGCGTTGATCGTGTCGCGCTAGGCGAACGGCAAATCACTATTGACTGCGATGTCATTCAGGCTGACGGGGGGACGCGCTGCGCCTCTATAACCGGCGGTTGGGTTGCTTTGCGATTGGCGGTTAATAAATTGATGGCCACAGGCGCAATCAAGACAGATCCACTAACGGACCACGTTGCAGCCGTAAGTTGCGGCATATATGGGGGCCAAGCCGTCCTCGACCTTGACTATGCAGAAGACAGCGAAGCCGGCACTGATGCAAATTTTGTTATGACCGGCAAAGGTGGGTTAATCGAAATACAAGGATCAGCTGAAGGCGCAACATTTTCGCGGGCGGAGCTTGATAAGCTTTTAGATTACGCTGAGATTGGCGTTGCAGGCCTGATAGCTGCACAAAAGGCAGCAATCGCGGGGTAGTATGAGGCGTTTAACCGAGGGGCAGCTTGTAATCGCATCGCACAACAAGGGAAAACTTGTTGAGATGCACAATCTATTGCAACCTTTTGGTGTAAACATTACGTCTGTTGCCGAACATGGATTGGTAGAACCTGTTGAAACAGAAGATAACTTTGCTGGAAATGCCCGCCTAAAGGCGCATTTCGCTGCTCGCGGTACCGGGTTGCCGGCCTTGTCCGATGACAGTGGGATCATTGTCGACGCACTGGATGGTGCGCCCGGCGTCTATACTGCAGATTGGGCAGAAACGCCGAACGGGCGCGACTTTCCGATGGCAATGCAAAAGGTCTGGGAATTGCTGGAAGAAAAATCCGCGCCGGAACCTCGGACCGCTCGATTTGTCTGCACCTTGTGTCTCGCGTGGCCAGATGGTGATGATTTGCTGTTTGAAGGATCGGTTGAAGGGCAGGTCGTCTGGCCAATGCGGGGTGCGAACGGTTTTGGCTTTGATCCAATTTTTCTGCCAACCGGTAAATCGCAGACATTTGGCGAAATGGGCCCTGCTGAAAAGCACGCGATGAGTCATCGTGCCGTCGCGTTTGAAAAATTGGTTGCAAGCGTATTTCATGATTGAAGATTGGCGTCAGGGTGGGTTCGGCATCTACATCCATTGGCCGTTTTGCCAGTCTAAATGTCCTTACTGCGATTTTAACTCGCATGTAGTCTCGGACGTAGACTTTCACCAATGGGAACAGGCTTTCATTGCAGAAATCTCGCGTTATGCTTCGCAAGTCCCTGATCGGATTATTAATTCTGTATTTTTTGGCGGCGGAACACCAAGCTTGATGCCGCCAGCTCTTGTAAAGTCAATTTTGACCGCAATTTCTAATGGCTGGAACCTATCAAACAACGCCGAGATTACACTAGAGGCCAACCCGACATCCTTTGAAATCAATAAGTTCAGAGGATTTTTTGATGCTGGTGTAAATCGGGTTTCCATTGGCGTTCAGGCACTAAATGACATAGATTTAGTCGCATTAGGTCGGCTGCATTCTGTGAAAGAAGCTTATTATGCCGTTGAAAAAGCTCAGGAAATATTCGAGAGAGTTAGTTTTGATCTGATTTACGCCCGGCAACATCAAACCTTTGGCGGCTGGCAAGCCGAGCTGTCTCAGGCTTTGGCATTGGGAACCGATCATCTATCTCTATATCAACTAACTATCGAGGACGGAACTGCATTTGGACGACGTCATGCGGCAGGACGACTCAAAGGTCTTCCTTCCGACGAGTTGTCCGCCGACCTTTATGCAATGACCCAAGTATTGACGCGAGCGGCTGGCCTACCGAACTACGAGATATCTAATCATGCGCGACCAGGTTCTGAATCACGCCACAATTTGCTCTATTGGAACTGCGGCGATTATGTCGGCGTTGGCCCAGGTGCGCACGGTCGACTGACATTCAGCGATCAGCGATTTGCAACCGAGACAGCGCTAATGCCAGCAGACTGGTTGTCAAATGCGCTATCTGGTGACGGTGAAAGCATCCGAGCGCGCCTCTCCACAACCGAAGAAACAGAGGAACGGTTAATGATGGGCTTGCGTTTATCAGAGGGCGTTGCAATTGACAGACTAGGTACTTTAAGCCAATCCCCCTCTTTCTCGATTAAAATCAATGATTTGGGCAACATGGGTTTGCTTTGGATGAAGGGTGGACGAATTGGCGTTTCTTCCTCGGGGCGGATTATTCTAAATGCTATTCTACGAGAGTTATTAGCGTGACGCGCCTTAATATCGGGTGGCGCCCTTGCGGATAGTTTGGTTTATTTTCGGCTTCACAGCGCTGCTCTTGGGGGTAATCGGAGCGTTCTTGCCGTTATTGCCAACAGTACCGTTTCTGCTATTGGCAGCATTTTGTTTTGCGCGATCATCAGATAGGTGGCACAGCTGGCTAGTTACACATCGCTCCCTTGGGCCATCTATTCAAGCATGGCAAAAAACCGGATCGATCGGTCGCCGCGCAAAAATTTTCGCCTCAGTATCTATACTTGCATCATTTTTTGTTTCCATAGCAATGGATGTGCCGATGGGCATTATGGGAGTTCAGGGCGTTGTACTGTTGGTGGTTTCTTACTTCATCTGGTCTAGGCCCGAGGCATAGAAGACGTTAAAATCCGGCAAATTTCATCAAGTTGATCAAGGTTGTTATACGTTAAAGTTACCGTGCCATTTGAGGCCTTTACATTGTGATCGACGGTTACTTTCATCCCGATGTTTAGGGATAGATCCTGTTCCAGTGCTTTCGTATCAGCGTCTTTTTCAACGTTGATTTTGTTTGTGGATTTTGCTTTGTTAACTGGATTTTTTGCAAGGCTTTCTGCCTGTCGCACAGACAATCCTTTTGAGATTATCTGACGCGCCAAAAGCGCCGGGTCTTCAGCTGGAACCAATGCTCTGGCATGGCCAGCAGACAGTTTTCCGTTGCGCAGGTAACCCAGCACCTCTTCAGGCAAATTTAATAATCGGATTAAGTTGGCGATGTGGCTACGACTTTTGCTGAGTGATTCCGCCAGCTTTTCTTGCGTGTGCCCAAATTTATCCATCAACTGTCGATAGGCAAGCGCCTCTTCGACCGGGTTAAGATCTGCGCGTTGAATGTTTTCAATGATTGCGATTTCAATAGCTTCCGTGTCATTCAGTTTGCGCACAAGCACCGGTACTTCATGAAGGTTGGCCAACTGTGCAGCGCGCCAACGACGTTCGCCTGCAACAATTTGAAATTCGTCCGGCAAATTCGGCACCGGCCTGACGATCAACGGTTGAATAATCCCCTTTTCCCGGATGGAGGCAGCAAGAGTCGCTAAATCTTCTTTCGAAAAATCGCGCCTTGGCTGATCTGGATTCGGATGCAACTTTTCTATCGGTACGAGCCGGTCCGCAGCTCTATCCGACGACCGCGCGCCATTTCTCTCGGGTTGTTTATCCAAATTAACGTCAGCCATAAGAGCTGACAAGCCACGGCCCAGACCGCGGCGTTCAGAAGCTTTCATGTTTTCAATCCCTTATCGAGTGAAGACGAAACTTTTCCATGCTTGCGAAGAATTTCCGCCGCCAGTTTTTGGTAAGCGATACTGCCCTTGCTGGTGTGGTCATAAATCAACGCGGGCATTGCAAAGGATGGCGCCTCCGACAGGCGCACATTGCGTGGGATTACTGTATTGAACACCAAATCACCCAAATTTCCCCGAACATCGCGTTCAACTTGCAGTGACAAATTGTTGCGCGCATCAAACATTGTCAGGACAATTCCTTCGATCCTTAAGTCGGCATTCAAGTTTTGGCGAACTTCGCGAATTGTCAACATCAACTGCGACAGACCTTCAAGTGCAAAAAACTCGCATTGTAGAGGTACAAGTACGGAGTGAGCAGCGACCATAGCGTTCAACGTCAACAGGTTGAGCGAGGGAGGGCAATCAATCAATATATAGTCAAGGTCGAATGCATTAAATGCCGAGCCTCGCAAAATCTTGCGCAGTTGGACTGCCCTTCCGGCGGTATCAGCAAGTTCGATATCCGCCGAACTTAAGTCTGTGGTCGAAGGAATAAGATAAAGATTCGGTATCTGGGTTTCGTAAACAATGTCTTCGGGCCGGGCATCCGTCAACAACAAATCATACGACGTCAAATCCCGCTTGTCAGCCGACAATCCCATTCCGGTTGACGCGTTACCTTGTGGGTCAATATCAATTAACATCACCCGTTTTCCGACTGCCGCAAGACCGGTGCCCACGTTAATCGCCGTCGTCGTTTTTCCTACACCGCCCTTTTGATTTGCAATTGCAATTATCTTGGGCCGAGGGTTGGTCTCGTAGTCTTCAGACACGCACTATTCTTTCGATTTTCAGGATGACACCGTTTACATCGGTAATGCTTGGTATTTTCTGAAGCTCGAATTTCCAATTTTTTCGGGCCTCGGTCAACTCGGATTCGTGGTTTTCGCCCTTTGACAGCAAACAAATAGTATTATCGTTGGAAAGCCGAGTGACATATTCAAATATTTTGGAAACCGGTGCCAGAGCGCGAGCCGAGATGACGTCCGCCGCAGCAGGCGGCAGTTTTTCCGCGCGTTCAATAGCTATTTTTGGTGTTATGCCCGTTTCTTGGCTTACCTTTAGTAAAAAACTCGCCTTGCGTGCATCACTTTCAACCAATGTCACCGATAAACTTGGATCGTATTCAACAGCTAAGATTGCGACAATTAGTCCGGGGAACCCTCCGCCCGAGCCCAAGTCCAGCCATGTTTTTGTGTTTTTCGGCCGCAAATTCCAAAGCTGCGCTGAATCGAGAAAGTGGCGGATCCAAACCTGTGAGATCGTTGACTGACCGACCAAGTTTATTGCTGGGTTCCACTTGAGAAGGAGGGATTCGTAAATCTTTAATCGCTCAATTGTTTCACGTGAAACATTCATTGTGTTTTGAAAAGTATTCTGCCCATCGTCCGACGTCATCAAGCTGTCTTTTTCTTGCGTTGTTGCTTCAGTCTCGCCAGAACAAGCGTCAGGGCTGCAGGCGTCATCCCGTCAATTCGGCCAGCCTGCCCCAGTGTTCGTGGCTGAACTTTAGCAAGCTTCGATTTAAGTTCGTTGGACAGACCCGCAATGTCGTCATAAGAAAACCCATCAGGAACTTCGTGAGCCTCGTCACGTGCAAGGGCAGCGATGTCCGCAGTTTGCCGTTCGATATAATGCGCGTATAGAGCATCCCGTTCGATTTGAAGTGCAGTTTCTGGTTCGATTTCAGTGAGTTCCGGCCAAATGCGACCTAAGTCAGCAAAATTTATATCAGGATAGGATAGTAACCCCAAACCTGTGCGCCTTACACCATCCTGATTAACCTTTAGGCCCGCGGCAATTGCCTGCGTAGACGTTAAAGAAACTTTGACTAAGACGCTCCTAGCACCGGATATTTTTTCCATTTTATTAAGGAAGGATGTTTTTCTGTCTTCGGTAATACATCCCAATTCGATGCCAACCGTCGTCAAGCGTTGATCCGCATTATCGGCCCTTAGCGATAGCCGATATTCTGCCCGCGATGTAAACATTCTGTAAGGTTCAGAAACGCCGCGCGTAACTAAGTCGTCGATCATAACGCCGATATAGGCCTCGGCCCTGGAAAACAGAATTGGCGGTCTGTTTTGCGCTGCCAGCGCGGCATTTAATCCAGCGACCAACCCTTGTGCAGCGGCCTCCTCGTAACCGGTTGTTCCATTGATCTGGCCAGCCAAGTACAATCCCTCGACCGCCTTGAGTTCAAGTGTCGGTCGCAAGGCGCGAGGATCGACAAAATCGTATTCAATCGCATAACCTGGTTGCAATATTTTAGCGTTTTCAAGCCCCTTTATCGAGGCGACATACTGTTCTTGCACTGCAACCGGTAACGATGTTGAAATCCCGTTCGGGTAAATCGTATGGTCGTTAAGCCCCTCTGGCTCAAGAAATATCTGATGTGAATCTTTCTCAGCAAACCGTACTATCTTGTCCTCGATTGAAGGGCAATATCGAGGGCCAACGCCTTCGATATGTCCACCATAAATCGCCGACTTGCTAAGGTTTTGTTCAATAATTTCATGTGTTTGCTGGTTTGTGTGGGTGATCCCGCACGAAACTTGGCGTACAAAAGGTTTATTGGATAAAAATGAAAACATCACCGGGTCATCGTCGCCTGGCTGACTTTCCAGACTATCCCAATTGATTGTTCGTCCATCAAGTCGCGGGGGCGTTCCGGTTTTCAGCCGGCCAAGCGGCAAGCCCAGCGCGTCTACCCTTTCGGCGAGTGGTATCGAGGGCTTGTCGCCCATCCTCCCTCCGGGTCGCGATTCATCGCCTATGTGGATTACGCCCCTTAAGAATGTGCCGGTCGTTAGAACCACCCGTTGTGATGAAACGGTTGATCCATCGGCCAGAATCACGCCTGCAACTTTGTTTGCAGATATTCTTAGGTCCGAGACCTCGGCTTCGATAACCGTCAAATTCGGCTGTAACTTCATCTCGGCCTGCATCGCCTGCCGGTAAAGTGCGCGGTCAGCCTGCGCTCGCGGCCCCTGAACGGCTGGTCCCTTGCGGCGATTAAGCAGACGAAATTGGATACCCGCGCGGTCTGCAACCTTGCCCATCAGACCACCAAGGGCGTCGATTTCCCTAACGAGATGCCCCTTACCAAGGCCACCGATCGCCGGGTTGCAGGACATTTCACCTATTTTTGCAAAGCTATGTGTAATCAGCGCGGTCTTCGCACCCAATCGGGCGGCCGCATGCGCGGCGTCGGCACCTGCATGCCCGCCACCGATAACTACAACGTCAAAATCCCAATGTTTCACGTGAAACATTCCCTATTTCCCGAGGCAAAAGCTCGCAAAGATTTCATCCAGTACATGCTCTACGTCTACTCGGCCAATCAAAGAATCAAGCGAACGGATCGCACGATGAAGATCGGCCGATGCAAACTCGGCTTTGTCAGGCCCGCTTAGTACACTATCGCGGGCCGAATCCAACAGAGAAATCGCAGCGTCAATTGCCAGTCGATGTCGGATATGAGTGGCTGTAGCAGCACCTGATGCACGCTTATTGAGCCGCGATTGGATTTCAGAGATAAGACCAGATACCCCGTCGCCAGTCAGACCAGAAACAGATATCACATTGTTATCATGAAATAAATCAGATTTCCCAAACACCACGATATCGTCCGGCTCTGGTTTTATCCCAAGGTCCGAACTGTCGCCACTCGCGACCAGAAAAACCCGCAGGTCCGCATGCCTTGCGCGCATTTTCGCTCGTTCAACGCCTAGCCCTTCGACGTGATCGGTAGTTTCACGGAGGCCCGCTGTATCAAGTATTGTGACCGGTAAGCCACCGAGATCCATCCGAACCTCGATCACGTCGCGAGTCGTTCCGGCGATTTCAGATGTGATCGCTGCGTCGCGCCCTGCCAAACGATTTAAAAGTGTGGATTTCCCGATGTTCGGTGGGCCAACAATTGCCACTTCAAAGCCTTCGCGGATGCGCTCGGCAATATGGCTGCCCTTGGATTCTGTGGTCAGTGATTCCTGGGTTCGGTCCAATAATTCCAGAACTTCGGGCGACACATCAACCGGCACATCCTCGTCGACGAAATCTATGGTCGCTTCAATCAACGAAACGGCGCGGATCAGATCCCGACGCCAAGTTTCCGCTTTGGCGCCTAATGCCCCGTCAAAGACCCGCATCGCCTGCTTTCGCTGCGCTTCAGTTTCCGCTTCGATCAGATCGCCCAAGCCTTCGACCTGGGTTAAATCCAAACACCCGTTTTCCAGCGCGCGGCGGGTGAACTCACCTGGTTCGGCCAAGCGCAACCCCGGCATTTGACCTAGCGCCTTCAGCAAAGCCGCTATTATCGCTGTGCTGCCATGAACGTGGAATTCCGCTACATCTTCACCCGTAAAGCTGTGCCCTTCTTCAAAACGCAACACCAAGGCGTCGTCGATAACGCCAAGGTCACTGACCGATAGCGTTCGCAGAGTTGCCAGTCGAGGCAGTGGCGGCGGCCCAGACAGCGTTTCGAGGGCTTGGTGGGCCAATACGCCTGAAACCCGCACAATGGCAACGCCAGCCTTTCCCTGCGCTGATGCGAGGGCAAATATTGTGTCCATGTCACCCGCTCCTGCCGATAATGACGGGAACTTCCCGACTCTGGGGTTAGGAATTCATCGAGTCAAAGAATTCCGCATTCGATTTTGCAGCCTTCAACTTACCGAGCAAGAACTCGATCGCGTCAGTTGTACCCATCGGGTTCAGAATTCGGCGCAGCATGAATGTCTTGCTCAGATTGACTTTATCAACCAACAGTTCTTCTTTTCGAGTGCCTGATTTCAGAATGTCGATGGCCGGGAAGACGCGTTTGTCAGCGATCTTGCGATCAAGAACCAATTCACTGTTACCGGTGCCCTTGAATTCTTCAAAGATAACCTCGTCCATCCGGCTGCCGGTTTCAATAAGCGCCGTCGCAATGATGGTCAATGAACCACCTTCTTCGATATTCCGGGCGGCCCCAAAGAAACGTTTCGGGCGCTGTAAAGCATTGGCATCCACGCCACCGGTCAGAACCTTACCCGACGACGGAACAACGGTGTTAAAAGCCCGCCCAAGCCGCGTGATACTATCAAGAAGGATCACAACATCACGTTTGTGTTCAACCAGACGTTTGGCCTTTTCGATCACCATTTCCGCAACCGCAACGTGACGTGTTGCCGGTTCGTCAAATGTAGACGAGATAACCTCACCTTTGACCGATCTCTGCATGTCGGTCACTTCTTCCGGGCGCTCATCAATCAGCAACACAATCAGATAACATTCCGGGTGATTCTTTGCGATAGAATGCGCAATATTTTGCAAAATTACCGTTTTACCGGTCCGCGGAGGCGCCACGATCAACCCGCGCTGGCCTTTACCGATAGGCGCAACAAGGTCGATCACACGTGCCGTTTTATCTTTGATCGTCGGATCTTCGATTTCCATGATCAGCCGTTCATCGGGGTAAAGAGGTGTCAGGTTATCAAAATGAACCTTATGTTTAGCCAGTTCCGGATCGGCGAAATTAATCAGTGTGACCTTGGTCAAGCCAAAATAGCTTTCGTTTTCTTCCGGGGCTTTCATCACACCCATGACGGTGTCGCCAGTCCGCAGCGAAAACTTTCGCAAAAGAGTCGGGCTGACGTAAATATCATCGGGTCCGGGCAGATAGTTTGCCTCGGGCGAACGCAAAAAACCAAACCCGTCCTGCATCACTTCAAGCACGCCGTCACCGGAAATTTCAACGCCTTCTTCGGCGTTTTCTTTCAGGATGGCGAACATCATGTCGCCTTTGCGCATGGTCGTGGCATTCTCGATCTCAAGCTCTTCTGCCATCGCCAGCAAGTCGGCAGGGCTTTTCGCTTTAAGTTCAGACAGAAACATTTTTTCTTGGGTCATGGTGAAATCCGTATATCCAACAGGTTTGCTTGCCTGCGGGTGATAAATTGTGGTTCAGGAATCGTCTTTGGCGGCCGGACGGCCAGACTGGGAAGCTCTTTACACTGTTTCTGACGAAATTGTCAAATACGTCGTTAGAAAGGCCGCGCTATGACCATTGTTACAATTACAATCATTAAAACCGTTGGTACCTCGTTCATCAATCGAAACTGTCGCCCCGTCACTTTGCACGTTCCGTCGCGAATTTCCTTGCGTCGAAGCCCAAGCCAGTGATGAAACCACGTCATAACGATTACCATTGCGGCTTTAATCCACGGCCAGAAAGCCGACCAATCCACAATACCCGGTGTAAACACCAACATCAGACCAAAAACCCAAGTCGCGACCAAAGCCGGGTTCATGATGACACGCAGCAACTTGAGTTCCATAATTTCAAACGTCTGATGGGTTTTTCCCTCAAAGCCAGCCTGTTCAATGTGATGTACAAATAATCTTGGAAGATAAAACATTCCTGCCATCCATGAAATTACAGAGATCACGTGCAGTGATTTGATCCATGGATAATAAGACGTCAAAAAATCCATCATTTGTTTATTCCTGACTTGGTATGATCCTGACCTGTCTGTCTCACTAATATAAATATAGATATTAAGAAAGTTGATGTATTAGTAGATACCGTTGAATGACAAGGATTACCGATCTTATTCAGTTATAAAAACTCAAATTTTTTACTGAAGATAATATGGTCTGGATTAGAGTATATCACCAATTAAAGTAACTTACTTCAGATAGTTAATGTATATTTAGGCTTGGATAAAACTGGGGAACACTTTTGAATCACGGGGATTACAAGATACCTTCCACAGCCTTGAATAACTTCATACCTTGTGGAAAAGTCCTGAATGGTTTCTTGAAAAAACCATGATTTATTAAGATAACATAGTCAGGGGTAAAAATCAGGACTTTATCAAGATGCGCCAGCTGACTTTACTCACAGAGTTAACCCCATGACGGCAGTGATCATTCTTGCCTCCGCTTCAGAAGCGCGGCGGAAGTTACTCGAACAAAGTAATGTTCCTTTCACAACCCAAACTGCCGAATTAGACGAGAATACGCCAAAGAGAACTCTATTGGCTGAGGGAAAAAAGCCGAAAGAAATCGCAATTGCTTTGGCAGAACTAAAAGTACTGTCGGTAACCGCCAAGAACCCCACCGCCTGGGTGATAGGAGCAGATCAGGTCGTAGATTTTGATGGCGAGTTACTAAGCAAACCCAACAGCATGAGCGAGGCCCGAGAGCAGTTGCTTTCACTAAGGGGTCAAACGCACAAACTGTTTTCAGCCGCAGTAATCGCCCATAACGGCAAAGTTATTTGGCGACATACCGGCGAAGTTCGTCTGACAATGCGCGACTTTTCAGATACCTACCTAGAAGGATATTTGGCCCGCATCGGCACAGACGCATTAGCAACAGTCGGCAGTTATAAATTGGAAGAAGAAGGTGTCAGGCTGTTCAGTCAGATCCAAGGCGACTATTTTTCCGTACTTGGATTGCCACTGCTGGAAATCTTGAACTTTTTGACCGAAACAGGGATATTGGTAAAATGAAATCAAAACCGATCCCACTGGCAGGCGTCATTGGCTCGCCGATTGGTCACAGCAAGTCGCCAAAGCTGCACGGCCATTGGCTTAAAAAGCACGAGATTGTCGGGTTTTATATACCAATCGAGCTGACACACGAAACATTTGAAAAAGGCCTGCGGGCGCTGCCAATGCTTGGATTCAAAGGTGTTAACGTTACGATTCCCTTTAAGGAGAAAGCATTGGCGCTGGCGGACGTGGTTACCGATAGGGCCGCATTGATTGGCGCTGCGAACACGATAACATTCCTAAAGGATGGACGAATCCAGGCAGACAACACTGATGGATACGGATTTATCGCCAATTTGAAACAGAACGCTCCAGAGTGGGATGCATCCAGTGGGCCCGCACTTGTGCTTGGCGCGGGCGGTGCCGCACGGGCAATTGTGTCGGCTCTTTTGTCCGAAAGAGCACCAGAAATAATTCTGGCGAACCGAACCCGCAACCGGGCCGAAATGTTGCGGGATCATTTTGGCGCCCGCGTTCGGGTCGTTGATTGGAACGGTGTGTTGTCCTCAGTGGCCGAGGCTGCGACTTTGGTGAATACGACCTCGCTTGGCATGGTCGGACAGCCGCCCCTGTCTGTTTCGCTGGACAAAATTCAACGGGGAACGCTGGTCACCGATATCGTCTACACGCCCCTGAAAACGCCGCTTTTGGAACAGGCCGAAGTGCACGGTTGTATAACGGTGGATGGTCTAGGAATGCTATTGCATCAGGCAGTGCCTGGGTTCGAGAACTGGTTCAGAAAAAAACCCATAGTAGATCAGGAGCTGCGGCAAGCGGTATTAGCGGAATGACGACCAAAATGCCCTTTGTTCTTGGCCTGACGGGTTCCATTGGAATGGGAAAATCCACGACGGCAGAATTTTTCCGACAGGCGGGCATTCCGGCTTGGGATGCAGATGCAGCTGTGCATCGGCTTTATGCCAAAGGTGGCGCCGCCGTGGCGGGCATCGCGAAGATTTGCCCTGAGGCGATCTTGGACGGAGTTGTCCAACGCAACCGCCTCCGCGACTGGATTGCACAAGACGATCAGGCGATTGGCCTGTTGAATTCGGTTGTTCATCCACTGGTCGCACGGGACAGGGCGCAGTTTATTACGTCATCGGCTGCCTCAGGAGAGAGACTTGTCGTGGTTGACGTACCGTTGTTGTTTGAAACCGGAGGAGACAGCCGTGTCGATGCGACGCTGGTTGTTTCAGCTGATCCTGATGTCCAAAGAGCACGGGTCCTCCAGCGAGATGGCATGACAGAAGCCCATTTTCAGCGTATTCTCGCAAGCCAGATGCAGGACGCAGAAAAACGCAAGCGGGCGGATTTTGTTATAGAAACACTTTCACTGGAATCAGTGCAGGCAGATGTGGCAAGGTTGATCACAACTTTACGCCAAAGGATCGCCAATAATGCGTGAGATCGTACTTGATACCGAGACAACAGGCCTCGATCCGTCAACCGGCGACAGGATTGTTGAAATCGGTGCTGTCGAGTTGTTCAATCACATGCCAACGGGCAAATTTTACCACCAATACATCAACCCACAACGCGACATGCCAGAGGGTGCGTTTAACGTCCACGGCCTAAGTGCGGCCTTTCTGTCAGATAAGCCGGTTTTCGTAAGTATAGTTGATGCTTTTCTTGAATTTGTCGGGGATGCCAAAATTGTCATCCATAACGCCAGTTTTGATATGAAGTTCATCAACGCTGAACTTATTTGGGCCAAGCGAGCCAAGTTGCCGATGGATCAGGCGCTGGACACACTCGAAATCGCCCGCAAAAAATTCCCCGGCGCGCAAAATTCACTGGATGCGCTGTGCCGGCGCTTTTCTGTCGATAACTCTGCCCGCGACAAGCACGGCGCGTTACTTGATTCTGAATTGCTTGCCGAAGTTTATCTGGAGTTGGTTGGTGGTCGCCAACCTGACCTGATCCTCGCAGGATCCCACCAGGGCGATTCAGGCCGAAAAGGCAACGACGACGCGGTTTGGAAGCCAGCGCGCCGGCCCGTAGAATTACCAAGCCGCCTGTCTTTGGATGAAGACAAGCGGCATGCCAGTTTTGTGGATAGTCTTGGCGACGCTTCGGTTTGGGCGACGCTGGGTAAAGCTTAGGTCAACCTGTCAGGAAACAGGCTTACCAACTTTCTCTGCTTCTGCGCGTCGGGTCAATTCCTGCCGGTAAAGCGCCAGGAAATCAATGTTTTCAAGATTAAGCGGCGGATAGCCACCGTCGTGAGTAATGTCGCCAACGATGCGCCGCAGATACGGGAAAATCATGCGCGGGCATTCGATCAACAGGAATGGATGCATTTGATCCGGCGGCACGTTCTCGATCAGGAAAATACCCGCATATTCGATTTCAAGAATAAAGATCGATTCGTTGGTTTCTTTGTTCTTTGAATTAATGGTCAGCTTGATGATGACTTCGAAATTCTTGTCTTTCTCGCGCTGCCGTGCGTCCAGATTAACCTGAACCTGAATGTCAGGCTGGATATTTCCATCCAAGCTTTTTTGTGCCGCAACGTTTTCAAACGACATATCACGGATGAATTGCCCCAGCACTTGCATGCGGGGTTGCGGAATTTCGGCGGCTTGGGCGTCGGGTTTGGTTTCGGCCATTAAGTGCTCCTGCGGTCGGTTGTTCAATCCGCGCCATGCCTAACAGGAAGGCATGACCGCGGCAATTGGCGAAGTACGTTGTTAAGGCCTGGTCCAGCCGGACGGATTCTCTGGCTTTGCGTCTG
>ERZ889078.680-NODE-680-length-29987-cov-7.384304_pt1 | contig 29987 bp, 18 predicted proteins | sample MGYA00521266_ERZ889078 | MGnify/ENA primary metagenome ERZ889078 (study PRJEB32303, sample SAMEA104408618) | aquatic metagenome | biome: Brackish water; feature: Pelagic; material: water | place: Baltic Sea | collected 2014-06-16T06:34:00 | depth 76,534 m ...
GCGAGCGTCGGTAGCACCGCGACGCTGGCGATGCCGACGACCAGCCACGGCCAGGTGCGCAGCACGAAGTGGGCGACTGTGAACCACAGCAGCGCCAGGGCGGCGTGTCGCTCATCGCGCGTGGCGAAGAGCCGCTGCACCAGAAAACCGCCGCCCTCGGCGCCGCCCCACCACTGCACCATGACGTAGAATCCGAACGTGGCGAGCGCGACGTCATCGGTGCCGGCCGGCAGCCAGGCGAGGAGCTGCTCGGGGGCCGCGAGCCCTGGTCCACCGGCTGCCGCGGTCGCCTTCGCGGCCAGCGCTGCGGGCCCACCCATCTCGATGAGCACGATGACGGCGAGGGCCACAGAGCCGAGCATCGCCAGGGAGAACTGGAGCAGATCCGTCATCACGACGCCCCACAATCCCGCGGTCCACGTGTAGACCAAGGCCAGGGCGACGAGGGCCACCAGCGTCCATGTCGGTGGCCAGCCGAAGACGGCATCGACGATCTTTCGCATGCCCAGCAGCACCCAGCCCATCGTCACGCCGTTGGCGAGCAGGGCCCGGTAGCTGCCCTGTAGGCCGCGGAGCGCAGCGGCTGGTCGTCCGGCATAGCGCAGCTCCAGCACCTCGGCGTCCGTCAACAGCCGCGCGCGCTGCCAGAGCGGCGCGAAGAAGAACATGCAGGCCGCAAAGCCGATGGCGCCGCTCCACCAGTACCAGTTGCCGCTGAGGCCGCGCGTGCGGACGATACGGGCGATCGCGAGCGGCGTATCGGCGGCGAAGGAGGTCGCTACGATGGAGGTGCCCGCCAGCCACCAGGGCAGGCGACGGCCAGCGACGAAGTAGTCTGCCAGGCTGCCAGTGCCCCGTTTGCTCATGGCCACACCGACGCCGGCCGTGACGAGCAGCGTCACTCCGATGATCGCGAGGTCGAGTCCGTCGAGCGCGCCGGTGGTTAGTCCCGTCGTCACGCTGCGATCAGGCCCAAGCGCAGCTTCGCGGCGCGGACACGAGCGACGCTCTCAGCCACCCGCTGTTGGTCAAGTTTGCCGCTGTGCCAGGCGGCGTCGAGGCCAGCCAGCAGGGCAGGGTGCGCGTCATGCTCGGTGCAGGACAGCAGCATGTCGCAGCCCGCGTTGATGGCGCGAATGCACGCGTCGAGCAGATCATCGCTGGCGTCACGAATACCGCGCATGGCGAGGTCGTCGGTGAACAATAGGCCCTGAAAACCAAGCTCATTGCGCAGCAACTCGGTGCAGATCGCGTGCGACGTCGTCGCAGGATTGACCGGGTCGAGGGCGGGGTACACGACGTGAGCGCTCATCAACGTCGGCAGATTCGCGGCGATGGCGGCCCGAAACGGCGCCAGCTCGACGGCATCCAGCCTAGCGCGGTCTAGGTTCACGTGTGGCAGCTCCACGTGCGAATCACGCTGCGTGTCACCGTGACCCGGAAAGTGTTTGCCGCACGACAGCACGCCGGCGCGGTGCAGGCCCGCGGCCCAGGCCAGGGCCATGGCCGCCACACGCGCAGGATCGGCTGAGAACGCGCGGTCGCCGATAATGGGGTTCGTCGCGCACGAGTCCACGTCGAGCACCGGCGCAAAGTCGACGTTGACGCCGAGCGCGGCCAGGGTCTCGCCCATCAGCTGACCGTGGTCCTGGAGCTGTTGCAGGTCCAAGTCACGGTCGAAACGCGCGCCCAGGTCGCGGGCCGACGGCAGCAGCGGCGCATGCGGCGGGCCCCATTGCTGCACGCGCCCGCCTTCCTGGTCGATGGCGACCAGCAGCGGCGTGGCGGCGCGGTCCTGCAGCGCAGTGACGAGCGCGCGAACCTGGGCTGCGTGAGCGATGTTGGGGCCAAACAGAAAGACCCCGCCGATGTCGTAGCGGTCGATGAGATCGGCCAGCGCAGCGGGCATCTCGTAGCCTGCGAATCCGAGCATGGTCAGCTGGCCGACAGGGGAAAAACTCATGCTGCAAGCCTGCAAGTCAGCCAACGAAAGCGCAACGCGTCGGCCGAAATCTGGTAGCCTCTCGCGAGGTCTGGAGGTGTCGTCGTGTCGAATCAAGCTCCGCTCGTGCATCTATCGCTGGCATCGGCGGGGCGCTCGGCCGCCGCCCTGGTCCTGACCGCCGCACTGGTCTTGGCCGGATGTGCCGAAGAGCACGGTCGACACCATCACATCCCGCCAGAGGTGGAGGCCGCCGCGCAGCTGCAGGTGTTCACAAAGCACCTGGGTGCGGCGGAGTATGGGCCGGCGAACTGGGTCAAAAGCCCGAATTATTCGACCGCTTCACGTGGCAAAGGCCAGATCACCACCGTCGTCGTGCACACTGTGCAAGGCTCGTACAACGGCTGCATCTCGTGGTTTCAGAACCCGTCCGCGAAGGTCTCCGCGCACTACGTCGTCAGCAAGACCGGCGCTGTGACCCAGATGGTGAAAGAGAAAGACATCGGCTGGCACGTCGGCTCGGCCAATGGCTACACGGTCGGGATCGAGCACGAGGGCTACGTCAGCGATCCGAACTGGGCGACGCCGAAGATGGTCACGGCCAGCGCCAAGCTGACGTGCTATCTGGTCAAGAAATACGGGCTCACAGCGACCAAGACGCACATCAAGGGCCACGTTGAGCTTCCCAAACAGACCCACACCGATCCGGGCAAGTACTGGCCGTGGGCGACCTACTTGGCGCAAGTGCAGGCCTGCGTGAAGGGCGGGGTCGTGGAGCCGCCGAAGTGCACTGGCAGCTGTGACGACGGCAAGGTCTGCACCAACGACGCGTGTGTCGGCTCCAAGTGCACACACACCTGGGCCAACGGCGTCGTCTGTTGGGACGGCGACGCGTGCACCGTGGGGGAAAAGTGCAACAACGGAAACTGCGTCGGCGGCAAGATCACCAAGGATTGTGACGACAAGAACCCGTGCACCAACGATGGCTGCACCGCGAGCAACTGCACACACACCGCCAACAGCGACGCCTGCAATGACGGAAACGCCTGTACGACGGGCGATAAGTGCAAGTCGAAGAGCTGCGTGGGCGGCGCGTCGCAGAACTGCAACGACGGCAACCCGTGCACCAAGGACGCTTGCAGCGCTGGCAAGTGCAGCCACGTCGCGACGAGCGGCAGCTGCTCGGACGGCAACCCGTGCACGACCAACGACGCGTGCAGCGGCGGGGCCTGTAAGGCTGGCGCGGTCAAAGTGTGCTCGGATGGCAACCCCTGCACCACCGGTGACACCTGCAACAAGGCGACCGGCGTCTGCGCGGCGGGGGTGTGGAAGAGCTGCGGCCAGGGGGACGTCTGCAGCGCGGGGACGTGCGATCCGAAGGCAGGCGGCTGCAAGCCCACAAATGAGGGCACGACGTGCGATGACAACAACCCGTGTACGTCCAACACCACCTGCAAGAGCGGGGCGTGCGCTGGCGGCGCGCTGATGGGCTGCGACGACGCCAACCCGTGCACGAACGACGCCTGTGGCGGGGCTGGATGTGTGCACGCCAACAACGCGATGTTCTGCGATGACGGCGATCCGTGCACCTTGGCTGACGCCTGCAAGGCGGGCACCTGCGCGGGGCAGGTTGTGAGCTGCGACGATGGTGATCCCTGCACGACCGGTCAGGCCTGTCAGGCGGGTAAGTGCACAGCTGGCAAATCCATCTGCGACGACGGCAACGACTGCTCGTCGGACACCTGCGTCGCCGGCAAGTGCAGCCATGGCGCGATCGTGGTCGATTGCGATGACGGCAACGACTGCACGGTGAAAGAGTACTGCGACACGGGCGTGTGCCAGGGCGGCCAGATCGTGGCCTGTGACGACGGCGACGCCTGCACGGAAGACCGCTGCTTGCCAGACAAGGGCTGCTCGCACTTCGACACGTGCAGCGCAGCCGACGGTGGCGCAAGCGGAGATCGACCGGACGGAGAGGCGGCAGACCGCCCCGACAGCACGCAGGGCGGCGGCGCAGACGGCTTGGCGGCGCAGGATGGCTCCGGCACCAACACGGTCGGCGGTGGTGGCTTGGCGGCGCCCGCGAGCGGCTGCTCCGCGGGACATGGGCTGCCCTCACATGGGCTGCCCTCACATGGGCTGCCCTCACATGGGCGCCATGCGGGGCTCTTGGCCCTACTTGTGGCCGCTGCTGGCTTGATTTTCCGGCGTCGGCGCGCGATTTGACCAGCCAAGGTCCGGTCGAACAGCGCGGCGCGTTGCAGCTGATGGCGGTGCCAGGACTCGCACATGTCGCGCCGGAGCGCTGGGACGCGATGTGCCCCGCCGACTCGCCCTTCCTCGAACATCGTTTCCTCCATGGGCTCGAACGCACGGGCACGGTGGGCAGAGCGTCGGGCTGGATCCCGCTGCACCTGCTCGTCGTGGATGATTTTGACCCCGCGATCCGTGCAGAAGGGACGCCGCTGCCCGCGTCGGTGCGCATCCATGGCGCCGCGCCGTCGTACGTGAAGACCAACAGCTACGGCGAGTTCATCTTTGATTTCCGATGGGCCGAGGTGTTTCACAACTGCGGCAAGCGGTACTACCCGAAGCTCGTGGTCGCCACGCCCTTCACCCCGGTCACCGGCGCGCGCCTGCTCGTCGCGCCGGATACGCCTGCGCCAGACGAGATTCGCGCGATGCTGAGCGAAGGGCTGATCGGTCTCGCGCGGCAGATTGGCGCGTCGTCGGTTCACTGGCTTTTTACCGAGGAATCCGAGGCGAAAGCGCTCTCGGCCCATGGCTACGCGCATCGCTACAGCCACCAGAATCAGTGGCATGACGAAGGCTTCGGCGACTTTGAGGGGTTTCTAGCCAGCATGCGCTCGCGGGCGCGCAAGCAGATCCGACGCGAGCGCCGTAAGGCGACCAGCCACGGCCTGACGCTGCACGTCCTGCGCGGCACCGAGATGGACGACGACGCCTGGGCCGCCATCGCCCGGCTCTACCGCAAGGGCTGCGCACGCTTCGGCTCCCACGGCTATCTGACGGACGCGTTCTTCGAATGGATACGCGCGAAGCTTCCAGAAAACGTGGTGTGCAGCCTCGCGCGGCGTCCCGACGTCACCGGCCCGGAGGCGTGGGTCGCGGGCACACTCAACTTCCAGAAAGGCGACAGGCTCTACGGACGCTACTGGGGCTGTGACGAGGAGTTCGACCACCTCCACTTCGAGCTGGCCTTCTACCAGCTCATCGAGACGTGTTTGCAGCGGGGCTGGACACATTTTGAGGCGGGCGCCGGCGGCGACCACAAGGTCAAGCGTGGTCTTCGTCCCGTGCTTTGCCACAGCGCGCATTGGATCGCAGACACCGAGCTGGGCCCCGCCATCTCAGATTGGGTGGCGATGGAGCGGGACCACGTCGCCGCGTGGCTCGCCGAGCTGCAACAGCACGGCACCGCGAGGCGCGCGCATGAGCCTGGCTTGAATGCCGAGCTGAAGTCGCCGCTTCGGTCGTAGTCTTGTGCAGCGAGTCCGGCGCAATGTGCCCGGCGCAACGCATCCGGCGTAACGAGTTCGCCGCGTCAACGTCTCCGTTCCGTCGCTGCTGCGTTGGCGACGCCAGCGCCTTGAACCCAGGATCGCGGTGCGGGATGCTGCCGCGTGGTTCCCTCGCACCCAGGAGCGGCCGTGTTCGGTTGGTTGACGTTCTCTCTCATCGGCATCGTCTCGACGCGGCAATCCGCCCGAGCCAGCGAAACCGCCCTCATTGAGGCGCTGCAGCGCGGCGATGGCCGAGCGTGGCGGCAGGTCATGGACGACTACGGGCCCATGTTGATCGCCTATGCCACACGCTTGCTCAAGAGCCGCGCCTCCGCCGAAGAGGCCGTGCAGGAGGCCGTGGTGTCGGTGCATCGTGGAATCGAGCGCTTCGAAGGCCGGTGCTCTCTGAAGAGCTGGCTCTTTCACGCCGTGCACAACAAGGCCATCGATGAGCTCCGCCGCACCAAGCGTTTCGCGACTCCCAGCCTGGACGAAGACGTCGAGTGGGAGCGCCGCTTCGGTGGCCGCATGTGGATCGACCCACCGCGTCACTGGACGGGCACGGTCGGCGCCCAGATCGACGCGAAGCGCGTGCTCGACGTGGTGCGTGCTGAGGTCGAGCACCTGCCGCACACCCATCGGCAGGTGCTGCTGATGAAAGAGGTGCATGGCCTCTCATCGAAGGAGGTGTGCGACGTGCTCGAGATCTCACCGGCGAATCTACGCGTCTCCCTTCACCGCGCACGACGCGCCCTGCGCGACGCCGTCGAAGTCCAACTTGGGGAGGTCTGAACCATGCCCATGCGCACCTGCAAGACCGTCATGGCGGAGATCGACCGAATCGCTGACGGCGAAGCCACACGAGGTGAACGCGTTCGTTTTGCGATGCACCTCGGGATGTGTGCGCACTGCGACCGATACTATCGGCAGTACGTCGCCGTCCGTGACGCGCTCGGCAACATCGAGTCCACCGAGCTGCCCCCCGACTTTGAGGACGTGATGCGCGGACTCCTCAAGCTCGTCGAGGTCGCTGCGGACGACTCGAACTAGATCGGCTCGCCAAGCGCATCCGATCCGCCTATTCGCCCGTGTCTCCGGCCTATGAGACGCCACCCACCCCACAACGACGAACTCCCCGACGCCTGCGTGGCGTCGGGGAGCTCGGTGTTCATCCGGGTGCTGAATGTCGGCTACTTGCTCGAGGTGCCACCGCCAATTGGCACAGCGACCTTTCCGCAGGAGTAGGACCCAGAGTAGTACGTCTGCACGGTGTAGCTTTGGTTGCTCTCGGTCGTGCGCCCACCCATCGTGTAGTACGACGTGCTTGAGTTGTCTTCCACGGCATAGAAGTAGGTGTCGTACGACGTGTGACCGTAGTAGTACTGGCCGTACACACCACCCGTCGAGCTGCCTCGCATGGCGTACCCGAGCGTCCGCTTCAACGTCGGGTTGTAGTAGTGCCCGACCGCAAAGATGCCCGAGCCGTACATATCGACCGCACTAAACACATCCGTACCCGTGCTGCCGTACATCGTGTCGGCGTACGTCGTGCCCCCCGTGTTGATCTTCACGAACCAGGCGTCGTACCCATTGGCGGTGACCTTCTTGTTCTGCGTCATCCCGACCATGTACACGTACCCGCCGTAGCCCTGCGCAGCGTTGATGACGTCGTAGCCAGCCGCGCCGTACTGCCAAGTCGCCTGCAGGTTACCGTTGACGTCGTACCGACACGCGACGCCGTCGTTGCTGCCGTACTTCGTCTCGGTCGTTGATCCGACCGGGAAGACGTAGCCGCCGTAGTAGGCCACCCCGTTGAAGTAGTAGTGGTAGCGGGTGACCGCGAACTTCACCAGCTTCACACCGCTCCGGAACTTACTCCAGACCGTCGAGCCGCTGCTGTTGAGCTTTACCAGCCAGCCGGAAGCGTAGTTGCTGTTGACGCCGTACGTCGTCCCTGAGGCGTAGTAGTTGCCAGCGCCGTCGTGGACCACCGCGGCAAGTTGATCCGTCGAACTGCTTGCGCTGATGGTGTAGTTCTTGAGGATCGTGCCGTCCGTATTGAACCACACCACCCAACCAACGTAGCCGTACGTGCTGTTCAAGTAGCGATACCCGACCGCGATGAAGACGTTCGCTACGTTGGTCGGTGAGACGGCCTTGAGGTAGTCGGTGCCGGTGTCCACGCTGCCCTTCGGCGGCGGAACGGTCTTGCTCCACAGCACCGTCCCGGCCTTGTCACGCCGAACCAGCCAGCCTTCGTACGACTTGCCGCTCACGTAGGTGATGCCCACGGAGACGGTGCCGAGATCCGACGTCTTCGAGATGCCGTAGATGATGTCGGTGCTGCTGCCGCCCGTCAGCGACGACCACACGCGGCACTGGCATTTGCCCGATGCGCAAATGCTCGTCGTGCCGGCCTCACAGGTGTAGTTCTCATACGCTGGCGTGTACACACACGCGCCCGTCTTGGCGTTGCAGCCGTCGCTGGTGCATTTGGTGGAGTCGGCGCAGCTCTTGGCGGCGCCAGACTTGCACTTTCCGAAGGAGCAGACGTCGTTCAGCGTGCAGGCGTTGCCGTCCGAGCACGACGCGGTGTTGTTGATGTACTGGCACTTGCCCGTCGAGGCCACGCAGCTGTCTGTCGTGCAGCCGTTGCCGTCGTTGCAGGCCGTCAACTTACCGATGCAGCTGCCCTTGCTGCTGCAGGTGTCGCCCGTCGTACAGAGCTGGCCGTCCGTGCACGGGAACCCCGCCAACACGGTCGACTTGCAGGTGCCCGTAGCCTTGTCACAGGCGTCCGACGTGCACGCGTTGTTGTCGTTGCAGACCACCGACTTGCCCACGCACGTCGCGTTGCTCAGGCATTTGTCCGACGAGGTGCACAGGTCGCCGTCAGTGCAATTGGCGCCAGTGGCGACGGGGTTATTGCAGGTATATTTCCCACTCACGAGCTGACAGAGATCCTGGGTGCACTGGTTTTTGTCGTTGCAGTCGCTTGCCTGGCTCGCGACCTTGCACAAGCACGCGTAGGAGCCGGCCTTGCAGACGCCCGAAGCGCACACGTCCTTCGCCGTGCACTCGTTGCCGTCGCTGCATGCGGTGCCGTTGGTTTTCGGCGTCAAGCCACACGCGCCCGTCGTCGATTTGCACACGCCATCGTTGCACTGATCGCCCGCGCACGTCTTTGGATTGGCGCCCTTGCAGACGCCCAGCTGGCACGTGTCGGTCTGGGTGCAGAGGTCGGCGTCGTTGCATTTGGTGCCGTTGCCGAGCGCCTTCTTGCCGCAAGCGCCAGACTTAGGATCGCAGACGCCCGAATTGCACTGATCACCTGCGCACGTCTTCGGATTGGTGCCTTGGCAGACACCCGCCGCGTCGCACTTGTCGGTCTGCGTACACAGATCCGAGTCGTTGCAGGACGTGCCAGCTGGGGCCGCCTTCAGCGAGCAAGTGTTGCCCGTTTCGTCACAGAATCCGGCCTTGCAGGCGTTGAGGTTATCTTGGCAAATTTTGGGCTTGCCGTTCGAGCAGCTCCCCTTGCCGTCACACGTCTCGTTCACCGTGCAGTACTGCCCATCGTCGCACGTCGTATTCGCGGCCTTGGGCGTCGTCGCGCAGGCGTTCTTGGTCTCGTCGCAGACGCCCGTGTTGCAGGCGTCGGACGCCGAGCTGCAGTCCTTGGCCGCGCCGGGCGTGCACTTGCCAGCGCCGTCGCAGCCGTCGTTTGCAGTACAGAACTTACCGTCATCGCACTCAACGCCCTTGGCTTTCGGGGTTTTTGCGCAGCCGCCGGTCTTCTTCTCACATACCGCCGTGTTGCACGCGTCGCCGTCCGCGCCGCAGTCTTTCAGGGGTCCAGCGATGCAGCCGCCTTTCTTACAGGTGTCGTTCTGCGTACACAGGCTGCCGTCTGCGTCGCACGTGGTGCCGTCCGATTTCGCGGTCGTCTCGCACTTGCCGGTCTTGGCGCTGCACGCGTCGTTGGTGCAGGGGTTGCCGTCGCTGCAGACCTTGGCCTTGCCCCCGGCGCACGCACCCTTGTCGCACGTCATGTTCTCAATGCAGAGGTTGCCACCCTGACAGGCTTTGCCGTTCTGCGGCGTCGCGTCGAATTTGCAGTCGCCGGCAGCGCACGTGTCGGCTGTGCACGGGTTGTTGTCGTCGCACTCCTTGTTGTCGGTGCAGCCGCATCCTGCGACCGTCTTGTCGATGCTCGTCGTCACGCATTTGCCCGACTGACACGCGGTGATCGTGCAATCGTCGTCGTCTTGGCATTTCGCCGCGTCGTCGGCGGCGTTCTTGCAGCCCGTCGCTGCGTCGCAGGCGTCCTTGGTGCAAGGGTTGCCGTCGTCGCAGAGCTTGATGTTCGCGGTGTTCAAGCACGTGCCCGTCTTCGGATCGCACGCGTCGAACGTGCAGGCCACGCCGTCATCGCACGGCTTCTTCTGGCCCACGCAGCCGCCGTTGTCGCAGGCGTCCTGGTCGGTGCAGGGGTTGCCGTCGTCGCACTCATTCGGCGCCGCCTCAGCCGTGCAGCCCTTGATGGCATTGCAGCTATCGACAGTGCAGGGGTTCTTGTCGTCGCACGCCTTGTCCACATCGCCCGCACACGCGCTCTCTTTGCATGCTGACTTGCTGGTGCACACGTTGTTGTCGTCGCACTCCTTCGCGTCGTTCGCAGCCACCATGCCACATACGCCTGTCGAGGCGTCACAGGTGTTCTTGCCGCAAAACCCGTCCGCGCCGGCGTCGCACACGGCCTTCTTGGTGTCGTCGACCAGACACTCCTCGGTCGTTAGATCGCAGTAGCGCGGCAGACACAGGTCGGTCTGATCGCAGTCGGCGTCAGCCTTGCACTTGCACACGTTCGTGGTGGAGCCACAGACGCCAGCCTTGTCGCACGTATCACCGTCGGTGCACTTGTCGCCGTCGTCACACTTCTGACCAACCTTGACGGTCGTCGCCGTGCAGCCAACGGCCAAGTCGCACGCCAACTCGAAGCAGGCGTTGTTGTCGGCGCACGTCGCGTTGTCGGCCTTGTGCTCGCAGCCGGTTGCGCCGCAGGAGTCGATGGTGCAGGGCAGGCCGTCGTTGCACTCTTCGCTGGCGACGCACTGGCCTTCAACACACGTCCCTTCGCCCGTGCACGGCTTGCCGTCATCACAGACCTCGGCGGACGTGATCGCCTCGTGCACAATCGTCGTGTTCTGCTCGCAGAAGTCCTTGGTGCAGGGGTTTCCGTCCTCATACTGAGCGTCCGGCACCGTGGTGCATTTGCCCTTCTCACACCAGTTGCCACACTCGCCGCCGCCGCACTTGGTCTCCTCAAGCATCGAGGTGACTGTGCATGCCATCGCGAGGCCGCCGGCCGTGACAGGTGCACACACGGCGAGCTGACACTCGGTCAAGTCGTCACCCGCATCGCAGCTAGAACCCTTGGGCAGCGGCGTCATCCGGCAGGCGCCATCGTCGGCACACTGGCCCTTTGCGCACTCCGTGTCCTTGCCGATGACCTCCTCGTCTTGACACGCAGACCCCTTCGCTTTGAAGGTCCAACCGCACCAGCCGTTGTTGCACCGCGCGAGGCCGCAGGGCGTCTTACCCTTGGCGTCCTTGCAGTCGTAGTCCGTGATGCACTCTGTCCCGGTCGCGTCGGCGCTGACCGTGGTGTCCAGCAGCTCCGTGTCGCCAGCGACCGCCGTATCCACCCCTCCGCTCGTGTCGACCTGGATGTCGGCGAGCGCCTGCTCCACGGGCGGCGTACCGCAACCGAACGCGAGCAGCAGTGACAGACCAACCAAGAGCGAGATCATCCGCGCGCTTTGTGGCCGGGCGCCGGCGGGCGCGACGTGACCCTGAGCGCGATCCGGCATACCGCAGTGGAGCAGGGCGGTGTCGCACGTGGCGGGAATGGACTCGGTGATACAATGGTTCACGTCATACTCCGTGAGCTTCTTTGAGCTCGCGTCGGCGGAGGCGCCGTTCGACTGCTCCTGCAGCGGGCAGGTGGGTGCGGCATGATACTGAGGCCCCGGTCGCGCTGTCAAAGTTTCGTGAGCGCGATTCGCGTCATGGCTAGCGGGCAAGAATCACGAGAATCCAGACGTCGTAGAGCGCGTGCGTCCACGCGGCAACGGCGAAGCCCCGGGCTAGGTACAGCGCAGCGAAGACGAGCCCGGCCACGGTGCGGAACACCATGGCGCCCCACGTGAATGGCTCCGCGAGATGGTGCACCCCAGCGAAGATAAGCGACGACAGCAGCGCCAGCGCGACGACGCGGCCCGCGTTGTCGCGCCAGCTCGCACCCAGCCACACGCGGGCGATCGCGCCGATGCCGACGAGTCGAAACAACAGCTCCTCATGCAGGCCGGCGCCGGCGCTGATCACGAGCCCGGTCAGCGATCCCACCGCGGTGCTGTTGGCGAGCGGGACCAGCGCGAGGTGCATACGGGCAGCGTCGAGCACTTGATCGGTGAGCCAATCTGACGCGGTACCGGTGAGCACGGCGTAGCAGGCACACTCGAGCAACAGCGGCGGCAGCATGTTGAGCGAGATGCGGGCGCGTCGACTCAGCCAGACCACGATGCCCAAGTTGATCACGATCAACGCGCCATAGAAGCCCGCCCAAGGCCGCCACCCCGCCCACCCGAGGGCGGAGAAGCCCATCGCGAGTGAAGACGTCAGCAGATCCGCGCCATTGCGTGCGCTCGGTAGCAGCAAGGTGCCCAGCCCGTAGATGCAGAGCAGCGGCAGGGTGAGGGCTGCGGCGGTGAGCGGCGTCCGCGTCTCGGCCAGATAGCGCGCGACGGCTGTCAGCCCCGGAGGGCCCGGACGCGTGGGCTTTTTGCCTGATTTTCCGGCCGATCCGCCCGCCATTGCGCCGCTCAACCGAGGGGGGCGCTGGCTGCCGCGCGCCGCAGCAGGTCATCGCGATCCGCCACAAACTGGCCAGCCGCCTCGGACCATACGTACGCCTGCGCGGCGACGAGCCCGGCCTCGTCGTCGAATGTGAGCACGTTGAAGTGGGCGAGGTGACCATGGTCCGCCTGGAACCAGGTGGACGACCCACAGCCCAGGACCCACGTCGGTGACTCGCCAACGAGCCGATGCTGCTGCGGCGGGTGCGTGTGACCGTGGAGCAACGCCGTGGCGCCGATGTCGCGGAGCGTCGTGATGAGGGCGTCGCGGTCGCGCAGTCGCGCCGTGCGCTCCGCAACAAAGCTCCTCCGGTGCAGGTTGTGGTGCACCATCACGATGCGTGTGTGGATCGCGGCGTCGGGGGCGCCGGCGTCCGTGCCGCGCGGCTCTTGCGCGACCAGCGCGCGCAGCTTGGCGAGCTGTGGGGCGCCCAGCTCGCCCCAGGCGATGAGTGGCGGCGCCATGATGGCGCTCGAGAGGCCGTAGACGCGGACGCCCGGCGCGATGGTCTTCCCGAAGGGGTAGTGCGCGCGGCCCGCGCTACGTGCGGCTTCAATCGCGGCGGGCAGCGCCGGCAGGTCGACCATCCAGTCCGCAAAGTAGGACTCGAAGCGGGCCGTTTTCATGGCGCCAGCGGTGTAGACGTCATGATTGCCCGGGATCACCGTCACGCGATCAGGCCCGCCGATCGCCCGCACGATCGCTCGCGCGCGGTGAAACTCCGATGGCAACGCGAGGTTGCTGAGGTCGCCGGTGATGAGGACGTGGTCTACGTCCAGCCCGGCAGGACCAAGCGCCGCCGGCAGCGCCTCTGCGATACGCACTGGATGCGCGTCGCGGCGTGCGCTGAGCAGATTGATGACGCCCGTCGCGCGCTTGTTCAAGAAGCGCAGCGGTGACGTGCCGGCGAGGTCCAGCACGTGTAGGTCACTGAGGTGCGCGATTCGCGATTGCATCCAGGTGCTCCGAGATCGAGGGCCCACAAACCTCGCGATGGGCGTCATACCACCCGTGAGCTGCGCCGACGGTGAACCCCGGCCACGACGCCGTCGCCAACGTGGCGCTTGACACGAACCCAGGTTTCGCACTATCGCCCCCTCCCTGCAACCGCCTTTGCGCGAGGGAGTCATCATGGCCCGCCGTCGAATCAAGAAGACCTACAAGCAGCAGCAGCGAGAGCTCGAGGAGACCCCCGAGTACGTCGAAGAGCAGCTGTGGTCCATGAGTGACTGGATGGAAGAGAACTGGCGCCCGGTCGTTGCAGTGCTCGGTGCGGTCACGCTGCTTTGGGGCGGCGTGGGTCTGTATCAGATGTACGCAGCATCCAGCGCTCGCGGCGCCGCAGCGGCCAGCGCGCCCGTGTTCGCGGCGATGAATCAGCCCGTCTATGCCCCGCCAGCCGACCTGCAGGGCGAAGATCCAAACAAGCCGTTTGGCGAGAGCTACGCCACCGAGGGCGACCGCGCCGCGGCCGTGATCAAGGCAGCTGGCTCGGCCGACAGCCCGGCGGTCGCCTTGCTGGTGGGCGCCGCCAAAGGCCGCAGCGGCGACTGGGCGGGCCAACTCGCCACGGTGGACGCCGCCCTCGCAATCTATGGCGCCGATGCGCTCGCCGGCGCGCTCCACGAGCAACGCGCAGCCGCCCTCACGGGCCTCGGCAAACATGCTGACGCCGCCGCGGCGTGGGCCAAAGTTGCCGCCGTCGCGCAGACCAAGGTGGGCAAGGCGTTCGCTCAGGTTCGTATCGGCGATCTGTACAACGCCGCCGCGGGCAGCAAGGCTGCGGATGCCGGCAAGGCCAAAGCGGCCTACGCCTCAGCCATGAAGGAGCTCGCCGACGCTGGCAAGGCGCCGACCAAGGGTGTCGAGGCGTTCCTGTACACTGACGCGCACATCAAGTCCGCCCAGCTCTAGGTCACGCGCTATCTTGTCCGCGTATTTGCACCCTCTTCTGCCCCCGCTTCCGGTTTCGCGGGCCTCCCGCCAGCGTGTTTACCCTCAACCTCACGGCGGCCACTCACCCGCCGGCCGTGTCAGCGTTGATGAACCGGTCGGGAGCACGCCAATGTCCCTCATCGTTCCAAATCGCCGCCACGCACGCCTGGCGATGTCACGCGCGGGGTTGGTTGGTCTGACCCTGCTGGCGGCGTCTGCGCTGCTTGCGGTGCCACGCGCCGCGAGCGCTGGCGACATCCACCCCAACGCCTACAGCGCTAGCCCTACACTTTCGGTGCATTGGCGTGTGCGGCTCAACAAGCTGCCGATCATGGCGTGGAAGCCACACGCCACGGCCGAGCCTCGCCTCACGCGCGACGGGCTGGGCGTGATCTTCGCCGGTACCCACGGCGTCGCGGTCCTGCGCGTCAGCGACGGCGCCGAGCTGTGGCGCTTTGCGACAGCCGACGCCGTCGAAGGCCACGTCGCCGAGCGGGACGGGGTGATCTACGCCGCCGCGGCGGACGGGCAGGTGTTCGCGCTCGATCGCGGTACCGGACGCAGCTTGTGGTCCTCGACCAAGCTGCGCGCAGCCGTGCACGCCGGTGTCGCGGTCGATGCACGCTTCCTCTATGTCGTGGCCGACCCCGGAACGGTGCACGCGATCTCCCGCAAGACCGGCAAGGTCGTGTGGCGTCGGTCGGCGAGCACCTCGCGTGAGTTCCTGGTTGAGGGCCACGGCAGCGCCATGCTGCACCGCAACCTCGTGCTGGCCGGAACGGCGGCGGGTCGTCTGCTTGCGCTGTCGACGCGCGACGGCGCCATCGCGTGGCAAGCGCTCCTCGGTGATCGCGCCACGACCTACACAGACGTGGACTCCACCCCAGTCCGCCTGGGACCGTCGCTCGTCGTCGCGAGCGCCCACAACGGCGGGGTTTTCGCGCTCTCGCTCTCGGACGGCGCGATCGTCTGGCGGAAGAAGCTGTCGGGCGCCCGCCAGCCATGGGTGCACGGGTCATCCGTCTACTTGATCGCAGGGGATGGCGACCTCCACGCGCTCGAGGCGGACGGACGACGACGCTGGGCGCGGAACGTGCAGACGCAGCCCTCCGGGGCGATGGCGTTCGCTGGCGATCTCATCCTGATCCCGACCGCCGGCGGACTCGTCCTGGCCCGGCAGAAAGATGGCGTGTCCGTCGCGCGATTCGACGACGGCTACGGCTTCTCCGGCGCCCCGCTCGTCGTCGGCAACCGCATCTTCACCTTGTCCAACGCAGGTGTCGCCTACAGTCTGTTGCTGTCGCGCTAGCGGGGTGATGCAGGCGATGGAGTTTGATTGTTCGCACCCCTGAGGTGTGCAGTTGAGGAGCTGAACCATGCGTCATCGTGCCTTTCTGTCGGTCGCCCTGACGACCACCGCGGCGATCGCGGCGGCCCTTTGCTTCACCAGCTGCGCGGACAAGCCCACGGCGAGCGGTTCCGGCCTCGGCCTGCCGACGGCAGACGCTGTGGGCGGCGGCTCCGACACCACAGCCACGGACACCTCGGGCGCCCCCGCCTCGGACGCGACACCCAACAGCGACGCACAGGGCGCGGACGCTCCGATCGCTGCCGAGGAGTGTGTCGCCCCGGGCAAGGGTGAATGCGACGCCAACAGCGAGTGCGGCAGCGACTACTACTGCGATCTCTGCAAGCGCGCCTGTCTCAAACCGCGCCAGACCTGCGAACCCTGCATCACGAACGGCCAGTGCGCGAAGAGCGACCTCGGCTCGGCTTGCTTGCCCTTCAAGAGCGGCGGCACGCACTGCGGTCTCGCCTGCTTGGGCGACGCAGGTTGTCCGCCTAGCTACGCCTGCCAGACCGTCAACGGGGTCGCCGCCAAGCAGTGTGTACCCAAGTCGGGCGACTGCGCGCCAGCGGCGGGCCAGTGCAAAAGCGACGCTGATTGCCCGTACACGACGGTCTGCAACGCAGATTACGGCAAGTGCCTGAAGGGCTGCGGCGGCGACAAGGAGTGCCCGACGGGCAAGGTCTGCTCCCTGTTTCGCTGTGTCGAGCCGTGCGCGGGGGACGCGGGCTGCGCGACGCTCTCCGCCGAGGCAAAGTGCATCGACAAGCACTGCACCATCCCCGGCGGCTGCCTTGGCCCAACGGAGTGTCCCGAGAAGCAGACCCACTGCGACATGGCTGAGCACAAGTGTAAGCCCGGCTGCAAGACCGACTTCGACTGCAAGGAGTTCGGCAAGAAATGCGACGCCGGAGCGTGCATCGCGAAGGGCTGCACAGAGAACTGGGAGTGCGCGTTTGGCCAGGTCTGCAAGCCTGCGACGGGCAAGTGCGAGAAAGCCGTGGGGCCCTTCTGCGCCAAGTGCGACGCCAAGGACGAGAAGGTGACCGCGTGTGGTGGCACGCCTCACAAGTGCCTCTCCTTCAAGGATGAGAACGACAAGGAGGTCGGCGATTTCTGCTTGCTCGCGTGTGGCACTGATCCGGCAGGCCCGTGTCCTCAGGGGTATCAGTGCCAAGATCTCAAGGACCAGGACGGCAAGAGCCAGGGCAAGGTCTGTGTGCGGCAGTGCTGGATCGACCCGTTCGATGACGGCACGCCCTAGGCTCCGGCACGTCGCAGGCCGCAGAGCGCCGGATGCGGACTGGGCGGTAGGCCAACACGGTCGGCCGTGACGCGGCCATGACAAGCTCGGAACGTACCGCTTCAGACTCTCCCTCGCCCGACAGACCGGGCTGGAGGCAATCATGAGTTCGAGCCAGATGACGTCACGCGAGCGGATTCTAGCGGCGCTGCGAAGCCAGCCCGTCGACCGGCCACCCGTCTGGATGATGCGTCAGGCTGGTCGACATTTGCCTGAGTACCGCGCGGTCCGCGAGGGACGCACCTTCATGGACGTCGTGCGCACCCCAGCGCTCGCCGCTGAAGTGACGATCCAGCCCGTGCGGCGCTATGGCCTCGACGCGGCGATCCTCTTCTCCGACATTCTGACGATCCCGGAGGCGCTGGGGATCGAGGTGACCTTCCCAAAAGGTGTGGGTCCACGCCTGCATCCCACCGTGACGACCGCTGCAGAGATCGCCGCGCTGCCGCCCGGGGATGTGCGGGGCACCTTGGCCTACGTGGCCGGCGCGGTGCGTGAGACGCGTCGACAGCTCGGCGAGGAGACTGCGCTGCTCGGCTTCTCCGGGGCGCCGTGGACGCTCGCTTGCTACATGATCGAAGGCGGCGGCTCCAAGTCCTTCTCGACGATTCGCGCCATGATGTATCGCGATCCCGAGACCCTGGGTGCGCTGCTCGACAAGCTCGCCGATCTCGTCATCGACTACCTGCGCATGCAGGTTGAGGCGGGCGTCGACGCGGTGCAGCTCTTCGACACCTGGGCCGGCGAGCTGCGGCGCGAGGACTTTGACCGCGTGGTGATGCCGAGCACGCAGCGCATCATCGACGCGCTGAAGTCCGACGGCACCCCGATCGTGCATTTTGCCAAACATCCTGGTCATCTGCTGGAGAGCGGCCTCGCTGCTCGACCGACGGCCGTCGGGGTGGACTGGCGGGTCGATCTCGCCGATGCCGCGGGGCGCGCAGCGGAGGTGGGGGTCGCCGTGCAGGGCAACCTCGATCCGGCCGAGCTGTTCGCAGATCCCACTTGGATCACACGGCGCGTGCGCGAGATGCACGACGCGGTCGGTGGGCGCACAGGCCACGTGATGAACTTGGGACACGGCATCTGGCCCTCCACGCCGATCTCGGGCGTCGAGGCGTTTGTCGCCGCGGTGAAAGACCTGGCGGGGAGCTAGGCATGGCGCGCTCGGTGGACATCGCAGTGATTGGGGGCGGCATCGCGGGGCTGGCCGCGGCCTGGACTGCGCAGCGTGCGGGACGATCGGTGCATGTCTTCGAGGCGGGTCCAGTCGCCGGCGGCAAGATGCGCAGCGAGCGTTGTGATGGCTACCTGATCGAGCACGGTCCACACTCCTTCCTCGGTAGCGCTGATACGCTGTGGCGCCTGCTGGCTGAGCTGGAGATGACCGACGCGGCGGTCGCGGCGCGGCCGCCCAACTGGCGTTATGTGTACCGCGGCGGCGTGGCGCGGCGGCTGCCGGTCGGGCTCGGCTCGGCGATCGGCGGCAACTGGCTCTCCATGCGCGGCAAGCTGAGGGCCCTGGCGGAACCCTGGATCGCGGGCGCCGCAGCCGAGGACGATGACCTGCTGAGTTTCATGACGCGCAGGTTTGGCGCAGAGCTGGCAGAGGGCCTCGTCGCCCCTTTTGTGACGGGCATTTACGCCGGTGACGCGTCCGCGCTCGGCGCGCGCGACGCGTTCCCCAAGCTGTGGCAGTTCGAGCACGAGCACGGCAGCATCGTTCGCGGGGCCTGGGCGCAGCGGCAGGCCACAAAGGCAGCCGGCGCGTCGCGTACCACGACGCGAAAACGCGGGTTATTCAGCCTGAGAGACGGGATGGCGACGCTGCCGCTGGCCATCGCCGCTCGGCTCGGCGACCACCTGTCGGTCGATGCGCAGGTGACTGAGCTGCGGCGAGACGGCGATCGATGGACGATCCAGTTGGCCGCGACCGACGGCGCCGCCCCAGAGCCGGTGTCCGCGCGCCGCGTCATTGTCGCGACGCCGCCGGAGGCGGCACACGCCCTGCTCGCGCCGATGTCGGACTCGGCGGCGATCCCGCTGGCGCGCGCCCGCACCTGCCCGATGGTCATGGTTCACATTGGCGGTCCAACCACCGCAGACGGCCCACGAGGCTTTGGCGCCTTGGTTGCACGTGGCGAGGATGTGCGGGCGTTGGGGTTGTTGTTGCCGACGAGCCTATTTCCTGGCCGCGCGCCCGAGGGACACGCCTGCAGCGCCGTGTTCTTCGGCGGTGCGCAGGATCCCGAAGTCCTCGACTTCAGCGATGACCGCCTCGTTGCGCTGGCGGTGCAAGCACGCCGCAACGTCTTTGGTTTGACGGCGGAAACCGAGGACGCCGTGACCTTTCAGCGCGTCGTTCGCTGGCCCCACGCCATCGTGCAATACGAGGTTGGGCACCGCTCCCGCATGGCCGACGCCGTCGCTGCGCTAGCGCGAGACACCCCAGGCGTGCTGCTGGCCGGCGCTCATCTCGACGGCGTCAGCATGAGCGACGCGGCCGCCAGCGGGATCGCCGCTGCGGAGGCGCTGCTGGGCGCGCTGGCGACCAGCTCCGCTGATCCGGCGATCCGCGCACAGAGGTTGGCTTGAACGGCGAGCGCGACGTCCGCACGACCATTCCGCTCGCGGTCGTCGGCTGTGACTTTCGAGTCGCGTCGAGCGCCTGGCGCAACGCGTTGCTGCTCTCAACCGAGGAGCGCAGCGCGATGGCGGACGGGTTGCGTCGCGCCAGCGGAGCGCACGGACTTGTCGTGCTGGAGACCTGCAACCGTGTCGAGTGGATCGTGGACGCGGAGGAGCCCGCCTGGGCGGCCGAGCTCGTCCGCGGGCAGATGATGCAGCGCTGGCGGTCGACGGCGGTCGGTCCTGGTCGCCCTTATCCCTACGTGCACGTGGGAGAGGACGCCGCGCGGCACCTCGTGCGGGTCGCGCTGGGCATGGAGTCATTTGTGGTTGGCGAGCGCGAGATCGCCGGTCAACTCAATCGCGCGATGAGCGCGGCGCGCCGCCACGGGCTGGCGTCGGCGCATCTGGGCGCGCTGCAGACCACGCTGGGGCGTGCCGTCAAACGCGTGCATCGCGTCACCGGTTTTGGCGCATCGACCCGCGGCGTGCACGGCCTCGCCATCGACCTCGTCCGCCGCGAGCTGCCGGACGGTGCTCCCGCGCGAATCGCCGTGCTGGGGATGGGGGTCATCGGCCGCAAGGCTGCCGCGCTGGCTGAGCGAGAGCCGCGCTGGGACGTTGTGCGCGCCAACCGCACCACGCATGGCACCAAGTTCGAATCTATGGCGGACGTGCTCGCGCGCGTCGCCACGTTCGACGCGGTGGTGGTCGCGACTGGTGCGCCGTCGCCCGTTGTCACCGCGTTGGCGCTGTCCACACCTGAGGTCGACGCCCGTGCGACGCCGTTGGTGGTCGTCGACCTGGGCGCGCCGCCGCAGGTTGAGACCGACGTCGCGCCGCAATATGCCCGGATTTTCGGCCTCGACGCGCTGCTGGATGTACGGCGTCGACCCGTGGCGAACGCGGATCTCAGTCGCGCCGAAGAGCTGGTGGCGGACGCGGTCGTGGAGTACCGAGTCGCCTGCCAGAAGCAGAGCGTCGCGCCGCTGTTGGGTGGGATCTGGGACGACTACGATGCGCTGCTGTCCGATGAGGTGCCGGCGTTGCTCGCGACGCACCTGCCCGCAGCAGACCGGGCGCGGCTGCAGGTCGCGCTGCGAGACGCGATCCGCGCATATACCCGCAAAGTCATCGGCGGGATTGAGCGGGCGCTGGAAGACTGAGACCTACCGAGTTCGCGCGATCGCGGCGCCTACTGGGGCTCTGGCAGGTGCACGGTGCGCACGACCGCCCCGCTCTGCGGTGCGAGGTAGACGAGCGTGCTGCCGTCACGGTTGCCAACGACGATCTGGTCCGCGGTCGGGAGTCGATTGGCGTGCCAGGCCACAAAGGGCACGGCGATGGTGTCGAGCACGCCCGATACGACGCGCAGCCGGTACAGCCCATCATCACAAATCCAGAGCTCCTGAGCCGACGGTCGCGCGACGACCTCATGCAGATCGAGGTTCGGTCCCTTCACGGTGCTGCTGGCCTTGCCGTCGAGGTCGAAGAGCGCCAGGCGGCTGTTGCCCGTCCACCCCGCAACGACGACGAAGTGGCCTGCGCCCGTCACGAAGAAGTTGATCAGGCCGGAAAAAGGCACTGTCAGCTGCTCGACCGCGAGGGTCTTCAGATCGATCGCCAGCAGGTCCTGGCCGGTGAAGGTCTCGGCGTCGGAACCCGTCGCGCTAGCTTTGTCGTCGCCTTGGGCGTGCTTCACGTTGCGGTAGCTGATGATCGAGGTGCCGTCCGGCGTGAACCCGACCGGCCCCATCGCGTCTTGTACAAAGCGCACCTCGTGGGTGTCTAGGTCGACCACCGCGAGCTCAAACGTCGTCTTCTCGCCTTTGTTCGCGGGCGCCTTGATCACCGGGAACACGGCCGCATCGTCATTTGGCGCGACGCCGACCCACGAGAACGAGAAGAGCAGGCTCGGTCCGCGGCCGTCGAGCTTGATGTCGAAGAGCGGGTTGGCCCAGAAGCCGTCCGTGGCGAGCGTGAACTGCGCGCCGATGACTTGGTCCATCTGCCACGCCATCAACCGGGTGTGGCTCCATCCGCCGCTCCACAGGATCTTGGAGGCATCGGTCTGCCAACTCGACATCGCGAACAGCGTGTCGCTCGTGCGGGCCCACATCGCCTCCTTCCAGTCCGCCTTGCCTGGGAGGGCGTGTGCGCTCAGGTCGTTCGTGTCGATGAGGATGATCGGCAAGCTGTTGTTCTTGTTGTCTGCGACCGCCACCCAACGTCGGCTGGGCGACATGCGGGTGCCAAAGTAGCGCGCCGAGTGGGTGGCGCTGTCGATGACCTTCAGCGTGTGGCGGTCGAGGAGCGACAGAAACTCTTGGCCGTTCTCTTCGGCCATCAGCAGCACGCCGCGCTTTGGGAAGAGGACGCGCACGTCGCCCTGGCCGTCGAGGGTCGCCACCGCCTTGGGCGCGCCTTTTTTGGGCACCGCCCACAGCGTTTTGATGACCGTGCCGGACTCACTGGTGGCCTTACGCAGCACGAAGCTGGTGTCCGTCTCGGCGTCCACCGCGATGGCTCCGAGCTCCATGAAGGTGTCTTGGCCGGCGGCGTTGTCGCCAAGCGTCAGGCCCGTACACGCGAACACCGCGACGACCGAGAGCGGCGCGAGCGCGCGAAAAGCCCGGAAAATCAAACTTGTCGCCGATCTTGGCGGCGGCGGGTCGGCCGGCTGCGCGCTGTGATGTTGACCGGTCGCAGTGGCTGGGAGCCTCAGCGTTGCGGTGACGAGAGTAGATGTAGACATGCGCGACCTCCGTGTCCCAACGGCCCCTTCGGCGTCGGACGAGCCACACGCGTTGACGCAGCGCGTCGCCGGGTGTGGTGAGGGTTGCAACTGCAAGCCGCGTGCCAGCTCATAAACGTTGGCCTGTGGTGGCCAGCGGGCCTGAGATGGAGCACGCGGGCTCCAACTTGGGACGGCTGTACACCAAGATCTGGCGCCGTCGCGTCCACGGATGGCCGCGTCCGCATTTGGACCATGAAAAGTCCTTTGCGAGTGTTTACTCGCTTGACGGGCGTGGCAAACACGCTAAGCTGGCCAAGCGAGTGGATACTCGCTTAGCAAATCGATGCTCGCTTAGCAAATCAAGGCCAGATCTACACACGTTGGGCGCGGCCACGGGAGGAACACGGATGACCAGACTGCCAACCGAGGTCCGTCGTAAACAGATCGCGGAGGCCGCGCTGACCATCATCGCGCGGGACGGCGTCCGACGCTTCACGGCCGCGAGCATCTCGCGAGAGGTTGGGCTCGCTGAGGGGACGATCTTTCGCCACTTCACCGACAAACGCGACATCATCGGCGCCGCGATTCATTTTCTCGACGGGCTCATGTTTCCCGCTGATGCCCCCGCTCCGCCACCGGCGCCACTGGCCGAGCTGCGGAGTTTTCTGGCCGCACGGGTCGCGCTGCTCCGAGCCCATCCCGGGTACCTGCGTGTGCTCTTCTCCAACGAGATTGGACAGGCCGCGCCCGAGGGCGCCTTCGATCTGCTCGGCTCGCTGCGGCAACGGTCTGTCTCGACCATCATGTCCTGCCTCCGTCGCGCACAGCAGGCGGGCGACGTTCGCGCTGATCTGCCGATTGAGACGCTGTTTCTCGTCATCCACGGCATGTTGCTGTCGCAGGTCTTCAGCGGCCCGCAGCTGGAGCGGCAGCTCGGATTTTGTGCAGATTTCGACTCGATGTGGCAGGGCATCGAACGCTTGATGGTGGTCGCCCCGGGCGCAGCACCGACCGCTTGAAACGCAGCGCGGCACAGGCTGCGCCACACCCGCCGAGCCAGGTCTCTCGGCGACGCGCGACCGCCACCGTCGGTCGTCCTTGGGGAACTCGCCATGCGTCTCTCGTCATCCCAGCCCGCATCAACGCGATCGCGCGCCGAGTCTAAGCAAGTGAATACACGCTTGTGTAATCATCGCCCCGGTCATGCCGGCCCCCCGCTGCTGCCCTGGCTGACGATCGCGGTGTTGTCGGTAGCCGGCTGTGACCGGTCGCCTGCCGTCCCGGCCACCGGGGCCGATGTGACCACCACCCCGGCCGCCAGGGCCCTCGCGGTGCGGGTCGTTCCGGTTCGCCACGGCGACCTGCGCCGCGTTCTGGCCTACGTCGGGACGGTGCGACCACGCCGCGAAATCAAGGTTTCAGCGCGCGTCGGCGGCACGGCGCTCGCTCACCGGGTCGACGAGGGTGAGGTGGTGAAGGCGGGTCAACCCTTGCTGTCGATCTCGGCGCCGGAGATGGACGCCAAGGCGGCGACGGTCCGCGCGGAGCTGGCACGGGCTAGGGTGCTAGAGGCGAACGCTTGCCGTGTGGCCCGCACGGATCAACGGCTGTCACGCGCCGGCGCCTTGGCAACCGCGCGTGCCGACGCCAGCGCAGCGCAATGCAAGGGCGCACAGCAGGCGGCGCGGGCCGTCGCTGGCAAGGAGCGCGAGTTGCACATCGCCCTGGCGCACCGGGAGGCCCGTGCGCCGGTTGGTGGCCGCCTTCTCCGTTGGCTGGTCGAGCCGGGCGAGACGGTTGGACCCGGCCGTCCGCTTGCGCTCTTGGCGGTCGGCGACACGGAGCTTGAGGTGCAGGTGACGGATACGGACATCGCCAGTGGCGTCCGTGTGGGGAGCGAGGTGAAGCTCCGCGTCGACGCTGCAGCGGCCGGGCATCGGTCGGTCGACGCGCGTGTCGTGCGCGTCGCGCCGCTGGCCGTTGGACCATTGCGCCACGTCGCGATCCGTATCGCGTTGCCAGCCTCACTGCAGGCCACCACCGCCGGCGCCGCCATGGACGCGCACGTCTTGCTCGCGACCGCAGTCGACGCGACGAGCGTGCCGATCCGGGCCGTGACCCACGACTCCGACGGCAACGCCGCCGTGTTCACCGCGCAGCCATCCACCGGACTCGGCCACAACGCGAAGGCTGCGCGCCACGAGATCGTGCTTGGCCTTCGCGCGGGTGGCTGGGTAGCCATCCAGCCGCCCCTGCCATCCGGCGCGCGCGTGATCACGAGCAACCTGCCGGCCCTGCGCATCGGCCGCGCCCTGTTGACCGTCGCGGAGCCGACAACGTCGGCCACGGAGGCGATGCGATGAGCTTTCCCAACGACGAGAACGTCGAGCCTGTGGTGTCTACAGGGCCGGAATCCGAGGGGTTTAGCTTCACCCGGGCCACCCTCAAGCATCGGCACGCGATCTGGGCCCTGGCCATCGCCGCCGCTGTCTTTGGCACGGTCGCGTACCTGCGCATGCCGGTGCAGCTCTTCCCTGACACCGCGCCGCCGATCGTCAACGTCGTCACGCTGTGGCCGGGCGCGTCCGCCGAAGATGTCGCGGAGGACCTGGCGCGGCCCATGGAGGAGGCCTTCGCGTCGCTGGAAGGCATCGAGACAGTGCAATCGCGGTCGCAGGACAACCTCGCGCGCGTCACCCTGGAGTTCAAATACAACCGAAAAGTGGAGTCGGCTGCCGTCGATGTGCAGAACGTGCTGGCTCGCATCCGCGGCGACCTGCCAGCCCGGATTCGCGAGCCTCAGGTGCTCCAGTTCTCGACCAACGATCGTCCGGTCATCACAGTGGGTGTCGGCGCCGCGTCGCTCAGTGTCGCTCGGCAGCAGGCCTCCGACGTGCTGGCTGCTCGCCTCCAGCGCGTACCCGGGGTCGCCGGCGTCGACGTCTACGGTGGCGCCGTCGACTCGGTGTTGGTGGTGTTCGATCCCGCGCGTTTGGCTGTGTCGGGCCTCACCTTGCAGCAGATCGCCGGCGCCATCCGTCGTCAGAACCTCACCCTGCCCGCTGGGGACCTGCGGCTCGCGCGCTCGCGGTCGAGCCTGCGTCTGGAAGCCCGTGTCGACTCACTTGAAGCCTTGGCCAACCTGCCGCTGCCAGCGGGGCCCGGGAAGCGTGTGCTGCTGCGTGATCTCGCCACTGTGCGACGCGGTCAACTCGACGACGACGCCAGCTTCGCCATCGACGGCAAACGCGCGATCGCGATGGCCGTCTACAAAACGACCGAGGCCAACACCGTCGCGGCCGTCGCAGCTGTCACCGATGAGGTCGCGCGCTTACAGGCTGAGTTTCCGGCGCTTTCGCTGCGCATCGGCGAGGAGAGCGGCAGCTTCGCCGCGACCAGCATCGCCAACCTCATCTCGAACGTGTGGCAGGCCCTGGCCCTGGCGGCGATCATCATCTTTTTGTTTCTTGGCCGTGTGCGCGCCTCGCTCGTGGTCGCCCTCTCGATGCCCCTCGCCTATGGCATCACGTTTGGGCTCATGCGCGTGCTCGGCATCGAGTTCAACATGGTGACCCTCTCCGCCATCATTCTCGCCGTCGGGATGGTGGTCGACGCTGCGGTGGTGGTGCTGGAGAACATCACGAGGCGCCGTGACGAAGAAGGCCTGAGCCTCTTCGAGGCCGCCGTTCACGGCACGGACGAGGTGCGGCTGCCGGTGCTCGCAGGTGTCGCTACGACGGTCATCGTGCTCGTGCCGCTGTTGGACCTGGACGGCTTCATCGGCAAAACCTTCGGCCCCCTCGCCATGACGTTGCTCTTGGCGTTTGTGAGCTCCGCTGCCGTCGCCCTGGTGCTGCTGCCGACCCTGTCGTTGTGGCTAGACGGCGAAAGTCGGATCGACCGATGGGGCGAGCGGCTCACCGCCCCGTTTCAGTGGCTCGTCGATCGGTCCCGCGACGGCTACCTGTGGGTGCTCAAGCGCGCGCTGCGTTGGCGTCTGGTGACCATGGCGCTCGCCGTCGTGGGCATGGCGGTCGGCCTCGTCATGATTCGAGGGCAGGGTATGAGCGTGCTGCCACAGATGGATTCAGGCAGCTTCTTCGTCTCGATTCAAACCACCCCCGGGACTTCGCTCGCCGAGACACGTCGGGTCGTGGCGCAGGTGGAACGCATCGTGGCGGCCCAACCCGAGGTCGTGCGGGTGCAGTCCCAAGCCGGTTTTGAACCGGGGATGCGCAGCGCGTCGTCGACCGGCGCGGAGGGTCCGACCCAGGGGTTCATCTCAGCGACGCTGTCCAACCGCACCGACCGCGTTGCGTCGATCTGGGACGTGGAAGCGCGGGTTCGCGACGCGGTGACGCGGGTGCCCGGCATTCAGAGCAGCACCGTCAGAGAGCTTGGAAATACCGCCAAACCGACGACTTCGGCGCCCATTGTCGTGCAGCTCTCGGGGGATGACCCGCTGGTGCTCGATCGTCTCGCTGAGACGGTGCTGGCTCGCCTTGAGCGGGTGCAAGGTGTGCTGGAGCCGGTGCGGTCGTGGCGCTTGGACCAACCTAGACAGTCCGTCAAAGTCGACCGCCAACGCGCGTCGCTGCTCGGCCTGACGCCAGCGGCGGTCGCTGAGCAGCTGAACGCTGGCACCCAGGGCGTCGCCGCGGGCGACCTGACCACCGCCGCGGGCGAGACCCTGCCGGTGCGGCTGCGGTACTCGCGGGCCGGCAGCGATAGCCCACGCGATCTGCTCCGGTTTCCAATCGCGACGCCGTCCGGACAGAGCCTGCCGCTGCGCGAGATCGCTCACCTCGAACCGCGTACTGGGCAGGCGCTCGTCACCCGTGAGGCGCTGGCGCCAACGCTTGAGATCTCAGCGTTTGCGAGCGGTCGCGCGCTGTCGTTCATCCTCTCCGACGTCGAGACGGCCTTGGCCGACTTGCCCATGCCCGTGGGCTACAAGCTCAAGTTGAGCGGCGAAAAAGACGACCTCACCGAGGCGCGCAGCCAGCTGCTCGCCGCCTTGGCGATCTCGATTCTTGCGGTCTACCTCCTGCTGGTGGCGCAGCTGGGGTCCTTCCTGCACCCCCTCACCATCCTCATGAGCGTACCGCTGAGCCTCTCGGGGGTCGGGATCGCGCTGAAGCTGAGCGACAAACCCGTGTCGATGCCGGTCATGATCGGGCTGATCCTGTTGGTCGGCACCGTCGTGAACAATGCGATCATTCTCATTGATTTCATCCGTAAACGCCGGCTGGACGGCGTCGTCAGGCAGGTGGCCGTGCTGGAGGCGGTCGCGACTCGATTCCGGCCGATCATGATGACCTCGCTGTCGACCATCATCGGTATGATCCCGCTCGCCGCTGAGTGGGCCCTGGGCGCCGAACGGTTCTCACCGCTCGCGATCGCGGTCATCGGTGGCATGACGGTGGCGACGATGCTGACCCTCATCGTGATCCCGGCGCTCTACGACCTGCTGGACGACGTCGCCGCGCGGCTGGCTGGTCTGCTGAGGCGCCAGTCGGCGCCGGACTCGGTGGCCGGCCCCGTGTCGCGCACCGTGTTGTGGCTCGCGTTCGCAGTTGGTTCGCTCGGCGTGTTGGCGGTGGCGATGACGCCAGCGACGAGCGTTGCAGCCGAGCCGACCACCGGACGGCCCGGGACTGCGGTCTCCACGGCCGCTCAGGCCCCGCCGGGCGCGCAGATCCAGCCAGCGGGCGGGGCCGCGGCGCTCAGCCCCGGCTCAACGGCCGCGATGGTTGCGCCGGTTCCCCTCACACTGGCGCGGGCGCAGCAACTCGCGTCGCGCCACAGCGCCACCTTGGCTGGTGCTCATGCCTCCGAACAGGCCGCGCGTGATAGGCATGCCGAGGCCCGCGCCCGAAGGCTACCCAGCCTCGATCTCGGCGCGCGCTACAGTCGATTGAGCTATGTGCAGGCCCCGCAAATCAAGATCCCGGTGCTGATTCCGGGCATGCCCGCGCCGCCGCCGATGGCGCTGGGGGAGTCGATTCAGAACGCCTGGGATTTTCGCGCCACGATCACCCAGCCGATCTACCTGGGGGGCGCGCTCACCAGCGCTGGCGAGGCCGCAGCCACCGGACTCGCCCTGCGGCAGGCCCAGACGCAGCAGGCGCGCGCCAACCTCACGCTGCAGGTGGCGCAGGCGTGGTGGGGCGTGCAACGGCTGCGCGGCAAGGCCGACATCGCGGCCCGAGCGGTGCGGTCGCTACGCGCCCGACTCGACGTTGTGAAGCTGCTCCAGGCCGGCGGGCGCACGCGGTTGCTGGAGGTTCGCCAAGTGGCAGCGCTTGTCGCCGGGGCTGAGACGCAGCGGGTCCAAGTGACTGGCCAGTTGACCGCCGCAGAAGTTGGGCTGCGGAGTCTGCTCGGGCTCCCGGCGACTGCGCACCTCCACCTCTCACCGCCTCGCGATGCCACCACCGCCCGGGCCCCCGAACTGGCGACCGACGCGGCCCCCGCCCCAGAGCTGCGCATCGCGTCACTCGCTCACAAAGTCCTGCAGCAGCGCGCGGATGGGCTCCGCAGTCAACGGATGCCGACCCTCGTGGTGCGGGCAGGCGCCGTCGTCGCGAACCCCAATCAGCGCTACTTTCCGGTGCAGGACGCGTTCAACGGTTCGTGGGACGTCTCCGTCGTGGCCTCGTGGAAGGCGTGGGATTGGGGCCGGGCGCGTCATGGTCAGCGGGCGGGCGAAGCCGAGGCTGCGGCCGCGCTGCATCGCCGGCGCGAGGTCGCACGCCAACTCGCCGTGGGGCTGCGCGTGGCCCATGAGCGCTTAAGCACCGCACGAACGATCGCGGCGCTCTCCGACGCAGAGCTGCGAGCCCGTGAAGCCGCCCTCCGAGTTGTCGTCGTCGAACAGCGCGGTGGCCGTGCGACCCACACCGATGTCGCCGAGGCGACCCTGGCGCTCGCCTTGACAGCGTCGGCGCGTGTCGACGCAACTATCGATGTGCACTTGGCCGCTGCGCACCTGCGTCGCGCTGGCGGTCCGCCTTGAGTGTGCCTTTCCGGCCGCTGCGTGCGTGCCGTGTCTCGTTCGCGGGGAGCGCCTCCGCAACCCAAGCAGGCGACATTCGGTCGCCACGTCATCTTTGCCTGATAATCCCGGGACAGGTCCTGGGCACACGAGGTTCGCCATGCGTCTCCAACTCATCGTTGCCACTAGCTTTGTTCTCTCGCTCGCCGCCGCGTTGGCCGGCTGCGCCAAGTCCGGCCCCGTCGCGCCACTGACGGCGGCTCCCGTCGCGCCACCGGCGGCGGCTCCCGTCGCGCCACCGGCGGTGGCGGAAGCCGCGAACGCCCATCACGCGCACGTCGCTACACCGACCGCAGCGCCAGCGCCCAGAGACTTTGGTTTGACCCTCAATGACGGAGAGACCTGGTCGATGGACACCCACACCCGCGCCGCGATGGCCCGTCTAGCCGCGATTGTCGCGACTGGCGGTGGCGCAACGACAGCGGCGGCCTACCACGATGTGGCCAAGAAGCTGCAGGATGAACTCAAAGTCCTCGTGCGCGGCTGCACCATGGACGGACCGAACCACGACATGCTGCACGTCTACCTGTCGGCGCTTTTTCCCCGCGTAACCAAGCTCGCAGAAGGCCAAGATTCGCAGCAGTTGGCAGCGGTA
>ERZ889078.681-NODE-681-length-29931-cov-24.529924_pt1 | contig 29931 bp, 31 predicted proteins | sample MGYA00521266_ERZ889078 | MGnify/ENA primary metagenome ERZ889078 (study PRJEB32303, sample SAMEA104408618) | aquatic metagenome | biome: Brackish water; feature: Pelagic; material: water | place: Baltic Sea | collected 2014-06-16T06:34:00 | depth 76,534 m ...
TATTCGAAATCCGAAAGTGCCCGCAATCCCCGCAGCACGACATTAGAATTCTTGTGGATCGCATAGTCCACCAGAAGGCCATCGAAGGTGTCCACTTCTATCCTTGAATTTTTATGGACCGCCTTTTCAATCATTTCGATCCTTTCCTCAATGGAAAAAAGGGGGACCTTTTTGGGGTTGTTCAAAATGGCGATAATCAATGTGTCAAAAATTTCAAGTGCTCTTGATACAATACTGAGGTGCCCATTGGTTATAGGATCAAAAAAGCCGGGATAAACGGCGATACTTTTTTTCATGAATAGTCCCCTTTTTTAAAAAAACTGAGTTTGGTGTCTCCATAAATCCGGGTTTCCAGTAGAGACAAGGCATGCCTTGTCTCTGCATGCCTTGTTTCTACATGCTCCGTTTCTACGGTTTTGGCGGATTCCAAAACGATGAGAGCCCCCGGCGCCAGCTGTTCTGAAACGGACAATTCTTCCATTAACCCTGCAGTCGGACCGCTTCTATAGGGTGGATCGAGAAACACCAGGTCATAGGTTGTATCAAGGAAAGGGCGGTTCCTTGGAAGCCCTTTGGTCAAATTCCATTTACAAATTCGCCCCGATTGTTCGTATCCGCACAGTGCAAGGTTTTTCTTGATAAGAGCCAGGGATTGTGTTCCATGATCCACAAAGACCGCAAGGTCTGCGCCCCGGCTCAACGCTTCCATGCCGAGAAGGCCTGTGCCGGAGAACAGGTCCAATACCCTTGAACCCGAAAGGTCCTGCCCGATGATATTGAAGATCGCTTCTCGCACCTTATTACTGCTGGGGCGAATTTCAAGATTTTTGGGTGCTGCCAGTCTCCTCCCTCTTATTTGGCCACCGGTGATTCTCATTTCATGCCAGATACCCGATAACCGTCTCCCCGGATTTGACTTTTTGTCCAACCTGCGCGACAATTTTGCTGTCCGGAGGAAGAAAAACTTCGAGTCTGGAACCAAAACGGATAAGGCCGAATCTTTGACCGGTTTCAACCCTGTCCCCTTGCTCTATCCAGCAGGCGATGCGCCTTGCCACTAAACCGGCGATCTGGATGATCAGAATTTCCTTCGAATCAGCCGTTTCCAGAATGACGCGGTTATTTTCGTTCTGCTCGGATGCTTTGTCCAGGTCCGCGGAAAGAAATTTTCCCGGATGGTAGGAAATTTTCTTGATGGTCCCCTGAATCGGTATTCGGTTCACATGAACATTGAAGACGTTCATGAAAATGGACACTTTGATGGATGATCGGTCCAAAGGGTTGTCTTTTCCGTCCACCTTTCTGACCTCCAGGATACGCCCGTCCGCGGGAGTCAATACGGCGTTTTCCTGTGCGGAATGGTGTCGCTCAGGATCCCTGAAAAAGTAGATAACGAAAAGCGTAACGAGACCGACGATTATGGTGAGGGTCGTCCACCCAAAACATGCAAAAAGGAGGATCAACCCGATTCCTATGCCGATAAACGGAAAGCCCTCTCTGGCTAAAGGCAACCGGTTATTGATGCGTGTTTCCCTGTTCATGGGTAATGACCTCATGGAGGTTACGTAGTTGTTGCTGTTATATTTATTTTGAATGGGGTTGTCAACCAGGGTTATGAGCGAAGGTTAAACTTGTTGGAAGAGTAGGATTAATTGCGGATGGGCAAAACCGGATTGGGTCTTATATCCGGGGACCTGAAATATCTGGGGACCAAGTTACCCGGATCGTCCATATCATCGGCATCAAAACGGATTGACGCCAGAGCGCCTACGGAAGAGGCTTTGAGTTGCCAGCAATGGGGGGGGGCAATCCTTGCATGGGCTCCCAGCAGTTCTTTCAGCAGGGGTCCCTGGTTTAAATAGTCGTTTCCCACGAAAACAGTCGTTTCCTTAAACAGGGACGGGAATTCATTGATTTTAAAACAATCATCTTTTCCCTTTCGCTGAAGGCTGTTTCCATGGTCCCATTGAAAAAGGGCTGTAAAGACTTCCCCCTTTCTTGAGGAGAGAATCGGCGCTATGGGGTTTGCCGTGAACGGGAGTTGGAAGGCCAATGCCTTCAAACTGGATATGCCGATGATGGGGACATGGAGGGCCTGACAGAACCCTTTTGCCAGAGAGAGGCCCACCCGAAGGCCGGTGAAGCTGCCGGGTCCCGTGGCCACGGCCACGCATTTGATGTCTTTTGGTTCAAACTCGGCACCCGTGAGCAGTATATGAACAGCCGGCATGAGAGAGCTGAAATGCCCTTTTCCTTCGAACATCAGTTGTTCCGCAATAACCGTGCAATCTTTACGCAACAGTGCCACGCTGCATTGTCGGGTTGAGGTATTCAGTGCCAGGATCATATGGTTAATGGAAAACCTTTACTTTATTGCAGGATTCTCGTGATGTCGTTGTAGATGACAACCACCATGAGCAATACCAAAAGTCCGATGCCCAGTTTTTGAGCAAATTCCCGTTTTCTGACATTCAGGGGGCGGCCCATGATCAATTCAATCAGAAGGAAAACAATAAAGCCACCGTCCAGAATCGGTACGGGCAAAAGATTCAAAATGCCTAGATTGATGCTGATAACGGCCGTAAAAGGGATGAGATAAGCCCAGCTTTGTTCGGCCAGCTGGCCGGTCATCTGTCCGATCAGAATAGGGCCGCCAAGGGTTTTGATGGAAACGATTCCCTGGAAAAGCTTGATAACTGTCAGGCAGGTTAGTTTTATGATGTCCCAGGTTTTCAGGAATCCTTCATTCAGTGCTCCCAGGATGCCCAGTTTTATCTCTTTGAAAGATCCGGCCGCCACAACGCCCAACAGTGGTGTTTTGATTTCTTCTCCGAAAATATTCTTGACCATGTTCATTTCGGGAATGACGGTCACTGTTGATAATTGTCCATTTCTTAACAGGGTTACTTTGATCGGTTCCCCCCGGTTGTCCTGAACCAGTTCTTTTAGCTGGGGCCATGTCTGGGTATCCATGTCGTCAATTGAAATTATCAGGTCCCCTTTTTTGAGGCCCGCTTTTTCGGCTGGAGATCCCTCGCGCACCTGACCAATTTCAGTGGTCAGGACCTGCATACCGGTGAAGCCAAAAGAAGCACAGAAAATGAGCAGAGCCAGGAGAAGATTGAATATGGGGCCTGCGGCCACAACGGCAATCCTTTGCAGGACGGGCTTATGGCTGAAAGATTTTGATTCATCTTCAGGGAGGATGGGGTCTTCTTCATCGTCATCACTTTCACCGAGCATTTTCACATAGCCGCCCAAGGGGATGGCGGAAATGAGGTATTCGGTTTCCCCAATTTTTTTCCCCAGCACCTTCGGGCCAAAACCCAATGAAAACTTCAGGACTTTTATGCCGAAATGCTTGGCAACCAGGAAATGCCCCAGTTCATGAAAAAATATCAGAACTCCCAGAACCACTAGAAAGGGGAGAACATAGTAAATAAAATAGTGCATGGATTTACCTGAACCTAATATTCAATGAGATTGGCTGTCGTTCTTTCACGTGCCCACTTGTCAGCATCCATGACCGAATCGATTTGGTCAATGGGATGGGTTTTGTGGGCTGCCATTGTTTGTTCGATCAATTTTGGGATGTCTAAAAATCCGATCTTTTCTTTCAAAAATGCATCCACTGCAATTTCATTGGCGCCATTCAATACCGCGGGCATACTCCCGCCGGCCGCCGCAGCCTTCAAGGCCAGGGCCAGGCATTTGAAGCGCGTAAGATCCGGCTTTTCGAAATTGAGGGGCCCCACTTTTGTAAGCTCCAGGGGAGGGAGTCCGGTTTTGATGTGCCTGGGATAGCTAAGGGCATAGCTAATGGGAATCATCATGTCCGGGATGCCCATCTGGCTGATAACGGAACCGTCTCTGTATTCCACCATGGAGTGAACGATGCTCTGGGGGTGAATGAGTACGTCAATCTGTTCTATGGGCAGATTGAATAACCATTTTGCCTCGATGATCTCAAGTCCCTTGTTCATCATGGTGGCTGAATCGATTGTGATTTTCGGGCCCATTTCCCAATTGGGGTGTTTCAGGGCCTGGGCGGCGGTGACCTGGCCCATTTCCTTGAGGGACAGGTTTCTGAAGGGGCCGCCCGACGCCGTGAGAATAATGCGCTTTACGTCTTCTTTTTGATGGCCCTGCAGGGATTGGAAGATCGCACTGTGTTCACTGTCAATGGGTAAAATGGAAATTCCCTGTTTTTCCGCTTCGCGCAAGACCAGGGGCCCTGCCATGACCATGGTTTCTTTGTTGGCCAGAGCAATTTCTTTCCCCGCCCTGATCCCTTCATAGGTTGGCATGAGGCCTGCGGCGCCGGTTATGGCGGAAATAATGGTATCTATCTCGTCCATGGTTGCCAGATGCTTGAACCCTTCGGGGCCGAAAAGGATTTCAGGGAGATTGTTGCCGGTCAGGGCTTTCTTGAGATCCGTGGCGAGGGATTCATTTAGAACGGCAACGGCCTTCGGCTTGAATGTCTCTATCTGGTTTTGCAGAAGGGAGATGTTTTTTCCGGCTGAAAGTGCCAGCACGCGATATCTTTCAGGATGGGCACGGGCCACTTTCAGTGCATTTACACCGATTGACCCGGTGGAACCCAATATACTTAAGTTTTTTACTTTATCTTCCCTAGTCTTTGTATTCATAAATTCGTCTTTACCCTATGTTCTTTGAAGCTTGAGAGGTCATATGTTGAGGTAGAAAAAAAGGACCGGTATGGCAAAAAGAAGCCCGTCGATGCGGTCCAGTATGCCACCATGACCCGGAAGAATGCTCCCCGAATCTTTGACACCCTGTTTTCGTTTTAATACGGATTCAGCCAGGTCCCCGATCTGACTGGCGATAGCGAGTGTGACGACCATCAGGACCAGAGACACGTTGAACGGATGGAGCTCTATGAACTTAAGGAACAACATGGCTGTCAGCAGGCTGCTGAAAAGTCCTCCGGCGGCACCTTCCCAGGTTTTTCCGGGACTCACGTGTTTGTGGAGTTTGTGCTTGCCAAACGATCTTCCAAAATAGAATGCACCGGTGTCACAGGCAAAAACCACGGTCAGCAGAAAGAAAATCCAAAGGTGACCCTGAGGGCGCATGTCGATAAACATGAGCAGGGCCAGGGGGAGTGCGGTGTACACCGGCCCCAGTAGTGCCGCCATGCTGGATGTTTCTTTTTCGTTTGTGGCAGAGAAGGTAAACACTTCCAGGGCCATGGGGAAAAATGCCCACAGCACCATGATGCCGGGCAAGAGCAATGCCTGCCGCATATAAACGGCAATAAAGAGTGCAATGACCAGAGCACTATTGATCCATTTGATAAAAGGAGAAAGTCCGGGGGCGGTGATTCTGAAATACTCCCAAAGACCGATTAGCGCAGCAGCACAGAGCAGGATATAAAAGAGCCATCTGGGACCGAATCCGATCAGAAAAATCAGGATCGGGACACAGATGATGCCCGTAAGCCATCGTTTCAGATGCATTTTGCCCGTGGTTGCCATTATGGACTGCTCCGAAAGGTCTCGTTATGTGGTGGCGACAGCCCCAAATCTCCGTTCCCTTTTCCGGTATTCCGAAAGTGCTTTCAAAAATTCCGCTTCACCAAAGTCAGGCCACAGGGTCGGGGTAATGTAGATTTCACTGTAGGAAATCTGCCAGAGCAAGAAATTGCTGATACGGTATTCGCCGCTGGTTCGGATGACAAGGTCCGGATCAGGCATCCCGCTGGTATAAAGGCTGCCTGAAAATTGATCTTCCGAGATGTCCGCAGGATCCATGTCGCCATTTTTCACTTTGCGGGCAAGGGCGCGAGCCGCATCCAGTATTTCCTGCCTGCCGCCATAACTGAGTGCAAGGGTCAAAACCATATTGCGGCCATGGGAAGTTTGTCGGATGGTATCCAGAAGTACGTCTCTGGTGGTGGCAGGAAGTTTTTCGGTTCGGCCGATCACATTCAAACGAATGCCGTTTTCTTTCATTTCTTTCAGTTCGCGTTTCAGGAAACTGCCAAGGAGCTTCATGAGCGCGTTTACTTCGTGGGTGGGTCTTTTCCAGTTTTCTTCCGAAAAAGCGTAAAGGGTTAGCCATCCAATACCCAGCTTACGACAGAGCGTGACGATAGTTCTGACGGATTCTGCTCCCTTTCGATGCCCTCTGACACGTGGAAAAGCATGCTTTTCCGCCCACCGGCCGTTTCCATCCATGATAATGGCCACATGTTTCGGCAGGCTTTCTTTGCTTATGATTGATGTCATGTATCAGAATTCAATGATTTCCTGCTCTTTTTGAGTGGTTGTTTCATCCACTTTTTTGATGAATTCATCGGTAATTTTCTGAACATCATCCTGGGATCGAAAAAGCTCATCTTCGCTGATTTCTTTTTCGGTCTTCAACTCCTTGAACATATCGTTGGCTTCCCGCCTCAAGTTCCGAATTGAAATCTTATTGTCTTCCGCCATTTTTCTGGCCAGCTTGGCCAGCTCTTTTCGTCTTTCCTCGGTCAAAGGGGGGATAGATATGCGGATGATTTTGCCGTCGTTCATGGGTGTGAGGCCCAATTCCGATTTCAGGATGCTTTTTTCCACATTCCCCATGAGCGTTTGATCCCAGGGCTGGATGGTGAGCAGGCGGCTTTCAGGTGCGGAGATGGTGGCAACCTGGTCAATGGGCATTTGCGTATCATAGCAGTCAACTTTAATGCCATCCAGCAATGCGGTGGACGCTCTGCCGGTCCTGATTTTGCGAAAGTCTTTCTTAAGGGCATCGACGGCCTTGTTCATCTTCTGACGAAGCTCGGAAAGGATTTCCTCTTTCATGACTCTCCTCCTACCTGTTCGGCGCCTGAACAGGTTATCTGTTCAGGCGCCATGTCATACTTTTTGGTGTGGGTCAGTTCAAAATATCAGCTATTGTTCTAATCTCCCAACTGAAATCTGGAAAACCGTTTGATGACAATGTTTTCTCCAGTCTTTGCGATGAGTTCATTCATCAGATCCTGGATGGTAATATCCGAATTCTTGACAAAGGTCTGTTCCAGCAGGCAGCTTTCGGAGAAAAATTTCTTCAGCTTTCCCTCTACGATCTTTTCAACGACTTTCTCCGGCTTCCCCGAATCCTTGGCCTGGGTGGCGTAAATGTCCTTTTCTTTTTCCAGGATATCCCCGGGCACGCTTTCCCGATCGATGGCAATGGGACTTGTCGCTGCAATCTGCATGGCAATATCTTTAACAAACGATGTGAAATCATCTGTCTTCCCGGTGAAGTCGGTTTCGCAGTTCGCTTCAACGAGAACGCCGATTTTGCCTCCGGCGTGTATGTAGGATTGAACCTGACCCTGGCTTGTTTCGCGTCCGCCGCGTTTTTTAGCGGTTGCGATCCCTTTCTTTCTCAGGTGATCCACTGCTTTATCAAGGTCGCCGTCGCATGCGGTCAGAGCGGCCTTGCAGTCCATAATCCCCACGCCCGTTTTTTCTCTCAATTCTTTAATCAGTGTAGCGGATATAGCCAATTTCTATCTCCCTTACTTATGTTATTAGTTGGTTTGTTTGTCTTCAGAGGTTTCCGGCGCTTCTGAATCTACGGGCTTACTTTCTGTTTTAGGCAGGATAATAACCTCGGGGCCTCCGTCTTCACCCGCGGAAGCTTCAGCTTTCTCTTCTACGACGGCTGCCTCCTGCTTCTTTTTCAATGCATCTTCGGCTTTCAGGCGTTGTTCGGCGATGGCGTGACCCTCGATGCAGGCATCGGCAATTTTTGATGTGATGAGCCTGATGGCGCGAATGGCGTCATCATTTCCGGGGATGATCAGGTCGATGTCATCCGGGTCACAATTTGAATCGGCAATGGCCACCACGGGTATGCCCAGTTTCCGCGCTTCTTTGACGGCTATTTTCTCCCTCTTGGGATCAACCACAAAGACGGCCCCCGGGATTTCGTCCATGTTTTTGATTCCGCCCAGGTTTTTTTCAAGTTTGATAAGCTCTTTTTCCATTTTAAGGATTTCTTTTTTGGTATACCGATTGATGGAACCGTCCTCTTTCATTTTTTCAAGATCTTTCAACCGGTTGATGCTCTTTTTAATGGTTTGGAAATTGGTCAGCGTGCCGCCCAACCAGCGGTTCACCATGAAAAACATTCCACATCGTTCGCTTTCTTCAATAACAGCGTCATGTCCCTGTTTCTTGGTTCCCACAAAAAGAACCGGATAGCCGTCAGCGACGGTTTTCGCGACAAAATCATAGGCTGTTTCAAACAGCCTCACGGTTTTTTGCAGATCAATGATGTGAATCCCGTTTCGCGCGCCAAAAATGTAGGGTTTCATTTTGGGGTTCCAGCGTCTCGTTTGATGTCCGAAATGGACCCCTGCTTCCAGAAGTTGTTTCATGTTGATGGCTGACATTTCTTTCTCCTTTTTCGAGATCCCTCTTTGGAATCTCTATGCCGGTTTTTCCTCGGCTCGGAATATTTCGCACCGGGTCTTGCATGTTGTCCGCCTCCCCGACGGGTCGGTTTTAGGGACAATCGCAATTCCAAGGCACCTGGCAATAATCCGAACCTGTGATTTTAGGGCAAATATGCCCTTGAGCTAATTTAGCTGTCTTGGTATAATCCGGAACAGCCTATGGTGAAACGTCTGAGTACGCTTGTATGACACAGGTCAACGTGCAACTTCTGCAGTCCGCCACGGGCGAGTTCCTGAATTAAATAAACTAGCATGTATACTACTGACGTTTTTTTTTTGCAAGAAAAAAAATGTTAAAGAAATCCCCAGGTTCAAAATATGGAAGACCATGGAGGAACATATGAAGAACAAGCTCAGGCGGTTTGCTGAAGAGGCGGAAATTGGCGCTGTCCGTTCCATATTAAAATGGAAATACAAAAAAGAAGGAAAAAGTGTTCCATCGGATGGGCAGTTGGACCGACAGTCCCGGGAGGCGGCATCTTTGGCCAAGGACGTCATTACGAAAACCGGTAAAACGGTCTGGCATGATCTGAAAGAAGTTTACGGGGAGCATCGCGCCGAAAATACCAGCAACAAAACGGACGGTAGCAAGAAAGGGGGCGCCGGAAAAAAGGGGGGGGAGGCGTGACGAACCAAGAAAGGCTATTGGATATCAGGCGGAAGCTGGACGAAAAAGAACGGGTGATTCTTTCTCCCTGGGCCTGTTTCAGCTGTAATGCTGTGAGGCGAAGGGAAGAAGATCAGATTCTTTTGGGGCACAGACAGAACTTTTCTCTCGACACGGACAGAATCCTTCATTCCATGGCCTATTCCAGATACATCGATAAAACCCAGGTGTTCTATCTTGTCAAAAATGATCACATCACCCATCGTGTGCTGCATGTGCAACTGGTCAGCAAGATTGCCAGAACCATTTCCCGTCTTCTCCGACTGAATGAAGATTTGACGGAGGCCATTGCCTTAGGGCATGATATCGGCCATACGCCTTTTGGCCACGATGGAGAACAGTTTCTTTCCGAACTCTGCCAGACCCACGGTGTGGGCTGTTTCCTCCACAACATCCAGAGCGTGCGATTCCTGGAAAATATTGAAAAGAAAGGCGAGGGTTGCAACCTTTCCCTGCAGGTTCTGGATGGTATTTTCTGTCATGACGGAGAACTTCATTCCCAGTTTCTGGAGCCCAGAAAGGAGAAGGGTTTCGGAGAGTTGGTTCGGGAAATGGAAATGAAGGCAAAAGATCCATTCGTTGATGTTATTCCCATGACACTGGAGGGTTGTGTGGTCAGGATGGCTGACACCATCAGCTATATCGGTCGCGATATTGAGGATGCCATTCGACTGGGCCTGATTCACAGGGAAGATATCCCTGATGGTTGCAGGTCTGTTCTGGGCGAAAGCAACGGTACTATCGTCTACAATCTGGTGGAAGATCTTGTGGCCAACAGTCTGGACCAGCCAAATTTAAATTTCAGTGCGCACGTTGGAGATGCTTTGCAGGAATTGAAACGGTTTAACCGGGAACACATTTACGAAAATATCAGGGTTAAGAAGCAGACATCCAAAGTAAGACTCATGTTTTCGCTCCTTTTTGAGAAGCTCTATGAGGATCTTGACAAACGCGGGGAGGCATCTGTGATTTATCAGGAATTCTTGAAGGGAATGTCCAAGAGCTATCAGGCAAAAACACCGGCAGCAGGCATGGTCAGGGATTTTATCGCGGGTATGACCGATGAGTTTTTCATGGATCAATGCCATAAACACCTGATCCCTAAAACAACCCATTCACTGTTTTAGACCCTATTTTCGGTTTCGGAATTAAGTGTGACTGGGAAATAAGAAACCCCTTCATTTTCTCTTAAAACGGGTTGACAAAAAGTTGGCAACGGAGTAATGCTGTATCCATGTTTAGGCCACTGTTGCCTTTGTTTTCAAAATTCCTGTCAATTAATATCGATGTATGAACATAATGGTTTCACTAAAGATCATGAGAATCATGTAGGAACTCAGGACTCTGCTAAACGAAATTTTATGCTTCGAAATCTTTGTAATATCTTTCAACCTCTGCCGCTTGTATTTTGGCATGAGATAAATCGCCCATAGTCTGAAATTCGATAGACCGGAAGTTCGCTAACAGAAACGCTTTTTCGCACAGGTTGAGACTGTATTCGTGTTCTCGTCAGGTTTGGGGGGATATCCGGGTTGATTAGGCTTGTCCGTCGTTTTACTTTCAAGAAGAGGGATGGTTGTGCCTTTTTCATGGTCCAATCCGTTCGGGGTTGCGGTCTGCGGGCGTTTAGGGACTGCCGGCCCGATTTTCAGCATTCAAAGAAAAAAATAGCTAAGACGTAAATACCCTGTCATTTTACGAAATGGAGGCCTGTTATTATGGTTCACGGGGGGCAAATCAAGGAAGGCGACACCATTTTGAAGCTTGAAGACGTTCATATGTCTTTCGGCAAAGTGGCTGCGCTGGCCGGTGTGAATCTGGAAGTGAAAAAAGGGGAGATTCATTCCATTATCGGTCCAAACGGTGCCGGCAAGACGGTCATGATGAACTGTATCAATGGCCTTTACAAACCCCAGAAAGGCAACATCTACCTGAAGGGAGAACGCGTCAATGATCTGAGACCTTTCCAGCGGGCTGAACTGGGGCTCTCCCGGACCTTTCAGAAACTGGAACTGTTCGGCGGGATGACAGTCCTTGACAATATCCGTCTGGGGCGGCATATCCATCTCAAAAGCGGCATTGTGAGCGGGTCCATATATGTGGGCAAAACCAAACGGGAAGAGGTGGCTTCCAGAAAGTTCATTGAAGAGGAGATTATTGACCTCCTTGAGATTCAAAGCATTCGGGACCAGTCTGCGCACATGCTTCCCTATGGGCTTCAAAAGCGGGTGGAGCTGGGAAGAGCACTGGCCCTGAATCCCGAACTATTATTGCTGGATGAACCGCTTGCGGGATTGAATCTGGAAGAAGTGGAAGATATGGCCCGCTTCATTCTGGATATCAACGAGGAAAAACGATGGCGGGTGACCTGTATCCTGGTGGAGCATGACATGGGGGTGGTGATGGATATTTCCAACCGCGTCAATGTGTTGAATTTCGGGGTTCAGATCACGGATGGAACGCCCGAAGAGGTCCAGAAGAATCCCGCGGTCGTCAAGGCGTACCTGGGTGAAGATGATCTGTATTCCACAAGGAGGTAGATTAAGAGATGACTGAAGCTGGAATAGAAATCACCAAGGACCTCACGATCCCCAAGCTTTTTGTCAAGCAATGCAGAAAGTACGGGAAAAACAAGGTGGCCATGAGGGAAAAGGAGTTCGGTATTTGGATCCCTTTCACCTGGCAGGACTATTATGACAATGTGAAGTACCTCACGCTCGGCATGGTCAGCCTCGGTTTGAAGCCGGGGGACAAGGTGGCCATGATCGGGGATAACCGCCCGGAAGGTCTCTGGGCGGAGATGGCTGCCCTTTGCGCCGGTGGCGTGGCCGTGTGGTTGTTCCAGGACTGCATGATGGACGAAGTGAAGTTTATCATCGACCATTCCGATACCAAATTTTTTGTTGGGGAAACCCAGGAGGAAGTGGACAAAGCTATTTCTATTAGGGAGGAGTGCCCTAAAATGGAATGGATTTTGTGGGATGACCCCAAGGGTATGAGAAATTATCATCAGGACTATCTCATGAGCTTGAAAAAAGTTCAGGACCTGGGTCGGGAGCTGGATCAAAAGGAGCCTGAGCTTTTTGAGCAACTCGTGGCGAAAGGTACGGGAGAAGATGTCTGCCTGTTGTTTTACACTTCGGGAACCACTTCTCTGCCTAAGGGGGTGCTTCTGAGCCACTGGAATATGTTGACCATGGGGCACAATTTGATGGCTGTTGACCCCTGCTATGATACGGATGATTTTGTTTCCTATCTCCCCTTTGCCTGGATCGGGGAGCAGATGATGTCCATCTCCTGCGGCCTTCAAGTGGGATACACGATAAATTTTCCCGAAGCACCGGATACGGCCCAGGACAATATTCGCGAAATCGGTCCCCATGTGATGTTCGCCCCGCCCAGACTCTACGAAGGAATGACACGCAAAGTTCAGGTTAAATATATCGATTCTACCTGGATTAAGCGGAAGATATATGAATTTGCCACCAAAATAGGCTATAAAACAGCCGATCGTAAGTTTGATAAGAAACCGATGTCGTTTTCCCTGAAGCTGCTGGGCTGGGTGGCTTACGCCACAATGCAGAAAAAGCTTAAGGACCATCTAGGGCTTTCAAGGCTGAGACACTGTTATACCGGCGGTGCCGCCATGGGACCCGATCATTTCCGTTTTTTTCACGCTCTCGGGGTCAATCTCAAGCAGATCTACGGTCAGACCGAGATTGCCGGTATTTCCATCGTCCACCGGGATGGCGATGTCAAGTTTGATACGGTGGGGACACCCATTCCGGAAACCGAGGTGAAAATCACCGAAGAGGGCGAAATCCTCTCCAAAAGCCCTTCCGTTTTTCTGGGATACTACAAGAATGAAGAGGCCACGGCGGAAGCCCTGGTGGATGGCTGGCTCTGTTCCGGGGACAGGGGTTTTATTGATGAAGACGGGCACCTGGTGGTATTTGACCGTTCCAAGGATGTGATGACGCTCAATGACGGAAGGCCTTTCTCCCCACAATACCTTGAAACCCGGCTCAAGTTCAGTCCCTTTATCGAAGAGGCCTGGGCCATCGGTGACAAAAGGGAATTCATTACCGCTGTCATGTGCATCGACTATGCGGTGGTGGGGAAATGGGCGGATGACCGCAAGCTCAACTATACCAGTTACCCTGAACTTTCTCAGAAGCGGGAAGTATATGACCTGATCCAACAACAGATCGAGGAGGCCAACAAGGATCTGCCGGGCCCGGCGAAGATCAACAAATTTGTGAATCTGTATAAGGTGTTTGATGCGGACGACGAAGAGTTGACCCGAACCTCAAAGCTTCGCCGCGCTTTTGTGACGGATCGGTATAAGGACATCGTGGATGCCCTTTATTCCGATGTGGATGTGGTCCACATGGATACCACCATTACCTACGAGGATGGGCGGGAGCAACGCATTAAAACCGATTTGAGGGTTCAGAAACTGTAACATTTAGTTCAAGATCAGCAGACCAAAAGATAAGTGAGGAGGAAGCGAATGGAGCTGTTTTTTATGAGCTTGACCACGGGGATTATGGTAGGCGGCATCTATGCCCTGGTGGCCCTGGGATGGGTTCTCATTTACAAATGTTCAGGGGTTTTGAATCTGGCCATGGGGGAGTTGACCCTGATCGGGGCCTATGTGACCTATTCGTTTTACAGTACGGGGATGCCCTTTGTTCTGGCTGTGTTTCTGACACTTCTGGTGGGCATTGTCTTAGGCTTTTTGACGGAGCGGATTTTTCTGGATAAGCTTATTGGAGAACCGATTCTGGCGGTCATCATGGTAACCGTGGGTCTTTCCTTTTTTCTGAAGGGGCTTATCGGATACATCTGGGGGTCGGACACCCGGGTTTTTGAACCGGCTGTTTTTGAGATCAAGCCCATCTCATTGGGAATTCTCAGGATTTCGCCGGTCTATCTCTGGTCCTTTATCCTGGCCATCGTGTTGCTCGTCGTTTTTATGTGCTTTTTCAAATACACCCGTTGGGGGCTTTCCATGCAGGCCACCGCCGATGACGAGACCGCAGCGCTCTCGCTGGGTGTCAGCGCACGCTTTGTGTATTCCGCGGCCTGGGCCATTGCATTCATGAGTGCGGGTGTGGGCGGTGCACTTCTGGGAAACATCAATGGTATTAATATTTCCGTGGGGTACCTGGGGTTGCTGGTGTTGCCGGCGGTTGTTCTGGGCGGTTTGAATTCGGTTCCAGGCGCCATTGTGGGCGGGATTATGATCGGCTTGCTTCAGAATTTTTCAGGCACCTATCTGGATCAGTATTTCCCGGGGGGTGTAAAAGAAATTGTCCCCTTTGTCTTTATGGCGGTTTTTCTTCTTTTTAAGCCTTACGGTTTATGGGGATGGGAGCGGATTGAAAGGGTGTAAGGGAAAGCGGTCTTATTTGAAAAGACGTTTTGAAACCCGGGGATCGAGAATTTTGTAGGGGGTATATATGAGCAGTGTATGGTTGCCTTGCGGTGATTACCATCAGGATTATAAAGAAGATCAGGGATGGTGGCAAACCAGGTTCATCAAAGGGAAAATGCTTCTGCTTTTGCTGGTTGTTTTTGTGGGGATTCCCCTTCTTTGTGATGAGTACTGGATGAGTGTGGCCACCATGGTGGGGTACACGGCCATGGGTGCACTGGGTGTTCAATTGCTGATCGGCTATGCGGGCTTACTGACATTGGGACACGCCGCGTTTATTGCGGTGGGCGCCTATACCAGCACCATGCTCATATTGCAGTTCCCCTGGCCACAGTTCATGGTGGATGCGGGCTTGGCCTATCCCGTGAGCATTGTTGCGGCGGGTGTTGTGGCCGGGCTCTGGAGTGTGCTGTTTGGACTCCCCTCCGTCAAGGTCAAAGGGTTTTACCTGATTTTGACCACCATGGCAGCGCAATTTATCACCGTGGATTTTATTTTAACCCAGTATGTCAGCCAGATTGGGGGGCGAGGGCAGGCCTTTTCCCTGCCGCCCGGTACCATCAAGATCGGTCCCTGGGTCATCGATAATGAGTTGAGCATCTACCTGGTGATGGTGGTCCTGTTGTCGCTGATGATTATCGTTCTGGCCAATCTGCTCCGCTCCAAACCGGGCCGGGCCTGGGTGGCCATTCGGGACAACGATATCGCCGCCGAAGCGCTGGGGATCAACATCGTATGGTATAAACTGCTGGCATTTTTCGTGGCCGGATTCATGGCGGGTATTGCCGGGGCTTTCTGGGTGTGTAATACCGCTGCTCTGAGCCCCGAGCATTTCCAATGGTTTTTGTCCCTATGGTTGGTGGGTGTGATTCTCATCGGAGGTGTGGGCTCGATCCAGGGGGCTATTTTCGGTTCCATTTTCATGGTGGTGGTCATGGAAGTCCTTCAGTTGGCGGTGATTCCACTGGCGGACTATTATCCGTCACTCCTCATGGATTTCGCTTACGTCAAGGACATGGCTTTCGGGTTGGCCATCTGTGCTTTTCTGATTTACGAACCCAACGGCCTCGCTTACCGCTGGTGGCAGGCGAAGAATTACTTCAACCTTTGGCCGTTTTCTTACTAAGGGTGCAGGGGACAGTTGTCAGGGTGCAGGATAAAATTCGAATACGATTATCATTACGATCATTACGCGCGGCACTTGATCAGTCTGGATACATAATTCCGCCCGTGGCGGGATTCTAAAATAATGTTTATTGTGGCACGGTTCTGGAGAAGGGGGGTGAGGGCTGTCTTTTAGAGGATGTTTCATATCGTCGGTGATATCGGTTGGCATGAAAGTTTCGTACTTAGCGTATATAGGGGGACAAATTTATGAAAAAAAGTATGCTCACAAAACTAGGGATCCTGTTGCTGGCGGTGGTTTTTCTGACAGCTTTTGGAACGGTTGCCGCGGCAAAGGACATCAGGGTCGGGGGGCTTATGGATTGCACCGGCGCCACCTCTGATGTGGGGAAGGATTATGCCATCGGAATGGCGGACGCCTTCAAGTACATCAACAGCCAGGGGGGTGTCAATGGTAAGAAGATCAAATATACATGGTTTGACTATGGCTACCGGATTCCCGAAGCCATTACCAAGTACAAAATGCTGAAACGTTTGGGCTCCGTTGGTATTATGGGCTGGGGAACCGGCGATACGGAAGCCCTTTCACCCACCGTCAACAAGGATAAGATCCCCTATGTGTCGGCATCCTATTCGGCCCATCTGACGAATCCTGCAAAGACGCCGTACAATCTCTTTTTCGCGTCGGATTATTCCACTAATGCCAGGGCTTGCATTACCGCATGGTTTGACAAGAAATGGTCTAAGCATCCGGATTTCGGAAAACGGAAACCCCGTTTTGCAGCCTGTTACATGTTTGCATCGCCCTACTGCTCAGCGCCCATTAAGGCTATCAAAAACCAGGCCACGCTGCTGGGTTTTGAAGTGGGACCGGATCAGGATGTGTCTCTTTTTGCCCTGGATACCAAGAGCCAGGTGATGGCCCTTAAATCCTTTAAACCTGATCTGGTATGGCACGGTAATACCACCATGAGTGTTGCGGCAACGGTTCGGGACGCTTATGCGCTGGGGTTGGGCGCTGGATGGATCGTCAACAACTGGGGATTTGATGAGAATCTGCCGCGCTTGGCCGGAAAGGCGGCCGAAGGGGTCATGGGCGCTACCCCATGTGCGTTTTTCGGCGAGAACGTGAAAAACATGGACATTGTGGTTTCCTCCGCGGAAAAATACAGCCCCGGTGTGCCCATCGGTAAAAGACTCAACCGAACGGTTCAGGCGTGGGGTGACGCGCTGGTTTTTTGGGAAGCCTTGAAACGGGCCGACGCGGCCGGTGTTGACATCACCAAAACAGGCTCAGGTCCGGAGATTATGAAGAAAGGCTTTGAGACCATGGTTAATTTCGATATCGGTCTGGGCGCCGCGCCCATCAGCTATACGGCGACGGATCATCGCGCGGCCACCGGGTGCCGCGTCCAGGAATGGAAAGGTGAAAAATTTCAGGTGGTGGCGGATGTAGACCTGAAGAAAAGATGGCCCGATCTCTGGAATAAGACCGAAAAAGAAGGCGGTTTTTTCGGCTATTAATAGAAAGATGTTCTGTCGTCAAACTGCCCATTTAAACCATCACGTTGGGAGGTAATGTCTTGGAGACACCAGAGGCAATCCTTAAAATCAAGAACATTGAGGTTAAGTACCATGAGGTTATTTTGGTGCTCAAAGGCGTTTCAATCGAGGTTCCCCGTGGTGGTATCGTGGCGCTTCTGGGCGCCAACGGTGCCGGGAAAAGCACGACCCTGAAAGCCATTTCCGGTTTGTTGAAAACCGAAGATGGGGAAGTGACCGATGGCAGCATTGAGTATGAGGGGAAACCCATTCATCACGAAAGAGCTGCAAAGATCGCCAAAGCCGGCATTGTTCAAGTGATTGAGGGGCGAAAAGTCTTTGAACACTTAACCGTTGAGGAAAACCTCAAGGTGGGCGCACACCTCAGAAAGACCGGATCCGTAAAAGAAGGTCTTCAAATGGTGTATCATTATTTTCCAAGACTCCTCGAAAAAAGGTCTGAAACCGCAGGCTTTGTCAGCGGCGGTGAACAGCAAATGGCGGTTGTGGGGCGGGCCATGATGACCGAGCCCAAACTGATATTGTTGGATGAACCCTCCATGGGACTTGCGCCCATGTTGATTCATGAGATTTTTAATATCATTACCAAACTAAACCGGGAGGAGAGAATTTCCATCCTTCTGGTTGAACAGAATGTTAAGCTGGCCCTGACCACTGCACCCTATGCTTATGTGATGGAGACCGGAAGAATCGTTATGGATGATACCTCTGAAAAGCTCAGCCAAAATGAGGATATCAAGGATTTCTATTTGGGCATGGGGGGCGGAGAGAAAAAGAACTTTCGAGATGTAAAACATTATAAGCGGAGAAAAAGGTGGTTGAGCTGACACTAAAAAAGTTTCGACTGTAAAGGATGAAGGTTTATAGCGTTAGGTTCGTTGAATGCCTTGTCCCAAACAGAGAAATCGAAAAGGGAGGTTCACTGATGAAGAAAAGTTTGATGATTTTTATAGCGCTGTTGGTTGGCTTTGGCTTTGTTTTTTCGTCCTGTGTAACGACTGATACGCAGGTTAAACCCAATAATAGTAATTTTGTAGCACCAAAGATTGAATTGGAAGCGTTCGCAATTCCGCAGTATGACGGCTATTGGTATATTGCCAAATCTGTAAAACCCACAAAGGGACAGGCTGGAGACCGTGGAGCGTTTCTGCCCATGACGTTCACTTTCAAAATTACCAATCCCAACATGTATCCCATTAATCTTGAAGAGATTAAATACTCGGTGGTGTTTGACGAGGCTTTCACCGTTATGACCACTGCCGACCAACTGTCCAACTGGATTCCGGCCGGTATGTCTGATGAAGTCAAGGTGACGACGCTCGTTACGGTTCGGTCCGCGCTGCTTGGCATGTTGTTGGCCAATGCCGTTGAGATGAAAAAACGCGGCTGGGAGAATTGGAGTACCCTTGAAAAATGGTGGAAAGGGGTCCCGGAAGGAACGACACCTGTGACGTTGACGGAGTGTGGCTTTATGTTCACCGCCGGTGATGTGACCATGGTTTACCCCTATGAGGTCAAGGTGCAGTAACGAAAGACGGGGTGTCACGCCCTGTGACAAAAATGAAGTAGCACAAACGGCCTCCATCCGCCCTCTTGCGAACCGTAAAAGGCAGGGTGGGGGCCTTTTTTATGAGGAGGACTATGGGACTTCACGATTTTACTTTCTACGATCTGGTCAATCGCAATGCTGCCATTTACGGCGGCGGACAGGCCTGGATGGACGATGGGGACACACGGGTTTTTTCGTTTTCCGAGATTAAGGAAGCAGTGGATCGCCTGGCCTGCGGCTTACAGAATATCGGAATTGAAAAAGGCGACCGGATCGGAGTCTTAGGGAAAAACAGCTGTTCCTATTTTCTCCTTTATGGGGCTGCTGCTGCTCTGGGGGCCATTGTGCTCCCCATTAACTGGCGCCTGAGCGCCGATGAGGTGGCCTATAATCTCAATGATTGCACGCCAAAGATTGTTTTTGCCGATCCGGAATTTGAAGAAGTACTGAAGAGCATTGAGGGTAAACTGACGTCGGTGAAGGACTATTTCAATTTTGGCTCCGGTGGTTTCAAGCCATTCCAGACGCTTCTGGACCATGATACGGCGTTTGACCCGGTGGATGTGGCCACGGACGACGGGTTCGTGATTATCCATACGGCCGCCGTGGCCGGCCGACCCAGGGGGGCACTTCTGAGCCACGGGAATGTTTTATGCGCCAATATGCAGTTCAGCTGCCTTATGAATCTGACTACCAAAGATGTTCACTACAATGTCCTGCCCCTGTTTCATGTGGGGGGTCTTTTTATGGCAACGGCGGCTTTCCATGCAGGCGCTTTTAATTTGAATGTCAGCAAGTTCGATGCTGAAAGGGCGGCTGAATTGTTCCAGGAAAGGAAAATTTCCGTGATGCTGGAGTTTCCTCCAATTCTGGGGTCCATTTTAGAGCAGCATGAAAAAACAGGTGTCGACATCAGTTCTCTTCGAGCCGTGTCCGGGCTGGAGGTGCCGGAGACCATTGAAAAATATCAGGAAATGACGGGTGGTACGTTTTATGCCATGTACGGTCAGACGGAAACCTCTTGCCTGGCCACCTATGGCCCATACAATGATTGTCCTGGTTCAGCCGGCAAAACGCTCCCAATGGCCGAAGTAAGGCTTGTGGATGACCATGACCAGCCTGTTTCGGCGGGGCAAGTCGGTGAAATTGTTGTGAAAGGCCCCATGGTGTTTAAAGGGTACTGGAATCTGCCGGAGGACAACAAATATACTTTCAGGGGCGGATGGCATCATACGGGTGACCAGGGACGGTTCGATGAAGAGGGGTTTCTCTGGTATGCAGGGCGTAAGGCGGAAAAGGAGTTGATCAAACCGGGTGGGGAAAATGTCTACCCAGCGGAGGTTGAAAAGACCATTCTTGCGCATCCGGCAATCGCATCAACAATTGTTATCGGTGTTCCGGACCCCAAGTGGAAAGAAGGCATCAAAGCCGTCTGTGTGCTGAAAGAAGGGCAAACCTTAGAAACGCAGGCGTTGATCGATTTTGTGGGTGAACGAATAGCACGGTACAAAAAACCGCAATATGTTGAGTTTGTCACCCAATTGCCATTGCTGGAAGATGGTGCTGTGGACAGGGAAAAGGTAAAAGATCTATATGGGGGTGCTCAATAGCAGGGGTGGTGTATCATTTTGGGTGTATATTTATTCTTGAAATTGGAAGGTGTTTTTCTCTATACTGAGATGTGTTCAAAATTTGCAGTTTCCGGTTGAGGAAGCCATGTGGTAGTTGGAAAACCGTGAACCGACAACTGTAAACTGTAGACCATACGTCTTCGGGACGGGTACCAATATGAAATTTTTTAAGATTTTCCTTTTGATTTCGTCTTTCCTTTCCCTGTATGCCTGTGCAATGGTTGATTCCGCCGGCAGGGAGTTGATGCCGCAGGAAGAATCCAATGCGCCAAAGGTGTATTATGTGGGTGTTGCAGGCCTCAAGATGTTTTCCCAAAGCAGGGCTTCCGGTTCGCCCATTGCCGAATTACCGCTTCATGCGAAAGTGCTGCGTTACAAGATGGAACGGGGATTTGCCTATGTGAAAGTGACCGGAACAGGTCAAGTGGGCTGGGTCAGAAATCGTGATCTTGTTTGGCGAAAGCAAACGTCCTCAAAGGTGACCGCCAAAAAGGATCCACCACCTCGGGAAAAAGGGGAGGTTGCGCCTGAGCATGAGTCTGACGTCAATCCTGATCCCAATTCGGAAACACAACGACGCGATGCTTCCATGTTTGATGCTTTTTGAACGGTGTGTTTTGGAGGTTTTTTGACCAGCCATGGACAATTGCCGGCCGTCAGATGCCCAAAGCGATAAAGAAGGGAGCGGGAGTGGTGCTGCTCCCGGAATTTTTGCTTGTTGCAGGGGGTTTGTTACCCGAACATTCATGGATCTTTTGTCTGTGGATGAGTGCCGAAAGACGGAAGTCCGTGACGATATCACGCTGGGCTCCACGCCTAAAGCCACATATTATCTGCTCCTAAGCATATCTGTGTTGATAGCCGGTTTCGGGGTTTTGACCAACAGTCCGGCGGTGGTGATCGGTGCAATGCTGGTTTCTCCGCTTATGACGCCCATTTTCGGTATTTCTCTAGGCCTTGTTCGTGGGGATATCGCCCTTCTCAGAAAGGCGTTTGTTGCGGAGTTCGGCGGGGTGCTGATTGCCGTCGGAGTGGCTGCAATACTGGGCATGTTCCCTTTTGCTCAGGAAGTGACGCCTGAAATGTTGTCCCGGACCAGCCCGACCCTGCTTGATCTGCTGGTGGCGGCCCTTGCCGGTATTGCAGGCTGTCTGGCCATGATTGATGCGCGAATCAGCCCCGTATTGCCCGGTATTGCCATGGCCACGGCATTGACACCGCCCCTGGCTGTCAGCGGTCTTTGCCTTGCGTTTGGGGCCTATGAAGGGGCATGGGGGGCTTTTCTTCTATTTTTCGCCAATTTCCTGGCCATTTTGGCTGTTTCCGCATTGCTTTTTATTGTGGCGGGTTTCGTCAGCCGTGAAGAGATGGGTTCCGGGATGGCGGTTTTTAAACGGTTTCTGGCGCCGGCTATCGGGCTGATCCTCGTAACCATTCTGTTGACCAACGCCCTGGTGGGTATTATTGCGAAAAATGAGACCACAAAAGCCATAAAAAGGGTTCTGGAAAAAGAATTGAGCTCAGAGCGTGGCGCCTGTGTGGAAAACGTGATTTACGACAATAAGGGTTTAAACGTTAATGTCCTGGCGTATGTTACGACCCCTCGCGTGTTATCTCCCAAGAAAATAAAAGAGATGCAGGGCATTCTCGACAAAAAGCTTAATGCCCGTGCGAATCTCATTATGCGTTGCTTTATTACCAAGGATATTTCATCAACCGGGTCCACCAGTGGTATCGTGGCTCGGAATCTGGATGGTGAATTCATATCCAGCAATCTTCATCCCAATGTCAAGAGGATACAGATTGCCGAACAGGTCCTTCGAGAAATGTTAGAGAGCTATAAAGGACTTTATCTGGACCTTGATCATCTGAATCTGGTACAACTCCCCAATGGGGCGGTGGTTGTTGCCAGCATCCAGAGTGGTCGAACGCTTACACCACGTGAGGTATCCAGGTTTGAAAAAGCCATTCAGGAAAGACTCGGGGATGAGAAAGTGCGCCTGCTGATTCGTTCCGATGATCTGACGGATGTGAGCAGCAAAGGGCGTGTTCTCTATGGCAAAGCACATTTTGGGGGGCTCTCGAAAGAGGAAAAAGCAACAGGCGAAGTTCTGGAGCGCCAGATGAGAAACGAGATCAGGGGCATCAAAAACATGTTTGCCCCCAATGTTGATGCGGTACCCAAAGGGGATGCCTGGTCGGTTCGTGCAGAGGTTGTGGGACCAAGGGTTCTCAGACCGGATGAAGTGCGTCTGATGGAAAACCGGGTTGGCAAGAGCACCGGTAAGAAAGTAGATCTGCATGTTTGGAGCCGTGTGGAGCTTGTGGTGACCGGGACGGATTATATTCCGGTGGAGAATTTTATTAAAGAGCAGGTCGACAAGAACTAAAAAAAGTTTCAATCCAACCATGAAATTTTTGGGTTGATATTTTTTCGAACGGGAGGCATTTCAGGTTGGGCTCAAAATTTAAAAAATTCCTGAAAATTCCTTTAGTCCTGTTGTGTTTCGCAGTTCCGATTGCGGGCTGGATCTGGTATGGTGAAGGAGGGATGGTTCGTCTTTGCCGGACAGAAGTGGAGCGGCAGGTGTGCCTTGATCGCATCCGAAAGCTCGTGGCAGAAAACCAGGCGCTTATTGAAGAGGTCCACCGTTTTCGTACGGATATGACTTATGTGGAATCCGTTGCCAGAACCGAACTTAACCTGATTCGAGAAAACGAGGTTATTTATCGTTTTGGGAAAGGTGAAACTGGAAATTAGACAATGGAAGACAACACTGTTTTATATGACGAAATCCTAAAGCACGGACCCTCTCAGACCACCTTGCACATTATTTTGGCCCGTATCAAGAATGAGGGCCGTGTCAACGAAGTGATTAAGTGGTGCATGACGTTTTTGAGGGTCTTTCCAAAGGATATTTATTTGAGGATGCTCCTTGCGGAGAGTTACCTTGAAATGGGATCAGTCGGACAGGCGGAAACTGAATTTCTCAAAGTTTCATCCATGATGAGTGATCTGGTTCCAGTCTATGCCAGACTTGCCGGGATTTATGCAAAGCAGAAGCGGTTTACAGAGGCGGCAGGTGAAGCTGAAATATTTCTGTCACACCACCCTGATGACCCTGAAATGCATGAAATACTCAAAATCGTGGAAGAAGCCTGTGGTGCGTTAGAGGAGCCTGATCAAAAATGGCCTTTTTTGCCGGATGATGAAGAGGACTCCCTGGTAAATTTTGCCACCCCGACCATCGCCGAGCTTTATTTTAGCCAGGGTCAACTGGACGCTGCCGTGGAAACCTATGAAAGAGTCATTGAAGAACATCCCGACGATAGCGTTTCTGTCGATCGGCTTGCCCAATTAAAAGCCGAGTTGGAAGCCGACCTTCCCGGTGCCACGAAAGAGTCCCATGATGTGGTGGAAACGCAAAAAGTAAAACTGCTCACAATACTCGAAAAGTGGCTTCCCAGGGTGGGAGAGATAAAATATGGCTGAAAAATCACCCGATTTCGGGTTTATGGCAACCGGTATCGGAAGTGTTCCGTTCTTGGAGGTGGAAGCGACTTGTCGGGAAATTATACGATTTTTCCCTCATATGCCTTTCTGGCCGCAGTTCGTGAAACGCAGCTATTTGGAGGATATGAGTGTCCAATACAGTGAAGGGCTTCCACTTTTGGAGGTGAACGAGGAAAAAAGAAGTCTGACCGTCTCTAATTCCGGTGAAAGGGAATCGGAACTGGTGAATTTTTATGAGCGGTTCTTCTCGGGAGATTTGGAGTCTTTTGCCATCAGTGAGGCGTATGCCCCGGGGCTTTATACCCTGATGGCGTCTTTAAATGAAATCAAATCGGATCAAACACATTATATCAAGGGGCAGACTGTTGGGCCCATTACCTTCACGTCGGGAATCCTGGGATTGGACGGAAGGCCTGTTATTCATGATCCTGAGTTGTCGGAAGCCTTGGTCAGGGGTTTGGCCATTAAGGCCCTCTGGCAGGTGAGGATGCTGGAAAAATCAGGCAGGCGGCCTGTGATTTTTCTGGATGAACCGTCACTTTCGGGTTTTGGATCGGCTTTCTCCTCGATCCAGCGGCAGGATGTGGTTGATAAGCTTCAAATGATGATATCTTACCTCAAAGACAAGTCTGATTGCCTGGTGGGAATACATTGCTGCGGCAATACGGATTGGCCCATGATTATGGCGGTCAGGCCGGACATTATCAATTTTGATGCATTTGAATTCATTGAACATTTCCTGCTTTATCCCGATGGTATCGCAGGTTTCCTTAACGAAGGCGGCACCATTGCGTGGGGTATTGTTCCCACATCCGGTTTCACGGGCCATGAATCTGAAAAGGATCTCTTGAAAAAGGTCGGAGGCGGCATTAAAAAGATAGCGGAAAACGGGTTAAACCTACAGGCAATTGTCGAAAGGTCCATCTTTACGCCGTCTTGCGGCATGGGTTCCATGAGTCCTGCCAACGCACGTTCAGCCATGAGCCTTTTGGCCCGATTGCAGGTCGAATCCACTGAGGGAGCCTTTCAGGGTCTTTAACTCTTATAAATTCTTGACAAAAGAAAGGCCATGGGATATGTTTTATCCGCGTCATAAAAGGACGGGTGGGAAAGGTTTTGACGGCGGGAATTTTAGGTGGTTTTAATTTTGGCATTCGGCGATTTTTTCGGGGAGGGTGGTTTAGATTCCGGCTTTCAAGGCGGACTTTTCGTCAACATCTGTAGTGAGGAGGGAAGATAATGAACAAGGGTGATTTGCTAAATGAGGTGGCCAAAGTTGTGGGTACCAAGAAAGAGGCGCAGGCTGCAGTGGATTGTGTTTTTTCAAGTATCACCGAAGCATTGAAGCGTAAGGACAAGGTTACGATTATTGGTTTCGGGACCTTCAAGGTGGAAGAAAGAAAAGCAAGGAAAGGTATTAACCCCCAAACTGGAAAAGCTATTGATATCGCGGCAAAAACGGTTCCGAAGTTTGTGGCCGGAAAGGCTCTGAAAGAAGCTGTTTAATCCGCAAAAAATGGGTGACATCCCCCGGGCTCTTATTGGATATTTTCATTTCAGTAAGGGCTTTTTTTTGGACAGGTTTTCGAAGGAATCGTTTCCTGTGCCCTTTGTTTTGATTCAGAATTTATCGCTCAAGCTTTTCTCAACCGTTTCAGAATCGTTCGTCAGCAAATTTTGTCCTTGCAGACAATTGCCTGATGGGTTAGTTTGCTGAGGCTGTTTTTTTATCCAACAAGAGGGCATGAAATATGAAAATTGCTGTAAGTGGAAAAGGAGGCGTCGGCAAAACGACCTTTGCGGCTTTTTTGATCAGAGCACTGGCCAATGAAGGAACAAAGGTCCTCGCCATTGACGCAGATCCGGACGCCAATCTGGCTCAGGCTCTGGGGGTGGACAAAAGTGAGGAAATCGTTCCCATTTCAGAAATGAAGGCGCTTATCGAGGAAAGAACCGAAGCAAAAGTCGGCTCGATGGGGTCCTTTTTCAAATTAAACCCAAAAGTCAGTGATTTGCCTGAGAAGCTTTCTGTTGAATTGGACGGCATCAAGGTGATGGTCATGGGTGGCGTAAAAACAGGGGGATCTGGATGTATATGCCCTGAAAGCACCCTACTGAAAAGACTCGTTTCCCATGTGGTGTTGGCCAGGGATGAGGCGGTTGTTCTGGATATGGAGGCCGGCCTGGAGCACTTGGGGAGGGGAACAAGCATGTATGTGGATCGGCTTATTGTGGTGGTTGAGCCGGGACGAAGAAGTGTTGAGACAGCCTATCAAATTCGCCGTCTGGCCGATGATATCGGGTTGAAAAAGTTGAGTTTTGTGGGAAATAAAGTGCGATCCGACAAGGACAAAGACTTTTTGTTGAAAGAAATGCCGGACTTTTCATTCATGGGGTTTTTACCTTTCAGACAGGAAATAGCCGATGCGGACCGTGACGGAAGGCCCCCGTTTGAAAAAGATGCGGATACCCTCAGAGAAGTCACTGCAATGCTCGCAAAATTGAAAGATTAAAGGAGAATGAAACATGGGAAAAAGAATTTTTAATTTTAATGCGGGTCCCGCCGCATTGCCGTTGCCTGTTCTGGAAGAGATTCAGGCTGAGCTTATTGATTTTAAGGGATCGGGCATGTCCATTATGGAAGTGAGCCATCGCTCCAAATGGTTTGATGATGTGATCAATGAAGCGGTTGAAAGGACGAAACGGCTGCTGGGTCTCGGGAATGATTTTGATGTTTTGTTTATCCAGGGAGGCGCCAGCCTGCAATTCTGCATGATTCCCATGAACCTAGGCGCGGAAGGCGGTCCCGTGGATTATATTAATACGGGAACGTGGTCCACCAAAGCCATCAAAGAGGCCGAAATTCAAAATAAGGACGTTCAGGTCATTGCGTCATCCGAGGATAAGAATTTTTCCTATATCCCAAAATCATATCAGGTCAGTAATAATGCGTCGTATCTTCATTTCACAAGCAACAATACCATTAAGGGAACCCAGTGGGCGCAATTCCCGGATGCAGGAGATGTTCCGCTGGTTTGTGACATGAGTTCTGATATTATGAGCCGCCCCTTTGATGCAAAACCCTTTGGTTTGATTTATGCCGGTGCTCAGAAAAACATCGGGCCATCCGGTACGGCCATGGTGATCATCAGAAAAGACATGCTCGATAGGACCCCGGATAATATACCCTCCATGCTGAAATATACGACGTTTGCCGGAAAAAATTCCATGTACAATACGCCTTCCTGCATCGTCATTTATACGATTAACCTGGTCTTGAAATGGCTTGAGGACACTGTGGGTGGCCTCGAAAAAATGCAGCAGATCAATCAGGAAAAAGGGGCTCTGATCTATAATTTTATTGACCAGTCCGATTTTTATAACGCAACCGCTGAAAAAGACAGCCGTTCCCTGATGAATGTAACATTCAGACTTCCCAGCGAAGATCTGGAGCAGAAATTTGTGGCAGAAGGCTTGAAGGTAGGTATGGGCGGCTTGAAAGGACATCGTTCGGTGGGCGGTTGCAGGGCTTCCATCTACAATGCCAGCGGAATGGACGCGGTCAAAGCCCTGGTGGATTTCATGATCGATTTTGAAAAGAAGGAAGGATAGTTTTGTGGGGTGACCGGTTTTGCAAAGAACAAGAATTTCCGAGATTTTCAAGGTAGAGGCCATTGGTACACACGTTACGGTGGCCGGATGGGTCAGGACCCGCAGGGATTCAAAGGGCGGATTTTCATTTATTGAAATAAACGATGGTTCCACCTTTTCCGGTCTGCAGATTATTGCGGACCAGGACTTGTCCAATTACCGGAGCGATGTTCTGAAATTGCAGACCGGTTGTTCCATCATTGCCGACGGCACCTTGGCGGATTCCCCTGGAAAAGGCCAGAAGGTGGAGTTGAAAGCCGATAATATTCAAGTGGTGGGTTGGGCCGATCCGGAAGTTTATCCGCTTCAGAAAAAGCGACATTCTTTTGAGTTCTTAAGGACCATTGCCCACTTGAGGCCGCGGACCAATACTTTCGGGGCGGTGGCCAGGGTTCGAAATGCCGTTGCTTCGGCCATTCATGGGTTTTTTCAGGAAAAGGGGTTTTTGTATGTCCATACCCCCATCCTGACCGGTAGTGACTGTGAAGGGGCGGGTGAGATGTTTCGGGTGACGACACTGGATCCGGCATCGGTTCCCATGGAGAAAGGGAAGGCGGATTACAGTCGGGATTTTTTTGGCGGTCCGAGCCATTTAACCGTCAGCGGACAATTGGAGGCAGAGGTTTATGCCCTTGCCATGGGGGATGTCTATACGTTTGGGCCCACATTCAGGGCTGAAAACTCCAATACATCGCGGCATCTGGCGGAGTTCTGGATGGTTGAGCCCGAAATGGCCTTTTGCGATCTGAAAGGGGATGTGGCGCTGGCCGTGGAATTCCTGAAATATGTTTTTGCCTATGTCCTTGAACATTGCCCTGAAGATATGGCGTTCTTCAACCGGTTCGTTGATAAGACGGTGATCCAGACCCTTGAAAGCCTCGTGAACCAGGATTTTACAACCCTGACCTACACGGAGGGGATCAGGTTGCTTGAAAAGGCCAAAGTGAAGTTTGAATTTCCCGTGGCATGGGGCAGCGATATCCAATCCGAACATGAGCGGTATTTGTGCGAAAAGGTTTTTAAAGGCCCGGTGGTGCTCATAGACTATCCCAAGGATATCAAGGCCTTTTACATGAAGATGAATGATGACCAAAAGACCGTACGCGCCATGGATGTGCTGGTGCCTAAGATCGGGGAGATCATCGGCGGCAGCCAGCGGGAGGATGACCATGATATCCTCCATTCACGCATTATCGACATGGGTTTTGACCCGGATGAGTATTGGTGGTATTTGGAACTCCGAAAGTTCGGTACAGTGCCCCATGCGGGGTTCGGCCTGGGTTTTGAACGGCTGATCCAGTTTGTGACCGGTCTTTCCAATATCCGGGATGTGATTCCCTTCCCAAGGACTCCCGGTAATATTGCATTTTAACCCAAGTTAAATAGTGTCCGTCCACGAATGAGAAAATTTGTTCGAGTTCAAGGAAGGCGAAAATTATAACCGCAGGAATACATTGAAGGTATTTCGAGGATTATAATTTGAGACTGACGCCGAAATCGGGCAAATTGGCCATTTGTGGATGGGCACTAAATAGCTTGAAGCCGCTTTTCCAGAAGGGTGTAGCGTTTCAGCGTTTTGTCGTTGCGTATGCCGATGGCAAGCGCCTTGCGGGTTCCCACCAGGATCACCAGTTTCTTGCCCCGGGTGACGGCTGTGTAAATGAGGTTGCGCTGCAACAACATGTAATGCTGGATCAGAATGGGGATGATGACGGCCGGGTATTCCGACCCTTGGGATTTGTGGACGGAAACGGCGTAGGCCAGGATGACTTCGTCGAGATCCATAAAATCATATGGTAACTCACGGCCCTCAAAAGAAATAATGACTTCCCGGGTTTCCGGCTCCAGGCGAACGATCCGCCCCATGTCACCGTTAAACACCTCCTTGTCGTAATTATTCTTGATCTGCATGACCTTATCGCCCAAGCGAAATGTGCGGTTACCCCGTTCGATCCCTTGAGTATTCTGATTCAGCCGGTTCTGCAGCGCCAGATTGAGGTTGCCGGCGCCAACCACACCCCGGTGCATGGGGGTCAACACTTGAATGTCGTTCATGGGGTCAAGTCCGAAATATTCCGGTACCCGCTTGCCTGCCAGGTCAAGGATGGTATTTAATACCTGTTCGGGGTCTTCCTGCTCAATGAAAAAAAAATCGCTGTTTTCGCCGGGATTTTGACTGAGTGGCATCTTCCCCCCATTGATTCGGTGGGCGTTGATGATAATACGACTTTCCCTGGCCTGGCGAAAGATTTTATCCAGCTTTACCACCGGAATAGCATGGCTTGCGATGATGTCTTTCAGAACATTTCCCGCTCCCACGGAGGGGAGCT
>ERZ889078.682-NODE-682-length-29917-cov-14.025785_pt1 | contig 29917 bp, 27 predicted proteins | sample MGYA00521266_ERZ889078 | MGnify/ENA primary metagenome ERZ889078 (study PRJEB32303, sample SAMEA104408618) | aquatic metagenome | biome: Brackish water; feature: Pelagic; material: water | place: Baltic Sea | collected 2014-06-16T06:34:00 | depth 76,534 m ...
GCACGATGCGGTTGTTGGGGGTGTCGTCTTTGGAGGAGCTTGAACCGGGACACGTAACCCAGCTACAAAGACTTATACCCAGGACAGGTCGGTGATGGGTATTTTTTGGCTTTCGTGCGAAATTGTAACGATTCAAGGACAACCGTTCATTCTGGTCGAAAACCCCGCTGGAGTCTATTAGTGTTGTTTAAATTGAAACGATTCAAATCCGGAGGGGCTTGCAATGGTGCGCTCTAAAACTTCAGCCCGTGTTGCCGTGCTGGAAATGGCCCACGTGGCTAAAGCCTTCGGTGGGGTCCAGGCACTTGTCGATGCTGGTTTGGTTCTTTATCCCGGTGAGGTCCACGCACTACTGGGTGAAAACGGCGCAGGAAAATCCACATTGCTGAAGACCTTAGCGGGAGTTCACCGGTCAGATGCGGGTGAAATAACGCTTCACGGCAGAGCATTCGAGCAGGGAAGCACTCGAGATTCTATCGAGCAAGGTATCGCCGTGATTTATCAGGAGCCGAGCCTCTTCCCCGACCTCTCCTTGGCCGAGAACGTCTTTGTTGGTAGGCAGCTTGTCAGTGGTGGTTTAGTCGACTGGGCTGCGATGGAAAAAGCTTCTCGGGCACTCTTTGAGCGGTTGGGTGTGAATCTCGACCCGCACGCAAAGGCGCGGGGAATTTCTATCGCTGATCAGCAGATAGTCGAAATTGCAAAAGCTCTATCCACGGACGCTCGCATCATTGTTATGGATGAGCCCACTGCGGCGCTTTCGTCCCAAGAGGTCGAGCGACTTTTTAGCGTTGTCAGAAACCTTCGCGACCAGGGCGGTGCGGTTGTTTTTGTCAGCCACCGTCTTGATGAGGTTTTTGCCCTGTGCGATCGCATGACGGTGATGCGCGATGGTTCCACAGTTGGTACCTCGCTCATCCGCGACACTACGGATTCCGAGGTTGTGCGCATGATGGTGGGGCGCGAAGTCTCCGAGTTATTTCCTAAGCTTGAGCCCAGAATTGGGGACGTTGTCCTCAAGGTGGAAAATCTCGGACTCGCTGGGCAGTTCTCGAATATTTCTTTTGAGGTGCGATCCGGAGAAATATTCGCCCTGGCAGGCTTGGTTGGGTCCGGCCGGTCGGAGGTCATTCGCGCCATCTTTGGCATTGACCGGTATGACACCGGTTCGGTCACTATTCATGGTTCGCGGTTGGCGCCTGGAAGGCCAGCTGTATCGATGGAGCAGGGCATCGCTCTAGTCCCCGAGGACCGGCGCCAGCAGGGGTTGTTCATGGCCTCGTCGATTGCGCGAAATGTGGCGGTGACTATGTTGAAAAAATTAACTTCGTGGTTATTACTTCGACGCACGAGGGAAGAGTCGACGGCGGCGACATGGGCCGAGACGCTCCAGGTTAAATTTGCGAATTTGGCGGACCCCGTGGATAAGCTTTCAGGGGGAAACCAGCAAAAAGTGGTGTTGGCAAAGTGGCTGGCGACCGAACCCCGGGTCCTCATTGTCGATGAGCCGACGCGAGGTATTGATGTTGGCACAAAGGCTGAGGTACACAAGCTCCTGTCCCAAAAGGCTCAGCAGGGGATGGCCGTGATCATGGTGTCTTCCGAGCTACCCGAAGTCATGGGCATGGCGGACCGAGTTTTTGTGATGCGCGAGGGCCAGCACAGGGGAACCCTGGAGCGGTCTGAGGCTACCCCGGAAAAGATCATTACTCTTGCAACGGGTGGAGCGGTCGCATCGTGAACGCTCTCAAAAATCTCATTAAGGCCAGAGAAGTCCCGGTATTTCTTGCCCTCGTCTTAGTCATCGCGGTGGCGGGTATCGCTAACCCTTCCTTCCTTAGCGCCAGTGGGGCGCGAGACATTCTTTTGGGCGTTGCCATTGTCGCGATTCTGGCGGTGGCGCAAACCTTTGTTATTGTCATGCGCCATATTGATCTCTCGGTGGGCTCTCTCATTGGGTTCACGTCGTTCTTGATTGGCGACCTTTATTCGCAGGGCTATGGATTATGGGTCGGTCTGGCTGCCGCGCTCCTGGTTGGAGCGCTCGTCGGTGCAATCAACGGGTTTCTCGTTGCCTATCTTCGCCTCCCTAGTCTCGTGGTCACCTTGGGTGCGCTGTACGTGGTGCGCGGCATTTTCAACGATTACGCTTTTGGCCGCACGATTACCGCTGCGATGGTGCCCCCGGAAGTGGCGTGGATTGGCTTGAATCGCCTCGTCGGCATACCGGTGCTGTTTCTTATCGGATTGGCGTTGGTGATTGTCAGCGGCGTCATTATGCGCAGGGTTCGAGCGGCGAGAGACCTCTACGCAATTGGGTCTAATCCGGTTGCTGCCGAGTTGGCCGGTATTCCTGTTGCGAGGCGGGTATTTACGGCTTTTGTGATCAACGGTTCTATTACCGGTTTGGCCGGAGCGGTTATGTTGGGCCGGTTTAACGCGGCCAATGCAAACTCGGGCTTGGCGCTGGAGCTCATAGTCATAGCTGCGTGCGTCGTGGGCGGGGTCACCATCGCTGGTGGCTCGGGCTCCGTATGGGGGGCGTTCTTGGGTGCCATCCTGTTGCAGGCCATCACTCGCACGATCGGTGCTCTTGGTATCCCCCAATTCTGGCAGCAGGCTTTCAATGGCGCGTTAATTATTTTGGCCATCGCCTTAGATAAATACCTCAGCACGAGGGTTATGGCGACAACGATTATGGGGTCCAAAGATGAGTAAATTCAGCTTCAGCTGGGATAAAGGTGTGGGAATTTTTCTGATTCTTGCCGTCCTGCTGGGATCCTTGCTTTCGGACAACTTCGCTAACGTGAGCAACTTGAGCTTCGTTTTGAGGGATGTAACGGAATTCGCAATTATTGCTCTGGCGATGACTTTTCTCATAATTTCCGGTGAGATTGATTTGTCCGTTGCTTCGACTTTGAACCTCTCCAGCGCGAGCCTGGGTTTCCTTTATCGAGCCGGGGTTCCCTTTGAGTTGGCCATTATCGGCGGTTTGCTGGTGGGCCTTGCCTGCGGTTTGTTTAACGGGTACCTGGTCACTAAATTGGGCTTGCCGTCTTTGGCGGTCACTATTGCCACGTTGGCTTTGTATCGCGGACTCAGTTACGCCCTCTTGGGCAATAAGCCAGTAAATGAACTCCCTGAGTTTTGGATTTCTCTGGGTTATGGCCGCATACCTGGCACTTTTATCCCCTGGTCCACCATTCTCTTGGTGCTGCTCGTCGCGTTGGCTTGGTTTATTTTGCACAACACGCGTTATGGCCGTTGGACGTTCGCCATCGGAGTCAACGCAGAAGCAGCAAAGTTCAGCGGAATTCCTGTTCAACGCACAAAGCTTGCCTTATTCGCGATGACCGGATTGATGTCTGGTGTTGCCGGAGTCGTCTACACTCTCCGCTTCGCGAGCGCGTCGCCCGATGGCGCTGCCGGTTACGAGCTCAGCGTTATCGCTGCCGTCTTGTTTGGAGGGGTTTCCATCGCCGGTGGCGTGGGGACCCTCTGGGGCGTTATTGCGGCCGTGCTGTCGTTAGGGGTTATCCGTTCAGCTTTGCAACTTGCAGGATTTACAGCCAACTCCCTCCTTATTGTGAGTGGAGGGCTGCTATTGATTTCAGTTATCGCACCAAAGATAACTGAAGGCTTGCGAAACCGCCCAAGAGCGGTCAGCAAGAACAACACCAAGAAAACCATTCGAGAGGTGGAAAATGAATAACCGACTCATTAACTCGGCCATGAGGACCTTTGCCCTCAGCGCCGTAGTAGCACTCGGCATTGCCGGGTGCGCCAGCACCACAGAAACAGAGACAACCGAAGACACGACTGGCTCGTCAGAGACCACGACCGACGCCGGAGAGTCTTACCGCATCGCCATCATGCCGAAGGCCATCAACATTGGTTACTTCTCAGCATGGGACGAGGGCGCTCAGGCAGCTTGTGTCGAACTCGGCGCAACCTGTGACTACATCGGACCTAACGAGGCCACAGGCCCCGCTCAGGTTCAGTTCATCAACCAGGCTATTCAGGAAGGCTATGACGCCATCGTGATTTCGGCTGCCGACCAGAACGCTATCGTTCCGGCTCTAGAAGAGGCAATTGCTGCCGGGATCACCATTGTGACCTCGGACGCTGATGTCGCGGCAGAGTCAGCATCGGCACGTCTGGTGACGATCCTTCCTTCCGCAGCAGACCGTATCGGTACCGCTGAGGTTGACTGGATAGCTGAGGAAGTTGGCGAAGAAGGATCCGTAGCGATTCTTTCTGCATCCGCTACCGCTGCTAACCAGAACGTATGGATCGAAGCAATGGGACCGTACCTCGAAGCCACTTACCCCAACATGTCGTGGGTAGGCGGAAGCCTCGAGTCGGCCGTGTTCTATGGTGACGACGATGCGACCAAGTCCGTTGAGCAGTTCAACGCGATCTTGTCTCAGTACCCTGACGTAGCTGGCATCATTGCCCCCACCACTGTGGGTGTTTTGGCCGCTGCTCAAGAGAAGAAGGCCAAGGGCGCAACGGTTGCCGTCACGGGACTCGGTCTGCCTTCGGAAATGGCTCCATACATTGAGGATGGAACTATTGCCAAGGTTGGTCTCTGGAACCCCATTGACCTGGGATATGTAGCTGTGTATGCAGCTGTCTTAGGCATGCAGGGCGAATTCGATGGTTCTGTCGGATCGACCTTCACCGCTGGTGGGACCTCCTACGTAGTGATCGAGGGTGGCATTGCTTACCTCGGTGACCCGTTCACCTTCACCATCGACAACATTGCTACCTTCAAGGAGATCTACTAGATCTCTGGTAGTTAGCTGATCGGTCCGGGTGGCATCCAGAGTTTGGGTGTCACCCGGTGCCGTTAACAAGAAAGAAAGGATTCGAGATGCAACGCATTGGTTTTCGTCTCAAACTTCGCAAGGACACCCTCGACGAATATGTGGAACGTCACCAAGCTGTGTGGCCGGAAATGCTCGAAGCGCTAAGTGCCAATGGGTGGACCAACTACTCACTCTTTCTTGACCGTGACGACGCAACGCTTTTTGGCTATTTCGAGACCCCTGACTTGGCAGCGGCTCGCGCTGGCATGGCAGCACTCGAGATCAATACACGCTGGCAAACTCAGATGGCGAAATACTTTGAGGCATTAGAGGGCATGAAACCAGATGAGGGTTTCAAGCAGTTAGAAAGTGTATTCTTCCTGGCTTAGTCTGCCCAATATTATCCACTGTGGAGAGCCGCCCATGGTGAAGGACGAGACGGCGTTAGTTAGTCACCGCGCAAGATAGCGAGCAAGCGCAGGATTTCAACGTAGAGCCACACAACGGTGACCATGATGCCAAAGGCTGCCTGCCAGCCATAAACCCGGGGAGCTCCCTTTTCCACACCTGCTTTGATGGATTCAAAATCCATCACCAGTGAATATGCGGCGAGGAACACGACGAGGATGCCCAGTGGCACGCCCATAGGGATGCCAAAGATTTCTACGCTGCGCAAACCAAACATGCCACTGGTAGTGCCAAAGGCCATCAGGCCAAAGTTGACCAGAGAGAACACCACGTAGCCCAACATGGCAATGGTGACAATCCGGGTCATCCGTGCTGAAGTGCGAAAACGTCCACTGAGGAAAAGAAACAGGGTCACGCCAATGACAGCCAAAGTTCCAAATACTGCCTGGGTAACAATGCCCTCCCACTGCGTGTTGAAAAACTGCGAGATACCGCCAACAAAGAGGCCTTCAAAGCCGGCGTAAGCAAGAATCAGTCCGCGAGAGGGCTGCTTTTTAAAGATGTTGACCAGCGCTAGAACTAACCCAATAATCAAGCCCGGAATGGTCAGGGCGGGAATCATCCAACCAACCAGTGCACCGGCAAGCAGGATTCCAAAAGCAATCAGGGTTTTCATGACGGTGTCTTCGTAGGTCATGCGACCGGTCTGAGCGGGGCTGGCTGAGGGGCGGCCATACATTTCATCTAGCTGCTGCGCACCGGGAGTCGCCACGGTGCTTGGGCTAAACGCGAGGGAGCGAGAAAATGCGGGGTTAGACGTAGCCATGATTACTGGTGCCTTCCATTAGTAATACCGTGCCTCAATTTTACCCCACGCCCAGCAAAATAACTGGGAAACGGCTATGCGGAAAGCTGGAACCAGTTAATGGCGAGGGCGGCACCCGCGACCACATATCCGACAAGCCACAGCCAGCCCAGGGCAATAGAGAACCAGGCCATGGCTTCACCGCGCTGGTCTGCGCGCCTAATTTGGCCAACGGCAATGTAGCCAAAGACAACGGTGAGCGGACTCAGCGTCAGGCCAAGAATGAGCGAAACGATAGAGAGGATATTGATCCCCGAAGTTTCTAATTCCACAGCGGCAACGGCAGGCTTTGTTTCAGCCTGGGCTGATGGTCGTCGTGTGGGGCGCGTCGGGGGCAAAGCCGGGTCACTTTCGTTGCCAGTTTCGCCTGAACTGTGTTCTTCAACACCGGGTTGTTCAATACTGGGTTCATCAATACTGGGTCGATCAATGCTGAGGGGGAAGCCCTTGCGAGAGCTCTCGTTGGCATCGCTGGTCCGAGCAACTGTGGCGGATCCGGTATCGCGCAGAATGCGATCAGTATCGAGAGAACCAAGTTCAGTGTTCAGCTCAAAAGGTTCTGGTTCGACCAAATCTGGCCCATCAAAAGCGCTGGGTGTTTCACCGGGGTTGTTCACACCCTAAGGCTAGCGAAGCAATCAGTGCGGGGCTTTAGACTAAGCGTTATATGTCTGCTCTTGCCCCCTCTCCTAGCGAAGGATTGAACCCTCAGCAAAGCGCGGCAGTGGAGTATCGAGGCCCCGCATTGTTGATTGTGGCGGGTGCCGGCTCAGGAAAAACTAGCGTTCTCACCCGCCGTATTGCCGGCTTATTGCAGTCCAAAGACTCCTGGCCGAGCCAAATTCTTGCCATCACCTTTACCAATAAGGCTGCTGGTGAAATGCGCGAGCGCATTGGAGCGCTGATTGGTGAAGCGGCCACGGGTATGTGGATTTCCACCTTTCACTCTGCGTGTGTGCGGATTTTGCGTAAAGAACACGATCGTTTTGGTTACACAAGCTCTTTCACCATTTATGACTCTGCCGATCAGCGCTCGCTGGTGAAGAGAATTTTGCGAGAACTCGATGGTGATGAGATGGGTCTCACCCCCAACATGGTGATCGGCAAAATGTCGAGACTCAAAAATGAGTTAGCCGATGTGGATAGTTATCGACGCTCGTCTAACTCCCAGGACCCGGCTGATGCTCTCTTTATCGAAGTATGGGACCGCTATCAGACGGCGTTGCGTCGTTCGCAGGCGTTTGACTTTGATGACTTGATTGGTCAAACCGTCTATTTGTTCCGAGCTTTTCCTGATGTTGCAGCGAAATATCAAACCCGTTTCCGTCATGTTCTTGTTGATGAGTACCAAGACACTAACCACGCGCAATACGCGCTGATTCGCGAGCTCACCCGCGACGTCCCGGCGGAGTTAATTCCCGAAAACTCTTCTATTCCCCGCCGTGACGACGGGTCCTTAGCGGGTGCTTCACTGACGGTGGTGGGTGATTCGGACCAATCAATTTATGCCTTCCGTGGCGCCGATATTCGCAACATCACCGAGTTTGAAAGGGATTTCTCGGGCGCGGAAGTCATTTTGTTGGAGCAAAACTATCGTTCCTCCCAAAACATTCTGGATGCGGCCAATGCTGTCATCGGCAACAACTTTGATCGCAAAGCAAAGAACCTGTTCACCGACCTCGGTAGCGGCGATGAGATTATCGGCTTCACTGGTTACAGCGCACACGATGAAGCGCAGTTTGTGGCAGACCAGATTGTGGCGCTCTCCCATGAGGGTGTGCCCTATTCCCAAATGGCGGTGTTCTATCGAACGAATGCGCAAACCCGCGCGTTGGAAGATATTTTCATCCGCTCCGCCATCCCCTATCGAATTATTGGCGGCACCAAGTTCTATGAGCGCGCCGAAATCAAAGATGTGATGGCCTATTTGATAGCTGTTGCCAATCCGGCAGACTCTTTGGCTCTTCGGCGCATCCTCAATACCCCCAAACGGGGTATTGGCCCGGCGACGGAAACAGCGCTGGTGTCTTTTGCTGACCGCGAAGACATTAGCTTGCCCTCTGCACTTGGCCGCGCTGGCGAGTTAGGCCTTGGCCCTAAAGTTACCCAGGCGATGGTGTCGCTCTCCCAGGCCCTGGTGGCCGCATCCGCCGTGGCAGAAAAAGATCCACCGGTAAAGATTGTGGAGACAATCTTGAACGCCACTGGGTATCTTTCCCTCTTGCAGGCCAGTAGTGACCCACAAGATAATGCCCGGGCCGAAAACGTGATGGAACTTGTCGGGGTCACCCGAGAATTTGGCAAAAACAATCCCGATGGAACCCTGACTGATTTCCTCACCGAGGTCTCCCTGGTGGCCGCAGCTGATGATTTAGATGATGCCACTGGCACCGTGTCTCTGATGACTCTGCACACCGCTAAGGGTTTGGAATTTGATGTGGTGTTCCTCACTGGCTTAGAAGAGGACCTGCTGCCCCACCGGATGAGCGCCGGAGAACCCGGCGGAATTCAGGAAGAGCGCCGTCTGCTCTATGTGGGAATTACGCGAGCGAAAAAGAAGTTGCATTTGTCTTTGGCGATGAGTCGAAGCACGTTTGGTGACACGGCTATCGCCCAACCCAGTCGTTTTCTTTCCGAAATCCCCACCGAGCTCGTTACTTGGCGCGAATCTCAGGCCGCTACCGGCGGGTCGGGTCATCAGTTGGGTTCCTCGATTCGCAGCTCAGGCTGGCAAGGTTCTGGCTCGGCTCGCTCGCGCGGCATCAGTGTTCGCGATGAGTTGCCTAAGGCTCCGCCTCGCACCACGCAATGGGCCAATCGTGTCACCTCCAGCGTTCGCGACAATGGCGATCTCACCCTGGCGGTGGGGGATCGAATCTCCCACGATGATTTTGGCCAAGGTCGGGTTCTTCAGGTCACGGGCGAGGGCGCTAAACGCATTGCCGAGGTGAGCTTTGATAGCGGGGGAACTAAGCGCTTGCTGATAAAAATCGCTCCCATAACCAAGCTTGACTAGGTGTTGTGGTGCGCTGGTGGGGCTGGGGAAGCAGATAGGGTTGAGGGCGGTTCCCTCCTTTCACTGTTGAGAGTGCGTTGGGGAATCATCTCTGATTTCTCCTAGCCGACAAACCGGAAGGACCCACAGGCGTGGATTTATACGAATATCAAGCTCGAGACATGTTTGAACGTCACGGTGTTCCTGTTCTGGCAGGTCTCATCGCTGACACGCCAGAACAAGCCCACGCAGCGGCTGAAAAAATTGGCGGACTCACGGTCGTCAAGGCGCAGGTGAAAACTGGTGGTCGCGGCAAAGCCGGTGGAGTGAAAGTAGCCCCCACCGCTGATGATGCCACCGCTGCAGCTGCGGCGATACTGGGTCTCGATATCAAAGGCCACATTGTTCGCCGCGTGATGGTGGCAGCCGGTGCTGATATTGACCAGGAGTTCTACTTCTCGGTGCTGCTCGATCGCGCTAATCGCAACTACCTCGTGCTGTGTAGCTATGAGGGTGGAATGGAAATCGAAGTGCTTGCCGAGGAACGCCCCGACGCGCTTGCTCGCATTGCCATCAACCCGGCATCCGGTATTGATTTAGCCAAAGCTAAAGACATTGCCGTTGCTGCAAAATTCCCCGCAGAGCTTGTTGATGCTGTTGCTCCCGTTTTTGTGAGCCTCTATGACGTGTTTGTCAAAGAAGATGCCACCCTGGTTGAAGTGAACCCGTTGGTGTTGACCAAGACCGGCGAGATCATCGCCCTTGATGGCAAGGTCACCTTGGATGAAAATGCTGACTTCCGCCACCCGCATCACGCTGAGTTGGCGGACAAGGAAGCAGCGGACCCGCTGGAAGAAAAAGCCAAAGCGCATGATCTCAACTACGTCAAACTCGATGGCGAAGTGGGCGTTATTGGCAACGGTGCAGGGTTGGTCATGTCAACCCTGGATGTTGTTGCCTATGCCGGTGAGCACTATGGCGGGGTTAAGCCAGCCAACTTCTTAGACATCGGTGGTGGAGCCTCAGCTGAAGTGATGGCCGCCGGCCTTGATGTCATCCTGGGTGACCCTCAGGTCAAGAGCGTTTTTGTTAATGTCTTTGGTGGCATCACTGCTTGTGATGCGGTCGCTAATGGCATTGTTCAGGCGCTGAAAATCATTGGCGATGGCGCCACCAAGCCGCTGGTAGTGCGCCTCGATGGCAACAGCGTTGACAAAGGCCGTGAAATTCTCGCTGCTGCTAACCACCCGCTGGTGACGTTGGCAGACACCATGGATCAAGGCGCGCAAAAAGCCGCCGAACTCGCGTCACAGTAAGGAAAAAATAGTGTCCATTTTTCTCAACAAAGATTCGCTTGTCATTGTCCAGGGCATCACCGGTGGTGAAGGGTCTAAGCACACCGCGTTGATGCTTGCTGCCGGTACCAAGGTCGTCGGTGGCGTCAACGCTCGTAAAGCTGGCACCACCGTGACCCACGGCGATGTCACCTTGCCTGTGTTTGCCACGGTTGCCGAGGCTATGGAGAAGACCGGTGCGAGTGTCTCAGTGGCGTTTGTTCCGCCAGCTTTTTCTAAAGATGCCGCCATGGAGGCCATTGATGCCAAGATTCCTCTCTTGGTCATCATTACCGAGGGAATTCCGGTTCACGACACTGCGCAGCTGTGGGCGCACGCTCAGAAAGTGGGCGCCACGCGCATCATTGGCCCCAACTGCCCCGGCATTATCACCCCGGGTGAGGCACTGGCCGGTATCACTCCAGCGACCATCACGGGCAAGGGCCCCATTGGTTTGGTCTCGAAGTCTGGAACTTTGACCTATCAGATGATGTTTGAGCTTCGCGATATTGGTTTCTCTACTGCTATTGGCATTGGTGGCGACCCGATTGTGGGAACCACACACATTGATGCTCTGGAAGCTTTTGAAAACGACCCCGAGACTAAAGCGATTGTGATGATCGGTGAAATCGGTGGAGATGCTGAAGAGCGTGCGGCAGAATTCATCAAAAATCACGTGACTAAGCCTGTAGTCGGCTATGTCGCCGGTTTCACTGCCCCCGAGGGTAAAACTATGGGACACGCGGGAGCAATTGTGTCGGGTTCTGCCGGGACAGCAGCTGGGAAGAAGGAAGCCCTCGAAGCAGCGGGTGTCAAAGTGGGTAAAACACCCAGTGAGACCGCTGATTTGATGCGCGAGGTCATCGCTTCGCTGTAGGTCGTATCGCGGCGGTGTGGGAGCTGGGCGATAAGCTCAAATCGCCATGAATGCCCGTCTAATCGCCCTTGCCACGCTGCTCGATGTTGTGGTGTTGGTGGGACTTGGCCTCGGCTTGTTTTTTGCCCCGCTCACCTTGGTGTGGGCTTTTGATGATGGGTTTTCCACCAATCTCCTTTCGTCGTGGGGCGTGGCCGTTGACGGCTGGTTGCTCGGCCACGGTGTTCCCCTCCAGTTTGTTCTTTCCCCAGAGCTAGCTGATTCGCTTGCCCTGGGCGCTTTGGCGAGAGAATTCACCGTCGATATCGCACTCCTAGGGGTAGCCGTATTGACCCTGTTGTGGGGGTATCGCATCGCACGACGTGATGGCGCCAGGGCGTACCCATTTCTCACCTGGTTTTTAGCCGTAGGAACCATGGTGGGGCTTAGCTATCTTCTAGTCTTATCTCTGCCAGAACAGGTAGTCGGTTTTTCGTTGCTTGATGCGTTGGTTCGCCCCGCGTTGTTCCTTGCCGCCGGCATGGCCATTGCGACGTGGGTTGGCGAGGAATCGGCAGGAAACAAGGTTGTTTCTTCCCTGCTTCCAGAAAACGTCTGGTCCATTCTCCGGACCGGAACAGCTGCGGGTATTGCCTCGGTGGCCGGTGTTATCGGGGTGGCATCTCTGGCGGTGTCGGGCCTGCTGGTTTCATCCTTTGGCACGGTGATTGGTCTCTATGAATCGCTACAACCGAGCCTGTGGGGGATTGTGGTGTTATCAATGGCGCAACTGGCCATTCTTCCCACGATCATCGTGTGGGCCACAGCGTGGATAGTGGGGCCTGGTTTTAGCTTGGGAGTGGGGGCGCTCATTTCCCCACTGGGAACAAATCTGCAAGCGGTTCCGGCACTGCCGATCCTGGGCATTATTCCTAGCGGTGTAGCTGATTTTGCGGTGATGGTGATCGCTATCCCCGCCGTTGTTGCTTTCGTAGCGGGCCTCGCCAGTCGATCCCGGTTGCTAAGCGATCAGCGAGGTGGCTTATGGCGCGATATGAGCGAAACAGATTTTTTCCACCAGCCGGTCATTCATATGGTTGCCGCGGCATTGTGGGCTGGTGTTGTTGTCGCCGCTTTAGGCGCCGCCTTGGCAGCTCTAACCGGTGGTCACATGGGACCTGGCCGTTTTACCATCGTGGGCGCGGATCCTGGACAGATTGCACTGTGGTGGGGGCTAGAAGTTTTTATTGGAGTCGCACTCGGTTTGCTCTCCGGTGGTCTGGCCCGCAGCGCTAATGCGAGCTCTCGCTAAGCTGAGAGCGTGAAAGCGCGCCTGGTGGTCCTCATTTCAGGCGGTGGCACCAACCTCGAAGGGCTTCTGCGTGACCTTCCCACATCGGGCATTGAGGCCGAAGTAGTGGCCGTAGGCGCCGATAACGAGGCGCCCGGTCTTGTCCACGCAACGAATCGCCACCTGGACACGTTTGTCTGCCAGATGGCTAGCTATCCCGGCCGTGATGCCTGGGGTGTTGCGCTGGGGGATGAGATAGCGAGCTACCAACCAGAGTGGATTGTGCTGAGCGGTTTCATGAAATTGTTGCCCCCGAATCTGGTTACCCGATTTGCGGGGCGCATTATTAACACTCACCCTGCTTTTTTGCCCGAATTTCCTGGTCCACATGGTGTTCTTGACGCGTTAGCGGCCGGGGTTAGCCAGAGCGGAGCATCGGTGATCCTGGTCGATGACGGCATCGACACCGGGGAAATTCTGGCTCAGCAGCGCGTTGCAATTCTAGAAAACGACACTCAGGAGGTGTTGCATGAGCGCATTAAGGTCATGGAGCGAAAGCTCCTACTTGACGTATTAGCCACCCTTGTTAGAGCACCAAAGACAACCGAAAGAACATCAAACTTATGACCCAATCGCCACACCTCATGCCCACCCGAGCGCTTGTTTCTGTGAGCGACAAGACTGGTGTGGTGGAGCTGGGGCACGCTCTGCACGCTGAGGGCATCGAGATTGTCTCCACGGGTTCCACTGCTGGTGTATTGCGCGAGGCCGGTCTCGATGTCATCGATGTGAGTTCTGTCACCGGCTTTGTTGAAGCGCTAGATGGTCGCGTGAAAACACTGCACCCCCACATCCATGGCGGTATTTTGGCCGATCTTTCTAAGCCTGAGCACGTGGAAACCCTGGCGGGTTGGGGTGCCAGTGCGCTCGGGTTAGTCATTGTCAATCTGTATCCGTTTGTCGAAACGGTAGCCTCTGGTGCTAGCGAGGCCGACATTATTGAAAACATCGATATTGGCGGACCTGCCATGGTGCGCGGCGCAGCTAAGAATCACGCGCACGTCGCGGTGGTGGTGAGCCCTGATCGTTACGGTGCCCTGATTGAAGCCTTGCGCTCTGGTGGTACGACGCTTGGCCTGCGTCGAGAGTTTGCTGAAGAAGCTTTCGCACACACCGCTCGCTATGACCTTGCGGTCTCGCAGTGGCTGAGCGGCGGCAATCGGGTCAGTTACAGTGCGCTGAAGGTGGGCGAGCTTCGCTACGGCGAAAACTCGCATCAGAGCGCTGCTCTTTTTGAGGGGCCCTCCTCTGCTCCAGGTCTTGCTCAAGCCCGGGTACTCCAGGGTAAAGAGATGTCCTATAACAATTATTTGGACGCAGAGGCCGCGATTCGAGCAGCCTATGACCACACCGCGAGCACGGTGGCGATTATCAAACACCAAAACCCTTGTGGCATTGGTTCCCATGAGGTGCTGGCCAAGGCACATCAGATGGCTTTTGCCGGTGACTCTCTCTCTGCTTTTGGCGGCGTTGTGGCTACTAACCGAGAAATAGATGCTGATACCGCGCGCTCTATTGCCGAGGTTTTTACCGAAGTAGTAGTGGCGCCCTCCTTTAGTGCAGAAGCTTTAGAAATCTTTTCTGGCAAAGAAAACCTGCGCATTGTGGTTCTACCGGAGGGCTTTACCCCGCCCCATCGTGAATGGCGCCATATTTCTGGTGGTGTGCTCATTCAAGACTCAGACCAGCATTTCGCTCCAGTATCTAGCTGGAAGTTGGTGGCGGGCAGCCAACCATCGGCCGAGGTGATGGAGTCTTTGGAATTTGCCTGGCGTGCAGTGCGATCGGTGAAATCTAATGCGATTGTGTTGTGTAGTGGCCGCGCCACCGTGGGTATTGGCATGGGCCAGGTTAATCGGGCGGATTCGTGCCGATTGGCGGTCGAGCGGGCAGGGTCGCGAGCATCGGGCAGTGTTGCCGCCTCGGATGCGTTTTTCCCTTTTGCTGATGGTTTAGAAGTGTTGATTGCCGGCGGTGTGAGTGCCGTGGTGCAACCGGGTGGCTCGCTTCGTGATGGCGAAGTTATCGCCGCAGCGGAAGCGGCTGGAATTGCGATGTTCACCACCGGTGAGCGTCACTTCTTCCACTAAAGGCCAAGCGCGCCGATCTGGTCGCCGTATTCGGTGACCCCCTGGTCAACAAATCCTAAATGGTGAAAGAACTCGCCCGGGCCTTGATCTCCTGGCGACCACACCACGGTGAGGGTGTCGAAACCGCGGCTGCGGGCTTCTTCACTGGCCGCCTCGGTAGCGAAGCGTCCCACTCCTTTGCCCTGCGCACTTGCTGCGACGCTGACGCGCCAGATGCAGCATCGCAGTGCGGGCTCGGGGTGCTCAGAATCGAAGTGGGCTCTGATGACCCCTACGACGTGGCCGTCATCGGTGATGACTCGACTCCAGGTATTGGTGTGATCCAGTGAGGCATCGGCATGAACGTAGGTCACCGGAGTTTCAAATTCCTCTTGACCGGGCAGGAGCTCCAATGAGTTCGCTGCTTGAGCGGTGGTGGCAGAGAGTTCTTCGAGTCCTAATCCATTCATCGACCCAGGTTAGAACGTCTAGGTGAACAATGGGGAGGTATCTTTATGTAAAGATATATTAGTAAGGGTCGCAAACAGACGTAGTCTGGATTGTGAAGTGCTGTCGGAGAAGGGAATTATTGTGGAAAAGATTAAGGTCGAAGGCGTTGTCGTGGAGCTTGACGGCGATGAAATGACGCGCATTATTTGGCAGTTCATCAAGGACAGGCTGATTCACCCCTATCTCGACATTGATCTTGAGTATTACGACTTGAGCATCGAAAAGCGTGATGAGACCGATGACCAGATCACCATTGACGCAGCCAATGCCATCAATAAGCACGGTGTGGGCGTTAAGTGTGCGACCATCACGCCTGATGAAGCCCGAGTGGAAGAATTCGGCCTCAAGAAAATGTGGCGTAGCCCCAATGGAACGATTCGTAACATCCTCGGTGGCGTTATTTTCCGCGAGCCCATCATTATTTCCAACATTCCTCGCTTGGTGCCAGGCTGGAACAAGCCCATCATTATTGGCCGCCATGCCTTTGGGGACCAATACCGCGCAACGGACTTTGTTTTTGACCGACCGGGCAAGCTCACCATTAGCTTCCAGCCCGAGGATGGCAGTGAAGCCCAGAGCTTTGAGGTCTTTGATGCACCCGGTGGTGGCGTGGCCATGGCCATGTACAACTTGGATGCCTCAATTCGCGACTTCGCTAGAGCGTCACTGAACTATGGTCTTGCTCGTAACTACCCCGTCTACCTCTCGACTAAGAACACGATCTTGAAGGCTTATGACGGCCGCTTCAAGGACCTTTTTGAAGAAATCTATCTTGCTGAGTTCAAAACTAAATTCGAAGAAGCCGGTATCACCTATGAGCACCGCCTCATTGATGACATGGTCGCCTCGGCGATGAAGTGGGAGGGTGGTTATGTCTGGGCCACCAAGAACTATGACGGTGATGTTCAATCTGACACGGTCGCTCAGGGCTTTGGCTCGTTAGGTTTGATGACCAGTGTCCTGACTTCCCCCGATGGCAAGATCGTGGAAGCTGAGGCGGCACACGGCACGGTCACCCGCCACTACCGCGAACACCAAAAGGGAAACCCCACCTCGACCAATCCGATCGCGTCAATTTTCGCCTGGACCCGAGGCCTGATGCACCGTGGGAAACTCGATGACAACCAGAAGCTCATCGATTTTGCCAAAACTTTAGAAGATGTTGTCATCAAGACCGTGGAAGCGGGCGCGATGACAAAAGACCTCGCGATGCTCGTGGGTAAAGACCAAACCTGGCTTACCACCGAGGACTTCTTGGCAAAGCTTGATAGCAACTTGGCGAGTCGCCTGAGTTAGTCCGGACTGATTTAGTCTTATCGGGGGTAGTAGCCTAAATACCCCCAGGGGTATATACTGGTGGCGTCGTTGACCACTTACCAACCAAGGAGAATCATCGTGTGCAGCCCCGCGAGTTGTAACCGCTGCAGCAAGGTCACCTGGACCGGCTGCGGAGAGCACATTGAGGAGGCACTTTCTGGCTTCAAGCCAGAAGAACTGTGCCAGTGCGGTTAATACCAAGAGATAAAACCTAAGCTAACGCCCGCCAGATAATGGCGGGCGTTACTTACTTAAAGATGATCGTGCGAGCACCATCGAGCAAAATACGATGCTCGGCATACCAGCGAACTGCTTGGGTGAGTGTTCTGGATTCTTCGTCTTGCCCGATCGCAATGAGGGCTTGTGGTGATTGTGCGTGATCCACGCGCACCACGTTTTGCTCAATGATGGGGCCCTCATCAAGTTCTGTGGTGACAAAGTGAGCTGTTGCTCCGATGAGTTTGACGCCTCGCTGGTGGGCCTGCCGATAAGGGTTAGCGCCTTTGAAACCTGGCAAAAACGAGTGATGAATGTTAATCATCCGACCCTCGAGCGCTTGACACAGCTTTGGGCTGACAATCTGCATATATCGAGCCAGTACGACTAACTCGATATCGTGCTTAGCCACCATCGCCAGCACGTGATCCTCGAAAGCTTCCCGATCAGCGGGGGAATTAATAGCTTTGGACCAAAAAGGAACACCATAAAACTCCGCCAAAGGCGCGAGCGTGTCGTGATTGGCCATCACCAGAGGGATCTCAATGTTAATGTGGCGGTCGCGCTGGCGAACCAAAAGATCACTGAGGCAGTGACCCGCGCTCGAGCCTAAAACCAGGGTTCGAAGCGGTCGGCTCACCGTGTTGATTTCGGCACTCATCACATAGCGCGCGATGGTGGGCTGGAGCGCTTGGAGAAAATCGTGATAGCCCGCTGGTGTCTCCACTTGGAGGCGCATAAAGAAACGACCCGTGTCATCGCTGGAGAATTGTTGAGACTCGGTGATGTTTCCTTTGGCCGCCACGATGGCGCCACTAATGGCATGCACAATACCTGGTTTGTCTTCACACACGAGCGTGACGATGAAATGCGAGGGGACTTCTACCACCCCTCTAGCTTAGGCACTGGTTGAGGGTCGCCCGGGCCTTCCACATTCCTGGAGGCTAGACTTATCTCACGCAACTGGCGCAATGATGGATCACCATCGGGGAGCGTAGCTAGCGTGTGGGTCGTGCGCCTGGGCCACCACGAGAACCTCACCACCTACGAAACTAGAGGGAGAATCCCGTGAACCCCACCAACTCATTTAGCGAAACGCTTGCCGTCGTGGATCCTGAGATCCAGGCAGTACTCGATCAAGAACTTCATCGTCAGCGTTCGACGCTGGAAATGATTGCCAGTGAGAACTTTGCACCCCACGCTGTTTTGGAGGCTCAGGGGAGCGTTTTGACCAACAAATACGCCGAAGGGTACCCCGGTAAGCGCTACTACGGCGGTTGCGAATTTGTCGATATCGCCGAAAACTTGGCCATCGATCGGGCGAAGAAACTTTTCGGTGCTGCCTATGCGAATGTCCAGCCCCACTCGGGTGCTAGCGCTAGCGCCGCGGTATTGCACGCTCTCGCCCAGCCTGGGGACAACATTTTGGGACTGGATCTCGCTCATGGTGGCCACCTCACTCACGGTATGCGCCTCAATTTCTCAGGCAAGGTCTATAACGCTGCCGCCTATGAGGTGGACCCCACCACCTTCTTGATCGACATGGACAAGGTGCGAGACGCCGCGCTCGCGCACAAGCCCACGGTCCTCATTGCGGGATGGTCCGCCTATACCCGCCACCTAGATTTTGAAGCTTTTAGAGCCATTGCCGATGAGGTGGGAGCACGCCTTTGGGTGGACATGGCGCATTTTGCAGGTTTGGTTGCTGCCGGTTTGCATCCCTCCCCGCTGCCTCACGCCGATGTGGTCTCGACCACCGTGCACAAGACTCTCGGTGGTCCACGTTCCGGCCTGATTCTCAGCCGCGATGAGTCGCTCGCCAAAAAACTTAACTCGGCAGTCTTCCCCGGTCAGCAGGGAGGCCCACTCATGCATGTGATTGCGGCTAAAGCGGTGGCCTTCAAATTGGCCATGGAGCCCGAATTTGTTGAGCGCCAGGAGCGCACAATTCGTGGAGCGAGACTCATCACCGATCGACTGATGGCCGAGGACTCCCGCGCTGCAGGTGCAGAAGCTCTTACCGGTGGGACTGATGTTCACTTAGCCCTGGTTGATTTGAGGAATTCGCCGTTGGATGGCCAGCAGGCAGAAGACCTTCTCCACACCGTGGGCATTACGGTCAATCGCAACGCTGTTCCCTTTGACCCTAGGCCCCCGATGGTCACCTCTGGTGTTCGCATTGGCACCCCAGCATTGGCCACCCGAGGATTTGGTGATGAGCAATTTAGCGAAGTAGCCGACATTATTGCCCAGACCCTGATGCCAAAACCTGATGTGGCAGGGTTGCAAAAACGCGTCGAGACCTTGGCTGCTGCCTGGCCCCTGTATCCAGAACTTGGCTAAGGGACGCCTCGTGATTGCGCAGCGTTTAGATGGCGTAGCGAGCGCGGCGGCCATCAAAGCCGAGGTTGCCACTCGGGTTAAGGTTCTGCTGGGACAGGGAGTGACCCCGGGCCTTGGCACTGTGCTAGTTGGGGATGACCCAGGCTCACAATGGTATGTAGCGGGCAAACATCGTGACTGCGCTGAAGTTGGCATCGAATCTCACCGGATTGATTTACCCGCCACTGCTAGCGAGAGCGAAGTTTTGGCCGCGATTGACTCGTTTAACAACAATCCTGCTGTGACCGGTTACATCGTGCAGCTCCCACTGCCTGACCAGATTGACACTTCGGTGGTTTTAGAGCGTATTGACCCCATCAAAGATGCTGATGGCTTACACCCGGTCAATCTGGGGAGATTAGTTAACCGGGTGGAGGGCGAGATTGATTTTCCACTGCCCTGCACGCCGCAAGGAATTGTGGAGCTAGTTCTGCGTCACGGACTTTCGTGGGAGGGCAAACACGTTGTTGTTATTGGACGTGGCGTGACCGTGGGGCGTCCTATTGGGGCTCTGCTCACCCGGCGGGGCATTGATGCCACGGTGACTCTCACCCACACCAAGACGGTGGGCCTGGCCGCACATCTCGCTATGGCCGATGTTGTGGTGGCTGCTGCTGGTGTCCATGGCATCGTGAGGGCCGAGATGATTAAGCCCGGAGCAATCGTGCTGGATGTCGGGGTCAGTAGGCAAGAAGTCGAGGGCAAATTTGTGGTCGTCGGCGATGTCGGTGCTGATGTCTGGGATGTGGCGGGCTATGTTTCGCCTAACCCGGGAGGGGTGGGACCCATGACCCGGGCGATGCTACTGAGTAATGTGGTTGATATTGCACAGAGGGAGCTTGCACGCCATGGCTAAGTTGTATTTTCGATACGGAGCAATGAATTCGGGGAAATCCACCGCGTTACTCCAGGCTGCCTACAACTATGAAGAGCGTGGACAACGCGTCATGTTGGCAAAACCTATGGTGGATACCAAAGGCGATCGCACCATTGTTTCTCGTTTAGGGGTAGCGCGCGAAGTTGATGCGGTTATTGAACCCACAACGAATGTGGTGGATTTAGTGGACCGCGAGGTGCAACGGGTCCTCAAAGAACACGGGCAGCCCATTGCCTGTGTTCTCGTGGACGAGTCCCAGTTCTTATCTCCTCGACAAGTCGAGGACCTTCTTGTGGTGGCCATTAGGCGGGGTCTTCCGGTGCTGGCCTATGGAATTCGTACGGACTTTCAAACGGTTGCTTTTCCTGGTTCCCGCCGTTTATTAGAAATTGCGCACTCCTTGGAAGAGCTCAAAACCATTTGTCGTTGCGGTAGTAAAGCAATTTTCAACGCCAGAAAAATTAATGGCACCTTTGTATTTGATGGCGCCCAAGTTGCCATCGATGGTGTCGATGTCACCTACGAATCTTTGTGCGGGAAATGTTACCTAGATGAAAGCGGCGGCAGACTGGCCAGTGGCTACCCACCGCCCGCCGAATTGCACACTATAGAAGGTCCAGACCCCGATTTCAGCTGAGGTTAAGCACCCCGGCCATTTCCAGCGTAACCACCAACTTAATCGCTAGCGAACTTGGACCAGCAAATCATCGCTCGGCCTTACGACACCCCCCAGGGCGGACTATGCCGCTAGAGAGTGGGAGATTGGTCGGGGTGACAGGAATTGAACCTGCGACCTCGTCGTCCCGAACGACGCGCGCTACCAAGCTGCGCCACACCCCGCGATGTGTCTAAAGCTGCCGTGCAAGGCCTAAGCGTAGCTGATATCGTCGCCCACCAACGTGACCAGGACCGCTTCTGGGGGGCAGAAGAGCCTCACCGGAGCATAGATACTGGTTCCCAAACCGGCCGATACTTCCAGGTAGCTGGAGCGGGTGGCATGAGCCCACAGGCCGAGGCCCGACGCTTGGGCAGTGGGGAGATCACAATTAGTGGTGAGTGCGCGGCCACCAGGCAGGCAGACCTGACCCCCATGGGTGTGACCGGCAAAAATCGCGTCGCAGCCATTGGTGACAAAGGCATCGAGAACTCTTTGATACGGCGCATGGGTCACGCCGACGGTGGTAATGGAGTGGTGAGCGCGCTCCTGGGAACTATCTTCGCCTTCGCGGAGCTGCTCGAGCAGGCTGGGGAGACTACCTAGCTCATCTAGGTGATCGTGGGCATCTCCGACGCCCACAAAATCCAGGGTCGAATTATTGATGCGCATTCGGGTGGCGCCGTTGTCAATATCGCGCCACCCCAAAGTCTCGCTATAGAGGCGACTAAGACCAGCAAAATCTAGTAACTCATTCTGGTGTGGTCCAGGAACTGAGGGTCCCAGGAGATAGGCCAGAGGGTTTTTCCAGCGGGGAGCCACGCGGTCATTTGATCCGTGGGTTACCACCCCAGGGATCCCCGCTAAGGGCATCAGCGCCTCGGTGAGAGCCGATAACCCATCGCGGTGACCGAGGAAGTCGCCGGTACCTATAACCAGGTCCGGCTCGAGCGCTGCTAGTTCCCGAATCCACGAAATCGCACTGGTATGCCAGGGTGCCATGTGGAGATCACTCAAGTGCAAAACCTTGATCGGGTCAGAACCTGCATCAAGGATGGGGAGAATCTCACGTCGGAGCCTAAAGTTTGTGCGCTCGACTAATACTCCCCATGCCGCCACGCCTCCAGCGACTGCTGTCAGGCTGGTGAGTGCCGCGATGGACTTTTTTGGCATTAGTCCAGTACGGGCTCGTCTGAGCTAACCGGGTTTACCCCACAGGCGACCTCCATTTGGAGCCCCACGTAGTTCCATACTTGTCCGCCAGCGCCAATGCTTTGGCTGACAACCGTTCCGCTGGAGGGGTCGGCGTTAACGCTTCCCTCACCACACGAATAGGCCCGTGGACCCGTCATATTTTGGGCATCAAGCGTCACGTTTGCCGCCGCAACGGATAAACCAACCAGGTTAGGAACAATGGCGTTACCCGTACTTTCCCCGCCGTCGCCCGAAGTTACCCGCACGGTCATGCCGCGAGCAAGGTAGGTGCCAGCGGCGGGTTCATAGAAGATAACGCGTCCCACACCTATCCCCACGGTGACCTCGAGTTTGAGGCCGAGGCTCTCCAGCAGCTGGGTTGCTTCATCGATTGTCAGCCCCGTGATGTTGGGCAATTCGATTCCACTCCCGCGCAGTAGGCGATCGGGCGCTGCGGGGAAGGATTCTCCGCCATATTGCTCGTTCGCATCCTGCATGATGATGCGCCAAATATCGTGACGAAGAACTGTGCCATTGCGGTAGTCCCTCATCCGGTAGTCACCGAGAATGTTTCCAACCCACACGGCGGTGGCAACGTTAGTGCTAGACCCCACGATCCAGGTTTGCACCTGGGAGTCCGTGGTACCCGTCTTGCCGATCACGGGGACCGTGCCGCCTGGATTAGAACGCGATCCTGTTCCACCGGTAATGACTGATCGCATTGGTGCGGCGGCGGCCGCGGCAACATCAGGGGTGATGCCCTGGCGACATTTTGGTTCTTGACCGAGGATGGTGACACCATCTGCGGTGACAAAACGATCGATGACGATGGGCTCGCAGACCACACCTCCATTAGCGATTCCACCGAATGCCCCGGCCATAGTCAAAGGCGCAATCTCGTTAGTCCCCAGCACTGCTGCAGGGTTAGTTTGGAGGGTGCTGTTATCGGCACGGTGAACGAACATAGATTCTGCCGCAGCCCGAATTTCGCACTGATCGAGCTGTTCAGCTATCGAGGCGTAAGCGGAGTTAATGGAGCGCACTGTGGCTTCAAATACCGTGGCAACGGGGATTAGGAGGTCACCTGAGTTTTTGAACTCCCAGAGTCCACCCCAGGGTCCACCGCCATCGCCACAGGTGTCCAAGAATTCTGCTTGCTCTAATTCCATCCGGGAAGCATCAACAACTTCGTTGAGACCATAACCGCGTTGCAGCCAGGCAATAAGAGCAAAAATCTTGTAGGTAGAGCCAACCTGGAAACCACTGGATCCGCCATATTGGCGATCGGTATTGAAGTTCACGGCGGTGGTAGAAATTCCACCACCCTCTTCGGAGTCATCAAAGATTTTGTTCTGCGCCATGGTGAGCACTCGACCAGTCCCCACTTCGACACTGGTGGTGGCCGAGCCCAAATCAAAGCGTTCTTCATCGTTGGGCACGAGTTCCCACACGCGGTCTTGAGCGGTGGTCTGTAAAGACATGTTCAACGTGGTGTAGACATCAAGTCCACCTTGACGCCAACGCTGATTGCGTTCCTCAGGGGTCGCACCCAAGCTGTCAAAGTTTTCTACGTTCTTAATGACGAAGTCACAAAAGAACTTGGCGTAGGTGTCCGCCGCCAAACAACCGGCGGTGGGGGGTGAAATGGTGACAAACGACGAATCAACTGTGGTCGCAATGGCCTGGTCGTATTGAGCTCGGGTGAGGTAATCCTCGGCGAGCATGGCCGCAAGAATAATGTCACGCCGTTCCTGATTAGCGCCATAGTTGGCCGGATCAGAAAGGTTCCTGGTGGTGGGGTATTGAACGATGGCCATCAAACTGGCGGCTTGCGCAGCGGAAAGATTCTTTGCCGTTTTACCAAAATACATTTGGGCTGCCGCTTGAACACCATAGGTGTTGCCGCCAAAACCGGTGATGTTGAGGTACGCCTCAAGAATCTCATCCTTGGTGTAAAGCTTTTCGAGCCCAATGGCGAGCTTCATCTCATTGAGTTTGCGACTAAAACTTGTTTCAATCGCATCCGCGTAAGCTGCCTGGCGCTCCTCTTCTGTGGGCAGATATTGCGAGCGCTGAATGTACGTGTTTTTCACCAACTGCATGGTGAGCGTGGACGCACCACTTTCGATGCCGCGAGAGAAAACGTTGCCAATGCTCGCGCGCAAAATGGAGTTAACATCGACACCGGTGTGGTCGTAAAAGCGTCGGTCTTCACCTGCTATCGCGGCGGCCGCGAGAAAGGGCGACATGTCATCCAGTGCAACTTCTTCGCGGTCTTGCCAATAGACCTCAGCAAAGGTTGTATAGCCATCGGCGGTGTCGGAGGTGTTTTGCGCCCACAGGGTGTTCTTTTGAGCCTGCTCACCCAATTCGATGAATTCGGGTAAGGCCTCGAAAACACCAATGGCGGTGTTGGCGCCAACACTGGTGACGGCTAGTGCGGGAGAAATCATGGCGGTTACCATCACCCCAGCGAGTGCACCAAAACCGGCAATCCCGGTGAGTGCCTGGAGGAAGCCACGTGGACGGCGGTTGGAATCAGACATAGGCTCCAGGTTACGCGATGGTTCTCTATGATTGCGGTGAAACGAGGTAATACGATGACGAGCTGGGAATACATCACCACTCCGCTGATCATTCACAACTCAACTGCCATCTTGAATAATTGGGGCAGTCAGGGTTGGGAACTAGTTCAGATTGTGACAGGACCCGAAGGCGGTCTCGTTGCCTACTTTAAACGACCGAAAGAGGACTCCTAATGGGACACATTGACGCACGTTTGAGTGAGCTGGGTATTACCTTGCCCGGTGTTGCCACCCCCGTGGCCGCGTATGTTCCCGCGATGATGACCGGGAACCTGCTTTTCACCGCCGGTCAACTGCCTTTTGTTGATGGCGCACTGGTCGCTACCGGCAAGGTTGGTCGGGAGGTTTCCGTTTCCGAGGCCGCCGATTTGGCCAGGATTTGCGCACTCAATGCGCTCGCTGCCGCTAAGAGCGTGCTGGGCTCGCTCGATCGGGTTACCCGTGTTGTTAAGGTGAACGGTTTTGTGGCGTCTATGCCCGATTTCATTGGTCAGCCTCAGGTGCTTAATGGCGCCTCGGAATTCCTGGGTGAAGTATTTGGTGACCTGGGCGCTCACGCCAGAGCTGCCGTAGGGGTTGCAGTTCTCCCCTTAGACGCTCCGGTTGAGGTGGAGTTGATTCTGGAGTTTTCTAGCTAGCTACTTCCCGCTATTCGTTGACCGAATCGCTGATGGTGCGAATTACGGAAGCGTCCATCAGCGTTGTGGTGTCTCCCACGTCGCGACCCTCAGCAATATCGCGCAGCAGGCGCCGCATGATTTTGCCCGATCGCGTTTTAGGCAACTCGGCCACAACAAAGACCCTCTTGGGTTTGGCAATGGCACCAATTTGTTCGCCAACCCACGCTCGCAACTGGTGTGAAACTTCTTCGTCGCTGAGCGTTCCCGCGAAGCGAGATTTCAAAATGACGAAGGCCACCACGGCCTGTCCTGTGGTGTCATCATGTGCTCCCACCACCGCAGCCTCGGCGGTCATCGGGTGAGCCACGAGGGCTGATTCGATTTCCATGGTGGAGAGTCGGTGACCTGAAATGTTCATCACATCATCGACTCGGCCCAAAAGCCACACGTCGCTGTCTTTGTCCAAGTGAGCGCCATCACCAGCAAAATAGCGAGTCCCAAACATTGACCAATAGGTTTCCTGGAATCTCTCCGGATCTCGCCAGATACCCCGGAGCATGGAGGGCCACGGTTCGGTAATGACCAGTAGGCCGCCAGCCTCCGGTCCCACCTGTTGGCCGTCTTCTGTCAACACATCAACGCAGATCCCGGGGATAGGAACCTGAGCGCTACCTGGTTTGGTTGAGGTCACCCCCGGTAGAGCAGAAATCATGATGGCACCCGTTTCGGTTTGCCACCAGGTGTCGACAATCGGGGTGGTGTTACCACCAATGACCTCTCGGTACCACATCCATGCCTCAGGGTTGATGGGCTCACCCACCGTGCCGAGCACGCGCAGGCTGGAAAGGTCAAACTTTTGGGGAATCTCTCGTCCCAGTTTCATGAACGTGCGAATAGCGGTGGGGGCTGTATAGAAAATGCTCACCCCGTATTTTTCGATAATCTCCCACCAACGGCCAGGGTGGGGGGTATCGGGGGTTCCCTCATAAATAACTTGGGTAGCACCATTAGCCAGTGGCCCATAGACCACATAGCTGTGTCCGGTGATCCAGCCGATATCGGCTGTGCACCAGTACACATCCGTTTCCGGATGAAGGTCAAAAACATTTTTGTGGGTAAAGCTTGCCTGAGTCAGGTAGCCACCGGAGGTGTGCAAAATTCCTTTGGGTTTACCCGTCGTTCCCGAGGTATAGAGAATGAAGAGCGGATTTTCTGCTTCGAAAGCTTCCGCGCGATGGTCATCCGACATCGGAGTCATTTCTTCATGCCACCAGAGGTCACGACCGCTGGTCCACTCAACCTCGTTGCCGCCACGTTGGACGACCAACACTTTTTCTACCGACGTTTTTCCATCCGCTAGCGCCTGATCCACCGCCGCTTTGAGCGGGAATACAGACCCTTTACGGTTTCCGCCATCGGCCGTGATGACCATTTTTGCTTCGGCATCGTCAATGCGGGCGCGAAGGCTTTCGGCACTAAATCCGCCAAAGACGACCGAGTGAATCGCTCCCAGGCGTGCCACGGCCAACATCGCAATGATCGCCTCCGGCAGCAACGGCATATAGATAATGACGCGATCGCCTTGGGTGAGGCCCAAACTTGACAAAAGATTGGCGGCTTTCTTCACTTCTGAGGTTAGTTCCGAATACGTAATATCGCGCCGATCGCCCGGCTCGCCCTCAAAGTGCAAAGCGACTCGGTCGCCAAGCCCCGCCGCCACGTGACGGTCTAAACAGTTGTAGGCGACATTCAACGTGCCATCGGCAAACCATTTTGCAAACGGTGGGTTAGACCAGTCCAAAACCTCGGTGAAAGGTTTATGCCAGTGCAGAAGTTCCCGAGACTGTGTGGCCCAAAAGCCTTCACGGTCATCACTCGCCTGCTCATAGAGTGACGCTTGGCCAATAGCCTGCGCAGCAAATTCGGCGCTGGGAGGAAATCGGCGTTCTTCGTGCAGAAGGCTGTCAATTTGTTGTTCTTTGGACATCATTATCCTTAGTTTTCATCAGGTTTGCGCTGCCTGGAGGCGCGATGCGAGAACCGATGTGCCCCAGTCTAGAACAGGGTGAGCTATCTCGTCACGTCTCGTTTTCCACAGGAGGTTGGCTGCCTTAAACGCCAAGGTGGCAACCTCTGCCACCCTCGGGAGCTATGTCCCAAGCGCCGCTGAATATCCCGTTGTGGTTAGCGCGGGATAAACCCCCAGGGGGTATCACCGCTGGGATTCGAAACCAGCTGGGGCCCTTGGCTGAGATTGTCGATGATCCCCGCGTCACTGATGTTTTTCTCACCGGTTCTGGGGTTGTCTTTGTCGACACGGGGGAGGGGAGCTATCCCGTGTCAGGTGTTGGTATCGCTAACGCGCCAGCCACGGATCTTGCCAGAGGACTAATCGAAGCGGGTGGTCGCCACGTGGATGAAGCCAACCCACTCGTTGATGTGCACCTAGGTGGTGGCCTTCGGGTTCATGTTGCGCTTTCACCCATATCGACCCGGGGTCCAGAAATTTCGATTCGTATTCAACGCCATCAAAAACCGCAGTTGGATCAGCTGTCTTTGGAATTTCCCGACGTTGTCATACCCCGCCTCATTCATGCCGTGGAGACCAAACAAACACTGCTGATTTCGGGGGCAACGGGGTCGGGGAAAACCACACTGCTCGGGGCGCTAATGGCCTATGCCGCCTCTACCGAGCGATTAGTGGTGTTGGAGGACTTAGCCGAATTGATGATTGACCACCCTCATGTAGTCAGCCTCGAATGTCGCCAAGCAAACATGGAAGGCAAAGGGGAGGTGACCCTCACCCGGTTAGTTCGAGAAGCCCTGCGCATGAAACCCTCACGACTCATCGTTGGCGAATGTCGAGGTGGTGAAATCGGCGATCTTGTGCAGGCGTTCCACACTGGCCACCGCGGTGGTGCCACCACAGTGCACGCCCACTCTGTTGGGGAAGTACCTCTAAGACTTGATTCTCTAGCCGCGCTGGCCGGTATTGACTCGAAGCATTTCGCCCGCCACGCAGTGGGGGCCTTTGATCTGATTGTTCATCTCGAGCGAGTGGGTAGCCAATCGAGGCGAATAAGTTTTGGCCATTTGCGTCGCACGACGGAAGGAGAACTCGATGTGGTCGTGGAAGAAATTCCTGCCAAACCGGCCAGCACCTAAACCAGGCGAACCGGATCATGATCTGCACTATTTGGCAGCGTTTATTAGCGCCGGGATGAGTCCTGTGAGCGCCTGGGATGAATTAGCCCATCAGGCGCAACAGGGGGACGTTGCTGACTTGATTGGGTTAGAAACCCAGTACGGTGTGGCCTTGGCGGCTGCCATTGAGCTGATTACCAGGGAGCAGAGCCAATCGTGGCGCGTTGTGGGTGCGGCTTGGTCGCTGGCTCGAGAAACGGGTGCCCCGCTTGCGCCGGCACTGCGGGCCATTGGTGGCGCTATCCAGGATGCCAAAAGAACCCAGCGTGAGATCACGGCGGCGCTTGCCGGCCCGCGGGCAACACTTCGCCTTGTCTTAGCCCTGCCACTGTTGGCCCTCTTCGGCGGACTTCTCACCGGAGTGAACCCAAGCAGCGTGTTGCTCGCTTCTCCACTGGGTCTGGGTGCTCTGGTGATGGGAACGCTGTGCTTTGTCGGGGCATGGTGGTGGATTCGCTTACTCACTGCCCAGGCAACGCCGCGATCTAGTTTGGAATCCATCCCGCTTGATCTTTACGCCTTGGCGCTCTCGGGTGGACTGATGCCAGAAAGAGCACGCGGGCTGGTGGAGAAGGCCATGGCCGACTATCGATTGGATGAGGGCGATACAGAGCAGATTCAGCGCCTGAGCTCGCTTTCTCGCCGGGCCGGCGTCCCCATTGCGCTCCTTGCTCGAGAGCATTCCAGGGTGCACAGGGATATTGCCCGCACTAACGCAATGGAAAAGGTGGAGCGCTTAGGTGTCTCGGTGGTGCTACCGCTGGGGCTATTAGTCTTGCCAGGTTTTGTCTTAGTTGCGGTGGTTCCTATGGCCCTTGGTTTGTGGGCGGGAACAGGATTGGGCTAGAGCCCGGAAATGGAATCGACGCACTGCGTAAAACTCCTTAACGACGAGATTCGGCCACTCGCGACATTACCTATGAGGTTAATAAAACGGATCAACCTGTCTGGCGCGAGTCCCCATCGCTCCTATTAAAAAATGACCCCCCCGACTACCGAATGGAGAGCACCGTGGCTCTTATCATCGAGGGGGAACCTTTGGTCGTATTTTACTACGTTAACTTGTAGCTGTTTTTTCTGGACCGAAATTGTGGACAGTCACGGATGGTCTCGTCGATTGGCACAGTTTGCTTCATCGAGGCGCCAGAAGTTTTTATGGGCTTGCGACAACGTCCTCGTTGTCCCCACTGAAGTTTTGGCAACTATTTCCGACGGATTTTGCGACCCACATCCGTCGCGCTGGATTCCCTGCCAGGGTGTGCCCGTGGCCATCTGGGCCACCGGAGAAAAAGGGGAAAACATGACCAGTATCGATATTTCGACCATGGAAAGCGACAGTGAATCAGGTGCGGCAACCGCCGAATACGCTATCGCCACGATGGCGGCCGTCGGGTTCGCCGGGTTATTGGTTGTCATTATGCGAAGCGATGAAGTCCGCCAAATACTGACAGACCTGGTGCGCAGTGCTCTCACGTTCACTGGGTGAGCGCGGCGCCATCACCGCTGAGATGATGATGACCTTGCCCGTGCTAGTAATGGTGTTCGGCGTCATGATGGTGGGTTTGCAAACCGGTTTAGTGCAATACAAACTGCAACACGATGCCAGTGATGATGCACGCTTGGCATCATTGGGCGCCCCGGTAGCGAATGCGAGGGTGGAGGGCGACT
>ERZ889078.683-NODE-683-length-29911-cov-62.621048_pt1 | contig 29911 bp, 31 predicted proteins | sample MGYA00521266_ERZ889078 | MGnify/ENA primary metagenome ERZ889078 (study PRJEB32303, sample SAMEA104408618) | aquatic metagenome | biome: Brackish water; feature: Pelagic; material: water | place: Baltic Sea | collected 2014-06-16T06:34:00 | depth 76,534 m ...
TTGGCGGATGTAACATGAAGTGTGAAGGCTTCGGATGCAAAGAGACTTCAAGTTCTGGAGTTGAAGTTACAGGTTGCGATACCGTATATGCGGTGAATAAAGAACACTTTTCTCATTCTTGGACAGAGATTACAAATGTAAAAGAACTTCTAAATATCCTAGACCTTTATGAGCTTCCAGGTGCTGTAGATATTGTCTTAACAGGCGGTGAACCTCTTATTTATGCAAATGACCCAATATTTGTTGCATTTTTAAATAAACTTCACCATAATGGACATAGAATATGTTTTGAGACAAACGGCTCACTCGATGTTGATTTTCTTAAGTATCCGGTATATAAAGAGTGTATATTTGCTCTTTCGGTGAAGTTATCCAACTCTGGCGAAAGTCTTAAAAAACGTGTAAACGGAGATATAATTTATTCTTTAGCGTCAAATGCATCAGAAGCATTTTTTAAATTTTCTATAGATGCGGAGTCTATAGACTTAGGTTTAGAAGAAGAGATAGAAGAAATTACAATCCATTCACCAAAAACGCAAGTCTATTGTATGCCTGTTGGGGGAAGCAAAAAAGAGGTGGAGCGAAATACAGAACCCTTGATAGAATTTTGCAAAACAAAAGGATATAATTTTTCAGATAGATTGCACATACGAGTCTGGGATCAAAATAAAGGCGTTTAGAAGGATGTTGTTATGATAATTAGAAAACTTTTTAAATTTGAAAATGCGCATATAGTTCGAGGTTGTTCCACTGTGAGGTGCAGAAGTTCTATTCATGGACACTCTTATAAAGTGGAGCTGCTTTTTGAGTCTAACTTTTTGGACAATGGGCAAATGGTTTATGATTTTGGTTTAATGAAGCAAAATATGAAAGATCTTATTGACTCTTTTGATCATGCAATTAGTATTTGGTCTGAGGATGAGAAAGAGTATGTTGAAGATATGAAAAAATATTCAGACAGATGGATATTACTTCCTGTTTCACCATCTGCAGAACAATTGTCTCGTGTGTTGTTTGTGATGATAGATAAACTTTTGAAGCAAACAAGCACAATAAACGGTGAAAAAAATGTGCAACTCAACAGCATTATAGTTCATGAGACTGAAACTGGCTATGCACAATGCTTTGCGCAAGATGCATATAATGAAAACATGGGAAGAATTGACTTAGATGATATCATCTTCAGCGATATGATAAAACAAGACTGGATTGATGTAGAGTTGTGGGAAAAAATAAAAAGAGGGGATAGATTTTTAAATCCAAGCTCTGTTTAGTTAGTTTTAACCACTAACTAAACTTTGGTTTTTACAAGATGTAAATATAAATCTTGTTGGAATTATTTTAACTTCATCCCCTTTATTTAAAATACTGCAGTTTTCGCTTATCATAATATATGCGTTTGAATTAGCCAAAGGAGACACCATCCCTGGAGCAAATTTTTCACATGGATTAAAGGTCTCCCCGTCAAAATAACCTGGTACTAGACTTCTTCGTCCGACTTTTAGTTTATAATCTATTTTCATTTTTGTTTTTATTGTCGATAGGTACTTGGATATGTCCCCGCTGAGTGCATGTATTATACTGCATCCAATAAGCTCAAAATTTAGCGCAGCTGCAAGAGGATTCCCTGGTAAATTTAAGATAGTAGTATTGCCTATTTTTCCAACTGTTGTTGGTTTACCAGGTTTTATTTCTACCTTGTCAAAAAATATATCATAGCCAAATGCACCGAATGCTTCTTTTGTGAAGTCTGCATCACCGACACTGACACCACCACTTGTAATAATTAAGTCGCTATCAAGTGCACTTTTAATATGTTCTTTTATATCTTCAAGTGAGTCTGTGGCTGTACCTATAAAATCAACTTCACAATTAAGCTCCAAAGCACGAGAGTAAAAAGTAGGTGTATTTGTATTGTACAGCTGATGAGAATCTACTTGTTCAAAGTGCATTTTTAGCTCACTACCAGAAGCGAATATAGCTACATGAGGTTTTTTATGCACTTTGACGTGGCTTATACCCTGAGAGGCTAAGAGCGTTATCTGATGCGCAAAAAGTCTTTTCCCTTTTTTTAAAAGCTGATCACAACATTTTATATCTTCACCTGCTAACCTTATATGTTTGCCTAATTCTAAATTATGTGGTAAAACTACACCAAAATGAGATTCTGTAGTTTCTTCAATAGGAACTATGCACTCGCATCCTTGGGGGATTCTAGCTCCTGTCATTATTTTAATTGCATTTGTTTTTGTAAGAATTTCATCTGAATTGTCACCTGCAAAAATTGTATGCGATACTTTGACCGATTGTCCAGAATCTGAGATTTTTACAGCGTAGCCATCCATCGCTGAGTTGTCAAAAGGGGGTAGATTATGTGTAGCTATTATATCTTCTGCTAGTACTAATCCAAGAGATTGTTCTATTGGTAAAATTTTAATTGATTTTGGTTTAATGTTTTTATAAATTATTTCTAATGCTTCTTCTACTTTTATTGCCATGCTTGCCTCTTGTAAGATATTTTGTGTAAAATTCCACTATGAATGAAATGTATAATATGAGTATTGTAACATACAATACTTTCTTAAAGCCCTAAATATAGCCAAAAAGCCCTTGTTTAGCCATTTTTCTTATGACTAAAAAAGTACTTGTGAGGTATTTTAAGGTATTATATAAAGATTGAAGACACTACACTTAACACTACACTTTAAAAGGGTAGTGTTCAAATCATATTTTGATTAGTAGTATCGCATATAAATATAAATAGGTACCTTAGTATGAGAAGAAATAAGTTAATTAAGACAGAAGAAGAGAATATCTACACTTGTGAAACAAAAAGTGGAGATATCCATTACTATTTAAATTTTGAATTAAATAATAAAAGGTATCAAAGAAAAAATATAACTAAGCTTTATAAAGTTAAAAATTTAAAGGATGCAGTGAAAAGACTTGGAGCTATTGTAATAATGATTGAAGAGGGAGAAGACCCTTTTTCTTCAAATACTAGAAAGGAGACTGTTAAAGATTTCATTATAAATCAAATAGAAAATAAAAAACCAAACTCAAAAGGTAAAAATAATGCGAATTATAAAAGAAGTTTAGAAGTTTTTTATTATAAGTATCTTGATGATGTCATTGGTCATTTAAAATTTGAAAAAATCAGAAAAGAGCATATTACAAAAATTCTTAATTCAATGAATCACTTAAGTTCAGATAGACAGGGTTTGATAAAAGTCTTATTGTACAATGAATTTGAGACTAGGTTTCGTAAAAGGGAAATAGAAGAAAATTTTTTATATAAAGTAAACTTTGGTCCTAAAAGCAAAAAGATAAAATTAGAGATTAGATTAAATGAAGACATAGAAAGTATTGCTAAGAAGTTGTATGCCACAATAATTGAATCTAGCTATAGAACGAAGCTACTTTTGTTAATTAATCTTATGTGTGTGAGAAGAATTGGGGAAATATATGATTTGAAGTATAAGGATATTAATATAGATGATAAGGGTAATTATTTTGTACTTGCTTACCCTGACATAACGAAGACAGGTATTTATGAAAAATATCCATTGCCAAAAGAAGTAATAAAACTATTACCGGCAGATATTTTAGATGTAAGCAGTAAAGATCAAAAGTTATGTAAATTTCATAAAAACACTATTTATTTAAATTACCACAGATTGGTAAAGGATTCAAAGATTAAGTTAAATATTGGTTTTAAAATGACTTCACATGATAGTAGGAATATTTTTATTACACTCTTAGTTAAAAAAGGTTTTGACAGCTCTATAGCTGACGCTAGTTTAAGTCATTCAATTTCTGATACTAAAGGTATCTACCTTGAAGTTGATTATGAAACAAGAAGTGGAATTTTTGAAGAATATTGGAAAATATTGCGTAGTTAGATTTATTAAATCACTCAAATTTGAGAGGCAAAATAGGCACATTTTTAACTGTCCCTCACTTCCAAATAATCCCTCAATATCTCCCCATGATCAAATACAAGTTCATTTAATTCTTGAAACTATGCCTAAGAGCTTCTCTGAGTCATTATAAACTTCAACTATACCCATCTGCTGTAAGATAGGGTGTTTGTGGCTTCTCTCTCATTTATAGGCTCCTTTAAAGGTGTTTATAAAATATATTCCATTTTATTGTTAGATAGAGAGAAAGTAAAAAAATAAAAATAATATAAAAAACCATTGTTTATATGATGTACGGTAGTACAATACTTACTATTAAAACTCACAACAGATGAGCTAATATGATTCAATGAAATCTTTATATGTTACAATTGAGAATCAAGTCACAACTTTTACAACGGAAATAATATGAACTTTTTTAGCTATTTAAATATGATAGAACCTGAAAACCTATTTAATGCTTTACAAACTGAACAACTACAGACTATAGCAATTGTATTAGTACATATAGACAAAGATCTAGCAGCAGATATTCTTAATATGTTTCCTGCTGATACAAGAGCTAATATTGCTATTAAAATGACTGCTATAGATAATCTTCCCGAAGCAGTAATAAAAAATATAGCGGATATTTTAAAGAATAAAATAGTACCAAGTGCTGTGAAGCTAGGTGGTGTTAAAGCTGTTGCTGAAATACTTAAGCGTATGAAAGACTAGTACTATTTGAAACTACTCGACATAAGTACCAACTGTTATGCTCATTTAATGAATGACACTATTTATCTCTATATTGATGGAGAATTCTCAGAAATGCTCCATGTTGATAATATTGAAACAAGTGATGATCCCATACCTCTTATCAAACATGAAATAGAACTTTCATCTAAAGCTAGTCTCTATGAATGTATGCAGTTTCTCTAATCTGATATAATTTTAAAAAAAGGTCTTGGATGAAAAGTATATTGTTTGTATGCTTAGGAAATATATGTAGATCTCCTTTAGCAGAAGGTATAGCTAGAGAGTATATCAATAAAAATAATCTTAACATTGATGTAGATAGTTGTGGAACTGGAAATTGGCATATTGGAGAAGCGCCTTGTGATAATTCTATAAAAATAGCAGCTATAAATAATGTAGATATATCTCAACAGCGTTCAAAACAAATCACTCTAGAAGATTTAAAAAAATATGAAATTATTATTGCACTAGATAGTAGTAATTATGAAAACTTATTAACAATGGGTTGTCCTCCAAATAAACTTTCTAAACTAGGTTCTTATGGACATAATAATGAAGATGTACCTGATCCATATTTTTATAATGGATTTGAAGGCTTTGAAAAAGTATTTGAGATGATTGACTTTTGTGTAAAGGAACTCATCAATGGATAAGACTATAAGTATTTTAGAGCTAACAGATTCTAATTACACAGAGTTTATAGAAAATACTGAATCAGTTGTATTTATAGACTTTTACAGCGATACATGTGGACCTTGTCAAACACTCCTCTCTTATTTACCAAACCTATCAGAACACTATAAAGATAAGAATGTTGTAATTGCAAAAGTTAATTCACAATACAACCCAAAACTATCAAACAAGTTTATGGTCAAAAGTGTACCTCTCACTGTAGTCATAGGAAAAGATAAGATGGTAAAGCGTGCAGAAGTAGGGCTACTAGGAATTGATGCTTATTTCAAAATGATTGATAAAGAGATAAGTAAAGGTAAAGGCTTTTTCTCAAAGTTGTTTAGTTAAATGACTTACGGAGAATATTATTACCGAGTTAAGTATGACATGAAACTTGTTGATGGTAACTGGGTATCAAAACCAGCTTATATGAAAATCCCTCGAAGAATGTCTAGAGATGATGCTGCTATTTATTACACTGAAAAACTTAGAAAATATTGGAATGAGAGAGAAGAAAATAAATGATTGAAATAAGTCCCGAAGAATCACTATCAGAGAGTGAAGAAGATGTAGCTATCCATAAAATTAATGCACAAAATGAACAAATACTTATAGATTTTTCAGATTATTTAAAAGGATCAGGATTAACTCCAAAAACTATAGAAAAACATGTAGATAATATTGATTTTTATATCAACACTTACCTTCTGTATTATGAAATTCAAAGTCCACAGCAAGGTTATGATGCTCTTGATGACTTTTTCACGGACTTCTTCCCGAGAAAAGTTATGTGGTCAAGCGTTAATAGTGTTAAAGAAAATATCACAAGTTTAAAAAAGTTTTATAAATATTTCAATGAACTTAATCTGGTTTCAAATGAAGAACTGAATGAGATGACTAGTATGATTAAACAAGATAAAGAAGCTTGGATGAGTTTGTATGAAGATGAACTTGATTAAGATGATTTTCTTGATTGGGAAACAACTTAAGAAATCGAGGTTTACAGAAAATAGTGACTATGAATGTCTGGGTCTATTACGATTACCCATCTTTTCCGGTAATTGCCGGAAATAGTAGGAAGTAACGACCTCTTAACTGCATTGATTTCCTGTATATTAGGAAATTAAGTGAAGTTTAGTGACCGTTTTTGTGGTCGTTTAATAGCTTGAAATATTTTACTTGTAAACGTCTTTTCTATGTTTTATTTTAATAACTACTAAGATAATCTCATCCTCAAGTATTTCATATATTATTCTATAGTCATTAACTCTATACCTGTAATATGAAGATAGGTCTCCAACTAATTTTTTCCCTATATATGGATCTTCAATTAACTTTGTTGTAATAGCTTCCAAAATCTTCTTTTGCCAAGGCTTATCAATATTTTTTAAATCTTTAGTAACTTTATCATCAAATAAAAGTTTATATGCCAAGGGATTTTTCCAATTCTTCCAAACTAATTAAATTTTTATCTTCTGATTTGGATCGTTTTTGAGCATCGTAAAAATCAGCCATGTCATCTAAATAATTTTTTAATGCTTCTTTCACAAAAAAGCTTTTAGGTCTTTTTGTAGCATTAGCTAAATTTTCTAGTTGAATTTCCATAGACTTTTCAAGTCTTACTGATAACATAATTTCCCCTTTGTATTACATGTCATACAATTATAACATATTAAAAAGTGAAATAAGAAAAGTTATTTTACTGATTTTGAACAAGGGAACCATTATAACTTTAGACTTAATTGAAAATAATATTAATCATGCAAACTATCTGCAAATTTAAACTATAGACTCACTTCATTAAAACAGTAATTAAAAGGAAAGTGATTATGCAATACAGTAAGAATTTTTATCAAATCAAATCAAATGAGAATATTTTTAATGCAATTAAAGAGGAAACAAATAGTATAGGGTATTATAATTTACCACTGCAAGATACTACCAGCATAATTAAGTATGCAAAAAGTATCAAACAAAAGAATATAGTAGTGATTGGTATTGGTGGAAGCACTTTGGGAACGATTGCCATCTATGATTTCCTTAGAAAATCAAATACGTACGAGAAAGGTCTACACTTTTTTGAATCCACGGACCCTATGGACATTCAATCAAGACTACTCAAGGTAAACCTACAGGATGCGCACTTTATTATTATAAGTAAATCGGGAACTACTGTGGAAACTATAAGTCTTTTTAAATATATCAGTTCTTTGATTAATATAAATAAAAGCAATACAACTGTAATAAGTGAATCAGATTCTAAACTTACAAAATATGCAAATAAAAATGACATCAGAACATTTGAGATTCCTAAGAATGTTGGAGGAAGGTTCTCAGTATTTAGTCCGGTAGGGCTAGTTCCTTTGGCCATGATAGGTGTAGATATTAATTTACTTTTAGCTGGAGCAAAAGAGATAAGAGAAGACTTTTTTCATAAAGGTGCACATTATGAATCTATCATGCAAAAAGCAAGGTTTTTAGTAGAAAATAAAAATAGATTTAACATTAATGTTCTTTTTTCTTATTCGAGTGCCTTAGAAGGATTTAATAAATGGTACATTCAATTATGGGGTGAAAGTTTAGGAAAGATTAATATTAACCATACTAAACAATCGCACACTCCAATAGGGTTAATAGGGCCCGTAGACCAACATAGCTTTTTACAATTAATCACTCAAGGAAAAAGAGATAAAACCGTAACTTTTATAAAAATAGATGACTTTGAAGATAGTACAATGATTCCTTCAAATACTCTAGATGGATTTGATGATTTAAATTACATAGACCATTTAACATTCTCAGAACTTATCGAGAACCAAGCAAATGCAACGATACAAGCGATACAAAACTTGAAAGATATTCCTTGTGATGTTATATCTATAGAGAAGGTAGATGAAGCAAATATCGCAAAACTTATGTATACCTACCAACTCCTTACATCTATTGTAGGTTCCTTTGTACAAATAAATACTTATGATCAGCCAGGGGTTGAAGATGGAAAAATTATTTTAAAAAATAGATTGAAAAAGAGCAATATGAAAGCGATTAATAAAATGATGCTTTGTAAATACGTAGCATAAATATATATGCAAACTATCTGCATATATTTAGCATAAACTCTCTATAAATATAACTGAGGAATAAAAAATGACAACAGTAATCTTAAGTGGTGGAAGTGGAACAAGGTTATGGCCAATAAGTCGTACTTTGATGCCAAAACAATTTGTTAGATTTAACAAAAATACATCATTATTTCAAAAGACAGTACTTAGAAATAGTACTATAAGTGATAGCATAATGGTTGTTTCAAATATTGAACAAAAGTTTTTAGTGCTTGATCATCTTCAAGATATACCCAAAATTGAAAGTAGCTTTATGTGGGAATCGGTTGGAAAAAATAGTGCTGCTGCAATTATTATGGCTGCATTAAATTCAAAAAAAGATGAAATTTTATCTATCGTTCCCTCAGATCATATTATAGATGATCAAGAGAATTACGACAAGACTATGAAAGAAGCAATATCGCTTGCAGAGCAAAATAATATAGTTGCTGTTGGTATTCAACCAACATTCGCAGCAACAGGGTATGGCTATATAAAACATAATGCACAAAATATTAGTTCTTTTGTGGAAAAACCTAATGAAGAGCTTGCCAAATCTTTTTTAAAAGAGGGAAGTTACTTATGGAACGGCGGTATATATTGTTTTAAGGCTTCACATTTCCTACAAGTATGTGAAGATGTGATCCCTAAATTACTTGATTCCATTAAGCAGTCATTTTCGAGTAGATTATCCCTGGACAACGAGTGTACTATTTTAGCCAACAGTGTTGAAAACCTAGAATCTATCAGTATAGATAATGCACTGATGGAAAATCTACAATTTAATTTTAAAGTGGTATCTTTAGAATCAAAATGGAATGACCTAGGATCATTTGATTCTTTAGATGACATATGTGAAGGTACATTTTTAGAAACAGATAATGAAAATGTGATTTCTATAGAATCAAGCAACAATTGTGTGATTCCTTCAAACAGAACAATTGCAACCCTTAATGTAGATAATCTCATCATTGTTGATACTCCTGATGCATTACTGATTACAAGCAAAGGAAATTCTCAAGGGGTAAAAAAGGTGGTGGATGTATTAAAGAAGCGTAAGAGTGATCTCCTTAAAATACCTTCAACGGTTACAAGACCTTGGGGAACATATACAGTCCTAGAAAACACAACTGCATATAAAACAAAAAAAATAGTTGTAAGTCCAGGTAAACGTCTATCACTACAGTCACACTTTCATCGTAATGAACATTGGATTATTGTGAGTGGAACAGCAAAAGTGACAGTAGGTAACGAAACAAAATTACTTCAAGCTAATGAGTCAACATACATTTCAGCTGGAGAGAAGCATAGACTTGAGAATCCTGGCCGTATACCACTCATAATGATTGAAGCACAAATAGGTGAATATCTTGAAGAAGATGATATCGTAAGATATGAAGATGACTTTAATCGGATTGCATAAAAGTATATGCACTTTATCTGCATATACTCATAATATAATATGGGTAAGAAAATATAAGAGGTGTGAAATGATTAACTATAAAAAACCAAAAAGCTTAATAACTATACTTAACAGCAAGCATGATTTTTTTGATGCGTACTCAAGAGAAGTTAATAAAGCTAAAAGGCATCAGTATCCTATCTCTTCGTTAAACATAGTACTTCCTGAAAAAATGTCAAATAATAAAAATAAAATTTTTATTATTGACTCTTTTAGAGAATCAGATATAGTTTATTATAACCACTCTAGTAAATACCTTCAAGTACTTTTACCATACACACCGCAAGAGCACCTTGATATCATCATAAGTAGAATAAACACAATATATAATTCAATGAAATATTTGAATATGTCAGGGAGATTACAATGTGAAAAGCTTACTATAACAAAAGACAGCAGTAATGATATAAATACACTTATTTCTGTGCTTGATAAAGCTGATAACTTAGCGAATGAAGATTACAATATTAGAACACCTTTTAGTAATATCTCCGGTAAATTACTCAATATCGTACGAAAAAAGAGTACTCAGTTGAACTTTATAAATAACTACTGTGGATTAAAAGTAAATTACAAAGCAATTTTAGTCAATATATATAATGACAAGTATATTTTTGAAACAGACCCTATGCAACTAGCGGCTATGAAAAATAGTGCTGAAACATTAGTGGAAATAAAAAAATATGGCTTTCATATTAGCGCTGCTATAGAAAATATTGATTTTGTTTTAAATAGAGTTACTTTAAAAAATTTACTAGTAATGACATATAACAATATTTATCCATCAGCACTTACTGTAGGTTTAAAAGAACCATTGCCTGCTGTGCTTATTTCATTAGGTAGTACTGCAAGTATTGAACTTTCTGCTGTTTCTTTTAATGAGATTCATGGTCATGGAGATATATCAAATCTCGTTATAGATAACAATACCTTACGTCTAGTAATACGTAAAAATAAGCAAGAATATACGCTACTTGTTAAATTTGTTTATTCTAAATTTAATGGTACTACGCAAGATTTTATATTGACAATTATGGACGATTCAGAAAAAAGCTTAGAGTTGTTTCAGAGTATAGTTACGAAACGATCAAGAGAATGTATTCAAGAACTTAAGCAGTTTATTGCCTAGTGTAATAAACTGTATATATGCTATATCCTCTACTCTCCAATTACTCAATAAACCCCTGAAAAACTCCTTTTCTCTACGTATTATATATGGATATAAAGAACAAAATTGTTTCTTATAGAATGCAATTAATTTGCAATAACTTACTCTATACTACTAAAAATAAGGAGTTACAAATGTTTCCATTACTACATAAAACCATTGAAACGAAACCTTCTAATAACCTAAACTATATAGGTGGATTAGGAAAATATAATCCTCTTAAGTCTAAACAAGGCTTATCCAATCTCTATAAGATACAAATCAACACTTTAAAAATGCTAAAGGAGTAGTTATGAAAGTTCTATGGATTAATGATATGGCAAATTTTACAGGTGGTGCTGAAACATATATTTATCAAAGTGCACAAGTACTACATGATAACTATGGTGTAGAAAATTTACTTCTATACAGTGTAGATAGCAAAATAGATCTCCAATATGCGAAGGTGTTTTCATTTAGTAGTGTTGTAGCAGATATAAAAGAGCAAATAAACCTTATACAGCCAGATTTGGTATATGTACATCAAGTTCAGTCTAAAGAAACTTTAGAACAACTATCTGAAATAGATATACCTGTAGTTGGTTTTGTTCATGATCATAAAAACTTTTGTTTACGTGAACATAAATATACTGTAATAGGGAACAATACATGTACAGAGAAAGTGAGTAACGGCTGTTACAGTTGCTTGGGATTTCTTAATAAGAAAAACTCATTTCCATATGTGTCTTTTAAAAATATTCAGAATGTTCTTGATGTGCAAGATACTCTTAAAAGATTTGATCATATGATAGTTGCCTCAGGTTATATGCATGAGCATCTTTTACTTCATAGTTTTGAAGATACAAGAATATCAACTATTCCTTTATTCTCTAGTAATATAAATAATACAGAGTATTCAATCAATATTTCAAAAGAAAAAAGATTTTTGTTTGTCGGTCAACTTATTCGAGGAAAAGGTGTGGACACTTTATTGGATGCATTTTTTCAAATAAGACATCTTAATGTAGCACTAGATATATGTGGAGATGGTAGACAACGTGCTGAACTAGAAAAGTTTGCAGATAAGCTTGGTCTTTCCCATAAAGTATTTTTTCATGGAAAAGTATCTAGTGATGATCTTTCAGCGTACTATGAAAACACTTATGCAGTTGTTGTACCTAGTCGTGCACCTGAAACATTTAACCTGGTTGGACTTGAAGCAATGAAGCATTCAAAAGCTGTTATAGCAACAGATGTTGGAGGTATTAGGGAATGGTTAGAAGATGGACTTACAGGATACCTTTTTCCATCTAATGATGTAAATAGATTAGGTAATATTTTAGAAGATGCACTCAGTAATCCACAAAGTATTAGTAGAATGGGTCAAAGAGGATATATTCGATACAGTGAAAAATTTACTCCTGCACAACATTGCAGTCAACTATATACTCTGCTATCTAGCTTAGTAAAGACTAGGAGATGTCATGCGGCATAATCAACAACTAACATATTATAATAATCAAAAAATTAAAGATTATTTAAATATTGTACTAGATGAAATATCAACAATCTTTGAAGATTCTTTTGAAAAGGATAAAACTGCTGCTCTTATACTCATAGGTGGATATGGACGAGGAGAAGGTGGAATTATGATGAAAAATGGACAATATCATCCACATAATAACCTGGACATACTTTACATTCATAATGGTAGTGTAGATAGTAAAGTAGTTGAAGCAGTTGATAAGGCTTTACAAGCTTTAGCTAAAACGTACGATATTGGTATCGACATGTCGGCTATTAATAAACAAAAACTTTTAAAGCTTGATGGTTTAGTTATTGGTTATGATATGAGATTTGGACATAAAACATTATTGGGGGATTCTACATTTTTAAAAAATCATGAAGCTTTTTCATTATCAAATATCGATCCAATTGATATAAGGCAACTCCTAGTGAATAGAGGTACGCTTTTACTTATAAATAGAGTACTGTTAAAAAAACATTCCCTAAGTGAAGATGAAAAAAAACTAATCATTAAGCATGCAATTAAATCTATCATTGGATATGGTGATGCACTTCTGTTCTTTCACAATGCATACCATTGGAGCTATGCGCAAAAACAATCAAATATGTCTGAACTATCAGATATTGATGAAGCAATAAAAAAACTGTATGCTGATGCTTTACTTTTCAGATTTAAACCAAACTATGAACTTTATCTTCAAAAAGATTTAAATGAGTGGAACGATGAACTTATCGTAATACTTTCAAGTATTCACCTTCAATGTGAAAAAATAAACTTATCACAATCAAATCTAGATTGGAGAAGTTACTTTAATATAGCCTTGGAAAATGGCAGTTATCCACGTCAGAAAGTTATGCAAAAAGCTAAGTCTTTTCTACATGGATTAAATAATATACCTGTATTAAAAGAGCTGAAGTCTGTAACAGACATGAAAAATTATATGCAGTTTGGTGCAAAAGGTATGCTATCACTTCTTTTTCCATATATAGCGTATAAAATATATCCACAACAATATTGTGGCTTATTTAAAACGTCCCTACAATTACAAAGAAGTGATGAACAGGAATATCTCAAACGCTTTTTAATGTTATGGTCTCAGCATGGGGATACAAACTTTAAAAATGTTCTTAATTCTTATAATATTAAACTGGAGAACTTATGATTTGTTTAACAGCAGACTTGCACCATATGAGTCTAAATACAGGTAATCAAATGCACAGTGATAAAACAGAGATGTCCCTTGCTGGAAAATTTGTAAATATGATGGAAGAAAGAGGTATAAAGGGATCGTTCTTTATTACAGGAAAATCTTTTGATGAAGAATGGGATGAAGTGAAGCCTATCGTACAAAGTCCAAATATAGAAATCGGTGGTCATAATTATGAAGCATTTAAACCAGAGATTTTGCATAGGATATGGAATAAGCTAACAAAAAACTATAATGGCCCCTATGCATATCAATATTATGATACAAAAAAGACGATAGATATTATATATGCAAAAACAGGCAAGCGAATAAATATATGGAGAAACCATATGTATATGCATGGAAAAAATACTGAAAAGATACTCCATAGATTAGGGGTAGATATATGCTCCGATGGTGTACAAAAGGATAACTTTGAGCTTCAAAAAGATATTTCTAACATATATAATTTACCTATAAATATCATTCCCGACCATGAACATATAATCCATGCTGAAAGAACACCCGAGTGGATTGCACAATGGCAAAAAAGGTATAAATGGTCTGATGATTTTGGTCCCGATTCGTACTATATAGAAGAATGGTCACAATTAGTATTAGAACAATTAAAAAAGAATGAAGAAGAGGGTAGGCTTTCGGTTATGATAATTCACCCTATAACTATGTATTTAGCTGATAATTTTAAGTCCGTTAAAACGATCCTGGATTATTTGAAAACAAAAGAGACTGTATTTATGAGTGAATTAATTTCACAAGAAAGGATGGCAGCATGAAAAAAGTAACAGTGATTGTAAGGACATTCAATGTAGATTGGGTAGTTGATCAAACATTAGTCGCACTTTACAAACAAAAAGACATTGACATCGAACTTATGATTGTAGATTCGGGATCTACTGATAAAACATTAGAGATTGTATCTAACTATGAGCATCAATTTATAGCTATTGAGCCTGGTACATACTTTCCAGGAAAAGTACTAAATCAAGCTGTAGAGAGTGCTCAAACAGAATTAATAGTCTTTGTGAATTCAGATACTGTATTACTTGATCCATACGCACTTTGTAAGCTCATAGAACCTCTAAAGGATACGAACACAGTAGCGTCGTATGGAAGACAAATTATCCGTCCTGAGGCTGACTTGTGGGTGAAACATGATTATGAGAGAGCATTTACAAAAGATGGAAATCAACCAAACTGGATGCATTACTCTCTCCCAATAGCTTCTATGAAAAAAAGTATTTGGAAAACGCAAAAATTCTATACAGAGGCCTGGGGTTCAGAAGATACACAATGGGGTGTTAAAATAAAAGAAAAAGGATACAATATAGCGTATGTAAAAGATGCTATTGCAATGCATTCACATAACTACACATTTAAGCAACTTGCTTCAAGAAGACGTATAGAAGGTGAAGCAGAATATTTTATTTATCCTAGAAAGTCACTTTCTATTTTTAGTACTGTATTGTCTTTTGGTGCGTCATTTTTGAGAGAATCATATTATTATATATCTCATAATAAAGGGATGGGTATTCCAGTATTGTTAATTAATCGTATGGTATATTCATGGAGTTTTTACAGAGGTTTTGTATATTCTAGTCAGCTAAATAATAAAACTACCTATGGTAACTATCAATAAGTATAAATACTTATTGATCTAAAACAATTTTATATCCAATTCCTCGGACATTTTTTATTGTTTGTGATCCTATTAGTTTTCGGATATCTCTAATATGACTTGAAATTGTATGTAAATCTCTAAAGTCATCTTCATAAGCATAATCAGCAATGGTATCAAAGCTAACAACTTGCCCATTATGTTTCATTAAAATATATAAAATCTCACTTTGTTTTTTTGATAAATTTAATGCATTTTTACCCTCAAAAACACTCTTCGCATCAAAGTCATATATTAAACCTCCGGGAAGATCTAACCTTTCATGAGTTGTAAAACTACTTTTGATATTGTTTAATCTTAACTCGAGTTCTTCAAGTTCAAAAGGCTTTTTCAAATAATCACTACATCCAAGAGTAAAGCCTTTACTAATCTCTTCAATACCAACCATTGCACTTATAAAGATTAAAGGAGTTTCGATTTTTTTATCTTTTATATAGGTTAAAAGCTCAAAACCATCAACATCTGGTACATTTATATCAAATACAAAAAAATCGTATTCAAATAAATTTGCCTGATCTAAAAGAGTTCCTCCATCCATATAACTATCAACTTGGTGTCCCTTAATTGTTAAAAATCTCTCTATATTTTTACATAAAACTTCTTCATCTTCTAATAGTAAAATTTTCATTATTTTTCCTCATAGTAAAGTATAAAACTCGTAATATCATCATTTGATTCAACATCTATATCTATATTATATTTATCACATATTTTTTTTACAATGCTAAGACCAATCCCAAGGCCCATAACACTATGATCTTCACGGTACAATTCATCAAAAAGTTTTTTCGCATCTTTGATTTTTTCAGACTTGTTTGATATCTCAATTTTTATTTTTTCATTGAAAGGGCTTATTTCTATCAGAATAAAACTATTCTTGATCGCATACTTAATCGCATTTGACATTAAGTTATCAATCAATCTCTCTAGTTCTGTTTCGTTGATATTGATCATGGGTGACTCAATCTTTAAATCGAAATTAAAACTTAGATTTTTATACTGCATTTGAGGGGTGAAAAGCTTAATCCTAGTATTAATAAATGATTCTAAGTCTATCCACTTTGGAGGGTATGCTCGTACTTCTTTTTTTATAGCGTAGTACATATCTTCATAAATAGAGTGTAGTGACTGTACTGAGGATTTTATATTTTGTAAATGTTCATTATCTTTTTCTTCAAGCTCTAAAAGTGAGAGTGAACTTTTTATGAGTCCTAAGGGTGTATAGATTTCATGAAAAGATTCTCTAAGAAGAACGTTCATTTCTTCAAGCATATAATGCTGTTTTAAATGTGTTTTTACTCTTGCAGCAACTTCTAGGGTATTAAATGGTTTTGTCATATAGTCTATCCCACCGACTTCAAAAGCTTTTACCTTACTCTCAATATCATCTAATGCAGAAAGAAAAATAATAGGAATATGGCTTGTTTCAGTCTTGCTTTTAAGAATACTACAAACCTCAAAGCCATCCATAACCGGCATTAATATATCCAGTAGAATAAGGTCGGGCATTCTTGTTTTAACTAGCTCTAATGCTTCCTGTCCAGATTCAACACACCTAACTTCAGCATCAATCTCTTCTAAAATCATTGTTAATACTTCAAGGTTATAAGTAGTGTCGTCAATTGCTAGTATATAGGGTTTTTCTCCCATGTATAGTCCTCATATCTTTTTTTAAATGATACCATAAACTATGCTATCAAAGACAATACTTCATTGGTATTAGGGTATATTTTATCTGCTACTTCTCTTTGCTGCAATACATGCTTTTTATACATATCTTTAACAAAGCTGTTAATCATAAGCATATTTTTTTCCATAGATATATTTCTTTCTTTTAAGTCTCGAAATAACCTTTGCTTTATTCGTATGTTTTCATCAACATCTAAAAATAATTTTAAATGGCAAATATCCCTAATCTCTTGTGTATAAAATGAGTATAAACCTTCCAAGATAACTATTTTTACATTAGATTTACGCTCAAGAGCGACACTTTCTTTTGTTTCATAATTATAAGAGCGTGTTTGGAGACTGCCAGTAGATAAAAAGTTTTGTAAGTCTCTATGGAGTTGGTCTATATTAAAAGCATTTGGATGATCATAATTATCAAAGCTATCAATTTCTATATTTTTATAGTAGTCATCCATAGAGACTACCTCGACATTTATATTAAAACATGTCTTATACTTTTCTTTCATAAGGTTTGAAATTGTGGTTTTTCCAGATCCACTACCACCTGCGATAGCAATTATCATTTTATAAATCCTTTATGAAGCCTTAGCCTTTAAGCATAGTCCTTCATGTTCTAAAGTATTTTTATTTACTACATCATATACGCTTGATTGAAATAAAACCTTATTGTTTAAAAATAGATTTGTTGTCATTTGTATATTTTTACTGACATGAGATTTTTTTACAATAGAGGAGCTTTTTACAGTACAACCTGAATCAATAACACTGTCTTGTATATGAACATCTTTTTCAATTGTACAGTTATCACCGATAATAACTTTACCTTCAAGTATTGCTGATGCATGAATATAAACATTTTTTCCAATATGAATGTTTTGCATTTTTCCATACCCTAATGAAGAACAATACTTTAATGGATTGTCTATGAGTAATTGCTCAAAAGTTAAGATTTCATCGAGTGTGTCAAAAGATTTGTAACTACAATCGTCTAAAAATATTCCAATACCTCTATATACTAGGCCAGTATCAACAATATCTTTTCTATGATATACATCAAAAATTTCAAGGTTAACTCCATATAAATCTGAATAAGATTTAAGTTTTTGAGCATTAACTGTTATAGCATCTGTATATACACACACCTTCTTATACTCTTTGTATCTAGCCCATTCTAGCCAGTACTCAAGAATATCTCTACCGGCGATACTCATAGAACCTGCTTGGAAAGATTTGATCTCTGAATTAGCTAGAATATGCAAGGTCATAATCATCTCCATAGTACAAGTCAGTTGCTTCTTTTAATGTTGTTTTCATTGTATAAAGTGTGTCAACTTGAGAAATTTCTAGCATCATTGCTGCTTGCGTATGTGCATTACTTATTAGCATTTCACAGGCATTGTTAACACCTGTAACATAAAGGTCTTGTAACATTTTAATTGCATTATTATTTAGGTATGTTAAAGATCTAAAGTTAAAAATAAATGCGTATGTTTTGCTTATATCTTCATTGAGCATATTTTTAACATTTGATATATCAGCTTCATTACTAATGGAACCGATAAACTCGTAAACTATGTATTCGTTGTGGTAGTACTTTTGTATATTTAACATGACTCACTCCTTATTTATACTTAATTTTACAAAATTATATTGCAAAAAGTTTGCAAACTTCTAGTACGCACCCTTATGTGCTAATACCGCAGGAACTGTGGCAAACAAAATTTTTATATCTGTCCATAAACTGCATGTAGAGATATACTTTTTGTCTAAATCAACTTGCTGCTTAAATGGTATTTCACTTCGACCTGCTATTTGCCAATAACATGTAATTCCAGGTATAGTATGGAGTCTCTTAAGGTCATCACTGACATACTCCTTTACTTCTGATGGTACAGGTGGACGTGGACCAACTAAACTCATATCTCCTTTTAAAACATTAATCAGTTGAGGAAGTTCATCTATACTCCACTTACGAATAAATTTACCCATTTTAGTAATGCGAGGATCATTCTTCATCTTAAAAATAACTCCGTCATTAGATTCATTCTCACTAGATAATTGGTCTTTAATTTGTTCCGCATTTTGAACCATGGAACGAAACTTATACATATTAAAAAGTTTTCCATCGCAACCAACTCTTACTTGATGAAAAAATATGGATCCCTTACTTTCGAGTTTAATCAGGATCGAGACTAAGAGTAAAAGTGGAGATAAGATGATTAAGCCTATGGCAGAAGCAAAAATATCTAAAATTCTTTTTGATACATGATAGGAAGAGTGATTTAAACGTGAAAAATTTGCTAATGTAGATTTCATTTTATCGAGTAAATTATCTTTACTATAGCCCTTTAAGTGTTCTTTTTTTAATTTAGCATTCCATAGACGCATACGTATTAAAAAAAGTGGGTTACCTATTACATAGCGTTTAAACATTCGTTTTGGTTCTTGTAACAAACGGTATGTCCATTCAACTCCTAGCTTCCTCATCCATAATGGTGCTCTTGGAATATTTCCTGAATAAAAATCGAACAAACCTCCTACCCCTATAATGATTGGAGCAGATATTCTAGATGAGTTGGCATCAATCCACTCTTCTTGAATGGGAGCACCTTTAGCAACAAGCAGTATATCTGCACTTGAATAATTCACCATATTAATAATCTCATTAGTATGTAAATCATAGCCATTGGCAATTCCTACAATCTTTAGAGATGGATATTTAACAAGAAGGCTTTCTTTCATTTGTTTGGCTATACCTTCTTTAGCTCCGTATAAAAATATTTTATAACCTTCTTCTTGTGCCATAGTACAAATATGTGGAAGCATATCTGTACCATTTAGGTTTTCTCTCAATGGTCGTCTCATTATTTTACATGCCATTTTTACACCACTTCCATCTGGAAATACATACGATGCTTTGTTAAACATAGTACGTAAAGAAGTATTAGAGTAACACTTGTTTAGGGTATCAGCATTAATATAATAAATATTACTTTTTTCTTTATTTTTTATTTTGAATTTAATGCGTTCTATCGCATCAACCATAGTAGTATTTAAAAAATTTACGCCCATTATATTTATCCGACGAAGGTACACTTCTTTAGCTATAGGAAACATTTTTTTTATCACATTGTTCGTATGTGTTTTTACTTTTAAAACTTGCATATTATTCCTCCAATTTTGAAAAATTATTGCAGTATTAGCTGTAGTTTGTATAATCTCAGCATGTTTGTTCCAATTAAACTTTTTAACTTGTTTTAGCCCAAGTTTACGCATCTCTTCTTGATAGCATGGATCTGCTAAAACTTTAAACATAGTCTTTGCTATATCTCTGGGAGAATTTGGATCAAAGTATAAGGCAGCATCTCCACCAACTTCAGGTAAGGAAGATGTATTAGATACTACAACGGCAACATTACTAGCCATAGCCTCGACAATTGGGATGCCAAAACCTTCATAAAATGATGGAAAGGCAAACAATGTAGCGTTACGGTAGTACATAATCAGATCATCATTGTTAATAAAACCTAAAAATTTAATTCTCTTAACATCTGCAGATGCCTCAGCATATTGGTGCACAACTTCTGCTCCATTCCAATCACTACCAATTAAATATAAGTCATACCGGCTCTTATAAATTTCAGGAAGCATTTCATAGGCTTTTATTAAATTAAGATGATTTTTACCTGGATGTTCTATTCTCGCTACATAAAGTATATAAGATTGACTAGATGGCATAATCTTTTTATCTAAAGTATTTGTAAATGAAAAATTCTCAGTATTAACACCATTGTAGTTTACGATAAGTTCTTTGTTTGGAATTCCATAATACTTGGTAATATCATTTGCAGTATTTTGACTTACGGTAAATATCTTATCTGCTTTTTTTAAAAAAAAAGGAATAAAATATTTAATATAAAACATACGAAGCATATCATACTTTTTTTCTACATGAAATTGTGACAAGTCATGCATTGTTACAAATGTTTTTAGTGGATAAAATGACATTAAACGTCGATTTCCAGCAGGTAATAACATCCATTGATAATCATCTTTTTTAATTTTAAAGGGCAATATAAAAAGATGCCATAATGCACTAAAGAGTGGTTTCTTTAAATAAGGTGGAACTACTCTAAAAGTTATATTTTTAGATATATCTTTAAAGTACTTTTCTTCATCTTTATTTACAATAAGTTCTATATCTAAGTTAACACTCAAGGCCTTCACAACATTTTCTATATAGTTTGCTATTCCGGATTTTCCACCATCATAGGCTAATGCACTAATTAATATTTTTTTCATGATAATTCCTCATATATTTGATATGCACACTATAAAATAATAGTGTGCATAATATTTGCAAAGAATATATAATTTTAATCCCACTTAATATATGATATAATTTGTAGCACTACAAAAGTGTAATACTTTTAAAAAAGAAGCGGACTATTATGAAAATAACTTATTATACTGATATACAAGAGATAGAGATAAATAAAGATGTTTCTTATTTATACTTTATAACAGAAGATATTAACTTAGAAGAACTACGCTTACTTAATAATTCTACATTTTTTGGTGCTATAGTTCCTCATCTCATTGTAAAAGAAAATTTATATGAAAGCGGTATACTTCAAGTCGTTTTTAATAACAATGAACTCATTGACTTCTATATTTTAGATATGAAAAAGGCTTCTATTCCAAGTTTTAATGATTCCTCAACACTTATAATCCTTAGTGATACACTCAATGAATATTTTGAACCTTTTATTCATACTTTAAATGAAAAAATAAGCACTCAAAAGGTCTTTGGTTCAGGAGTTGGAAGTAAGCAGTTTATACCTATTGCATCTCTCTTTGATAACAAGGGATGTTATGAAACGCATTCTCTTATTATAGAAATATCTTTAGCAATTCAAATAGGTGTAAAGCATGGATGGGAAGCAATATATGGGCCCCTTGTAGTCACAAAAAGTAAAAATAATATTATCTATGAGTTAAACAACGAACCGGCACTTGATGTGTATAGAAAAATCTTAAAAGATTTAGATGGGCTAGAGTTAAAAGAAGATAATTTTTTTGATATAACAAAAGCATACCCATTAGGTATTTTAAGTTACACACAAAATGAATTTATTATTAGAGATCCTTTACAAATAATTGATGAAGACGCTATTTTAATGGTTTCCTCAATTAAAGAAAATGAAACAGTATACATTATGAAAGGTGAGCACTCTAATCTTATTGAAGCAGCATCTCTAAATACAAAAAATATTGTCTCTAATAATCCAAATAATGTATACCTTTTATTTGACTGTATTTCTAGAGTACTTTATATGGATAAAGATTTTAAAAAAGAGCTAAAAGCAGTTTCTTCTTTAGTATCTGAGGGTACGTCTCTTTATGGAATAACTAGTATTGGTGAGTTTACCAACAATGGATTTAGTGAAATTAAAATATTTAACAAAACAAACTTAATAGGAAATATTTCTCATGTATCTACTTAGTATAGATAAACTTCTTAACACTTTTCAAATCTCACAAGAAGATATTATATCTCGACAAATTCTTGAAGAAAAACTTCCAATATTAAGTAAAATCTTAATAGAAAAGTTTTATGAGGAGTACATTAAAAACAATGAAGAGATTAGTGAGTATTTTAAATATACAAATATTGAGAACTTCTTAGAAAAAATGCAAGAACTCATAATCTTTGTTTATAGTGCACCGCTTGATCAAAGCTATATAGAACGCATATACCAAATTGGTTATCTACATGCAGACATAAAACTTGATAATGCAAAAGTAAAGTATGCTTTTTTTGGGTTAAATCAATTACTTCGTCAAATTTCTCTAAAAGATTCTCTGGTGTATGAGAACTTTACATTAATTAGTAAGTTCCTAGCTATGATTGAATATGTAATTGTTGACAGTAGCTACTTTAAATATGAAAAAACACAAAACATAACATCTAACAAATCCTCTATATGGTTACTAGATAAAATATATACGATATTTTCTATTCATAAAAATAACTATACAAAAATCGAAAACTTTATGCGATCGGATAATAAAAGTATCTTAGAAATAGACTCAATTATTAGTGATCCAACTCTCTGCACATTTCATAAATTACTTAAAGAATTAGAGCAACAAGCTGAACTTTTAAGTGTGTCAAAAATAAATATTGATGAACTAAATGAGTTACATACTCAGTGGCATGGTTTAGTTGCAGAGTTTAAGTCTAATATTAAAAATAGTGATAACGATAGACTGGAAATTACTTTTAGTAAAATAACACTGGTAACAAATGAATTATATGAGCTCATGGATAAACCTTTAAAAGAATTTTCCATAAGTGGATTTTTATCTTTAAATTCTGGTCTGAAGGCTATCTGCTCTATAAATATGCTTTTTTCTAAACGTAGTCTTACTCTAAGTACAGAAAAAGATATTCGAGTTAACATTATAGATAGCGTAACGAAAAGTTTGCAAAACACTCTCTCTTGGGCTATAGAAGAAATTGTAGTTGATTATAAAGCTTTTGATGCAAAGTCTTATAATCTTACAAAGAAAATAAAATTTAAAGAGTTTGATTTTTATATAGGCATTAAGCTTAAACCACTTGCAAATAAACTTTATCTAGAAGAAGTTCTTACTTTATTACTAGAAGCTCATGAACTTAACTTTTCTATTAAAGAACGGGAAGTATCACTACAAGAATACGCGGATAAAGCACAAAGTGCAAATCGGTCTAAAGATGCATTTATATCGAGTATGTCACATGAACTACGTACGCCTCTAACTGCTGTAAATGGATACTCTGAAGTACTTATGATGCGCCCAGATACACCAGAAAATATAAAAGGTTATTTAAAGAAAATTAATATCGCTGGTAATAATTTATTGGATTTAGTAAATACTATACTTAACTTTGCAAAATTAGAATCTTCACAAATGAAATTCAAACCTATATCAAGTAGTATCTACTTAATATTACAAGAAGTAGAACTCTTAAGTGTACCAATGGCTCAAAAGAAAGACATTTCTTTAAATATTATTGTTGATTTAAATTTATATCTTGTAGTTGACCCAAAGCTATTTAAACAAGTGCTTCTTAACCTAATAAGTAATGCTATTAAATTCACACAAGAAGGTGGATCTGTAACCCTTAGTATAAGTTATGAGGAAGAAACAAATGAATATAAATTTTCAGTTTGTGATACAGGTATTGGAATCGCAAAAGAAGATCAAGAAAAGCTTTTTCACTCCTTTGTTCAAATCCAAAATATTTATCAAGAAAGTACTTCAGGTAGTGGATTAGGACTTATGATCTGTAAAAGGATTATTGAAGAACTTCATCATGGAAAAATATGGATAGAAAGTGAAGTAGATAAAGGAAGCTGCTTTCATATAACAATACCAACTGTTGATGCGTCTAATAATGCTTACTGTGTGATAAATGCATCAAAGGAAGCTAAGCATATTCTTATTGTTGAAGATAGTCATATGTACCAAGAACTTTTTAAAGAATATTTACAAGATAAATATAGATTGACAATTACTGAAACAAATAACACAGCTAAAAGCATTCTGGAGAAGGAAACTTTTGATATGATCATTTTAGATTTTTATTTAACTGATGGAATAAGCTCAGAAATTCTTATATTTATGGAAGAGGAAAACATTAATACACCAGTATTTGTCATATCTGTAGAAGATGACTTGCCTGTAGCCAAAACTATCTATTCAAATAACAACATACAAAGCATAATCAACAAAAAAGATATAAAGGAGTTTTGTAAGATTTTAAACTCTGATCTTAGCTAATAACTAGGCAGATTTTAAAGTGTTTTTATAGATTACATCTAAATCCTTTACGATATTTCTCCAATCATACTTTTGTACATCTATTGATGCATTGGCTATAAGATGTTGCTTTAAGACACTTGATTCTAGTACATTTTGTATATTGCTATATAAATCATCTTTGTCTCCATTTTTAAATAATAAGCCATTAGAATTATGTGTAATTATCTTTTGTATACCTCCAGTGCATGATGCTACTACAGGAGTTTTTGCTGCCCATGCTTCTAAAATAACCATTCCAAAAGGTTCATGACGAGATGCTAACACTAAAAGTTCTGCTTCACTATATGCATCAACTAGTAGTTGATCCATTGGAGTTAAGTTTTGAACAAAGCTAACACTGTTTTCTAATGAATTTTCTTTTATAAAATTTTTGATTTTTTGGTAATAATCTCTATCGGAGACAGTTCCTAAAAGTACTAGATGTAAGTTCTTGTTCTTTACTCTAAGCTTGTTATATACTTCTAAAAGAAGTAACTGGTTTTTTTGAGGGTCTATTCTTGCACTACATAAAATCATTTTAGAATCTACATCAATATTATAGACACTTTTAAAAGTTACGGTTCCTTTTATTGAAAACTTATCTACATCAACACCATTAGAAAGGTAGTGTGTTTTCTCGGGATATTTTTTATATGTTGCATCGTATTCTTCTTTTGAGAGTGTAATGATAGCTGATGCATCATCCATGACTTTCCTCGAACCAAATAAATATCCTAAAATTTTACCCCATTCATAGCCATTTTTTAGCTGCTCACTCCTATGTTGTACTTCACCAGAATCAATACTAAAATAACCACCATGTAAGGTAATAACATAAGGAATTTTTTTTAATCTTGCAACAGTACGAACAATTGCTCCCATACGTTTTAAAGTATGAAGGTGAATTAACTTTATATCTTTGTTTTTAAGTAATGCAAACATAAGTGAAAAACTAAATAAATTTCCACCTATTGCATCAAAGGCATTCTTTTGTTTTGCACTCAGACCAAAAAAAGGATAAAAGTAGTTAAACCTTCTAATAACTACAGAATCTATACTATCCATACTTTGTGCATCAAGCGCTTTAGAAGTATATATACTAGATTCATATCCAAGGGCTGCTAAATTGTTTGCACTATTTACAACTACAGTTTCTGTTCCACCCCATGACTTTTGAGTAAAACGTCTTGGAACATGCATCAGAGGTATTTTCTCTTGAGAAGATTCTTCTAAGATGAGAGAGAGGTTCTTGTCAAAATTACTATATGAGAATTGATCTACTACTTGTATTTGTATTTTTTGAGCAATCTTCAGACTATAACTTTTATCATGTATCAAGTTATGGATGCATTTACGCATATCTTCTGTTGTGTCACATATATAATCATTGTTATACTTTAAAAGTCCTTCCCCTCCAAGTGATGAAGTAAGAAGAGGGGATCCTGACATTGCAGACTCTATAACACGAGTATTCGTACCAGAAGCTATAAACAAGGGCAATATTACAAAAGCACTTTGCAGCAAAGTTTTCTCTATAGAATCAACTTTGCCAATTAGCTTGATACGCTTATATTTACTAGGCTTTAAAGTCTCACAGCCTTTTCCTACTATATGTATCTCATAGTTATTGAGTTCTAAGTCTTCTTTAATTGCATCATATAACTCATCGCATATATAGTTGTATGCGTCAATATTGGCTGTTGAAGTCATTGTCCCATAAAAAAGTATGACTTTACTTTCTCTAGCTAATGGTTTTCTGATTTCCAAATTTGTAGTGTTAGTTAAGTATTTGATAGTTGTATTTGGGTATTTTTCTTTGATAGATAGACATTCTTCTTGATTTGTAAATAAGAACGTAAAGTTTTGTTGATAAAGTTTTTTCTCATATAAAGAGAGTTTCAAAGACTGTAAAAAGTAGTATCTGGAACTTAATGATTTGTTTTTTTCCCAAGCTTGATGCATCAATCTTGAAAGTACTAAATCAGCATCTATTATAATGTTTAGAGATTCTAGTTTTGATTTTGCATACATTGCAAGAGCACTAAAGGCAATAGTACGAAAGAAAAGTGTTTGAATGTTATTGTCTTTGATGAATTGTAAAAATCTCTCAAGGCTTTCTTGAGAAAAATCAGCAATAGCTTGTGGTAGAAATAGTTGTTTATGTTTTAATGAGACTATCTCTATGTCAGAGTTTTGCATCACATTCTCTTTAGTATCTTTGATAATACAGCTAAAGAGGTGAGATTTATTTTCTAAGGTATTATATAAATACTTACTTCTGTTTTTATCCCCACCTATAGAGTTCTGAAATTCCTTGTCTATATACAACATATTTTGCATGGTAAAACCTTTGTTTATTTTAGAGAAGAATAGTAGAAGTTTTTGCAGAATGCTTGCACAGATGTAAAGGATGTTGCATGCAATAATCTCAAAATCATGTCAGTTTACTTCTAAGTTTGCAATTGTTTTGCAAACTCTTATTCTATACTGAATAATCAAAAAAAGGGGGAATTATGGTAAAGTATCCATTGACATTCAAGAACTTAATAAAATGAGTAGAGGAAGGTGTCGGCTATGCTAATGAAGAATGTACGGCTACTATTATTGCTCGGATTTATATTTATAATTCTTATTGTAAGTATAAATGCTATTTTTACTTTTCAGATTAAAGAGCATGGAGATTCTAAGTTACAATGGGTCATGCATACACATGATATTATCCTTGAAACAAAACAATTCTTAAGTGCAATGAAAGATACTGAAACAGGTCAGCGAGGGTATCTTCTCACTCTAGATAAAGCTTATTTAGAACCATATAGTAGTGGTATTATAAACGCAAAATCTAGTTTCCAAAGATTACAAACTCTCACTAAAGACAACCCCTCACAACAAGAATCCCTTAAAGGTATACATAGATTAATGGTTCTTAAACTAGTACCAAACCACTCATAAGCAGATGCTCTTTAAACTATCAATTTCAACTATCGTAGGGTAAAGCTTTTTCAACTTAACCCGTGCATCTTTTGTAGTGAATCTCCAATCTATGGTTTTTGTATTTTCATTTCTGTTATTTTGCCAAGCTTGTATCTCTTTTTTGAGAGTTTCTTTATTTGGAATACGTTTATTCAATGCTTGTCCAAAAAGCACTGAGAATTCTATTTCTGCCATATTAAGCCAACTGGCATGTTTAGGGGTGAAGTGAAATTCAAACTTTTCTATTAATCTTCTTGCAGTTTCTGGTTCAAAGTACTCATAGAACTTTGCAGGGTTATGCGTTTTAAAGTTATCCAGCACTATATGAATCTTTTTCATATTTGGAAAGTGAATATCACTTAAGTCTTTCATATGCTTTACCCACTCTTGTGTTCGTTTGTAATCTTCAACAACAATATTTCTCCATGATTGATCAGGAGAGAAAAATACAAACAAAGCACTTACTCCATTCCGTTTGTATTCATAATCATATTTTAAAGGCTTACCAGCTTTTAAAGGTATAGGAATCTTAGTTTCTTCTATATGTTGTTTGTTGCTTTCATCCATACAGATAAGCATCTCATCCTCGGGTAGTTCTTTTGCATAGATATCTAAAACATCTTCCATGCATTTTACATACTCAGCATTTGCCAATGGAGGTATCACCCAACTTTTTTTACTCCAAGGCTTAAGTTCATTTTTTTTAATGTTCTTCGCACTGTCTCATCAGAGAGAGACTCCACTAAATTCAATGATACTAGCTCATCTGCTAAGAGTTGCATTGTCCATACACTTCTACCTTCTGGCGGAGTGGAGCATGCCAATGTGATAAGATGTGCTTCTGCCAAAGCATCAAGCTTTCTTTCGTAAATACGATTGCGTTTTTTCTCATAGAGTGCATCTTCAAAACTCTCTTCAACACATCGTTTTCTGGTTCTCTCAACTGTTGGCACACTACACATTAGTGCCTCTGCCACTTTTTTATCACTCCAGTCTGGATGTGTATCACATAACAATAGAACTCTTGCCCGTGTTTGCACTCTTGCTCTGCTTTCACCACCGCTTATAAGTGTTTGCAACTCTTCTTTCTCTTCTTCGCTTAAATTCACAAAGTATCTCTTGGCTGGCATATTCCGCACTCCCCACCTGTTTTAAATCTTTAAGCAAATTTAAGTCCGTCTTTGTATTGGTGGCTTGGTACTAGATGAATTACTACTAACAATTAATTTAGCTAATACTCAAGCTATTGAAATAGTTAAACAAGACCATGGTAAAGAATATATGGATAAGATAAGAGCCTCAGTAGAGAAGTTCAATCAAGTAGAACTTAGCTTACTGAAGAAACGGCAAATAGAACTTGAACAGTATAGAGAAAATCTTCTTTGGTTAATCAAAATTATATCGTTTATTGTTTTCTCCATATTATTTTATTTTATCTATACGACAGTAAAGCAAAAAAACAATCTTAGTGAATCATTCCAAAAATTAAAACTATTACAAGAATCCTTAGAAAATAAACATAAGCTCTTGCAGAAGATCATTGATCTTGTTCCTGTAAGAATGTTTTGGAAAGATATGGATGGTGTTTATTTAGGTGCTAACAAACAGTTCGTCGAAGATGCACAATTGAATGATGTATCACAAATGATAGGTAAAACTGATTATGATATGACATGGAAAGATAGTGCACAACAGTTTAGAGAAGATGATGCCGCTGTAATAAAGAGTGGAATCTCACAACTTCAATATGAAGAAGAACTACCTACAGAAGATGGCGGCTATATTTACGTAGTAACGTCTAAAGTACCCTTAAGAGATATACATGATAATATCATAGGTATACTAGGTGTCTACAATGACATAACTGAATCTAAACTACTTCAAAAAGAAGCAAAAGAAAAAGATAAACAACTTCTTATGCAGTCCCGCATGGCCCAGATGGGAGAGA